>Ga0163151_10005618_pt1 | contig 15886 bp, 12 predicted proteins | sample OliLakLV19MP5IB2_FD_145596 | JGI IMG/M metagenome (GOLD analysis project Ga0163151, IMG submission 145596) | Freshwater microbial mat bacterial communities from Lake Vanda, McMurdo Dry Valleys, Antarctica - Oligotrophic Lake LV.19.MP5.IB-2 | ecosystem: Environmental > Aquatic > Freshwater >...
CGGATCTCGCTACTAAGCGTATTCGTCAACACCACTTCGGGGCCGCCAAGGCCGGTCATTGCACGCTGTGCGGTGACCGCCGGCGGTCTTGTCGGGTGAGTTCATGATCGTGCCGAGGCCGTGGATTCACGTGCCCCGGCGCGATGATGGGATCGACCGGCGTCGATAGCGCGCTCCGGAGACGTCTGATGCAGTTGACAAATACGAAGCCGGAGCCACTGTTTCCCGTGGCCGTCCGGCCGATGTGTCCGGTGTGCGGTCAGGCCAGTTATTCGCGGGCGGGCATCCATCCGCAATGTGCGATGCTGGCGGCGGACGAAGTTCACGTCAGCCGGATTAATGCCCGGAAGGCGGCGCTGTCGAAGCGTCCGACCCCGGTGCTGCGTCGTTTCGAGCGGACCTGCCCCAAATGCCAAGCCGTGCAGCACGTCCGCCGGCGAACGTGCGAGTGCGGTCACGTCCTCTAACGGTGGTTGCCACAAGACGAACGGGATGCCGCTGGCGGTGAGCTGCCGGCGTGTAGAGTTCGCGTGGCGTCCCACGAGCGGCTGAATCCGCTCGGGGCACCCGCGTCTAGAGTGTTGCTGCGACCCAACGGCCTCAATCGAGGCGAATATTGATAATTGGGGTCGGCAACTGCTGTTCGGGCTTGTCCTTTTTCCCTTCGCGCTTGTTCCGTTTGTCGTCTGCGCGCTGCTTTTTTTCCTGTTCCCGCTGGCGTTTGGCGTAGGTGTTTCGGTTCTTGGCGATAATCGGCTCCCTCGCAACAACGGAATGTCCCCGGGCGACGAAGCGATCCGCCGGGAGACGTGGTGAGACACCGACCTCATTTTAGGGGATTGGGTCCGACCGCGTATACCGCTGTTGACGAAGTTCGGGAAAGAAGTCCGATAATCCTGTCAAGCAGCCCCGCTTTCAGCCGTCAATGGACGAATTGATGGCAGGCTGGGCGTTTTTACTCAAGGTTCGATGCTGGTGCTCAACTTCGGCCGCGGGGAACGATCCCGTGGGCCACGCACAATGCCCATCTCTTCCGCCCGGCATCCCGTCGGCGGTTGTCTCCAAGGATCGTCGTTTGACGAAGCATGCTCCCACCGTCTCGCCGTACCTCCACTTACATTCTGTCGAGGAATTCACTCCGGCCCCCTCTCCCCCGTCTTCGGGGGAGAGGGTCGGGGTGAGGGGGCGAGCGCTCCCCACCGTCCGCAATTTCAACCGGACTGTTCGCCAGCGCCAGGAGCAGACTGCGAGTGACCTCGGACAGTCTGCGAAGCGCTCGCCCCCTAACCCTCTCCCCCGAAGACGGGGGAGAGGGGACCAAGCGGGAATCAATTCCCTGACAGCCCCTTGCCGTCACACCAACTCAAGCGAGGCAACCACACGTACCCGCTGCTGGTGGCTCGCTGTGGCGGTGGTGCTGTTGGGCGGTCTGCCCGCGCAGGCTGAAGATGCGGCCGTCGTGCAGACCTGCGAGTTGTTGAAGGGCATCGACCTCGACGGACGGCTGCACCATTTCGCGGCGACGCCCGATTGCCGGGCGGTTGCGGTCGTGTTTCTGGCGACGCAGTGTCCGATCAGCAACGGCGTCATTCCGGAACTGAAGACGCTGTCCACCAGGTACAAGCCGAAGGGAGTCGAGTTTTACGGCGCGATTTCGGACCCGGCGGTCAACCGGGCCGAGGCCGTCAAGCATCGTCAGGAATACCACATCAATTTCCCGGTCGTGTTCGACGGCTCGCTGAATCTGCGCAGGAAACTGAAGCCGACGCACACTCCGCAGGTGGTCGTGCTGTCGCCGGCGGGCGAGGTGCTGTACTCGGGCCGCATCGACGACCGCTATTCAGCAGTCAATCGCAAACGCGAGGTCGCGACGCAGCACGATCTGGAGGATGCACTCAAGGCCATCGTCGCCGGGAAACCGGTCGGCGTTCCGCGGACGCAACCCGTCGGTTGTCTGCTGGAAGATCCGCCGGAGGCCGCCGCGACGGGCAGCGTCGTGTTCAATCGCGACATCGCCCCGTTGATGCTCAGCAGTTGTGCCGAGTGCCACCGTCCCGGCGAGGCGGCTCCATTCTCATTGCTGACCTACGCCGACGTGAGCGCTCACGCCAATCAGATTGCGGCGGTGACGAACTCGCGGGTGATGCCGCCGTGGCATCCCTTCGAGGGCTACGGACACTTCCGCGACGAGCGCCGGCTCAAAGACGACGAACTCGCGCTGATTCAGCGCTGGGTGGCCGACGGCAAACCGGAGGGCGACCCGCGCGACCGGCCCGCGCCGCGGCGGTTCCATCACGGCTGGCGACTGGGGCAGCCCGACCTGATTCTGAAAATGAGCGAGCCGTTCGAGCTGTCGGCCGACGGTCCCGACGTCCATCAACACTTCGTGCTGCCGACGAATATAAAGAACAATCGCCTGGTCTCGGCGGTCGAGTTCCGGCCCGGCAACCCGCGGATCGTGCATCATGCGTCGTTCTACATCGACAACTCCGGCGCAGCCCGCAAGCTGGATGAGCAAGATCCCAGCGTCGGCTACGGCAGCTTCCCCGGACCGGGCTTCGAGAATTACTGCTCGTTCCGCAGTTGGCTGCCGGGCATGTCGCCGCAACGCCTGCCCCGCGGCACTGGTACGCCGGTCCCTGCCCATAGCGACGTCGTGCTGGAGATTCACTATCAGCGCAACGGCAAGGTCGAGACCGATCAATCCACCGTGGGCATCTTCTTCGCCGAGTCCTCCGCCCGTGAGGTCGTGATGGAGCTTCAGGTGATGAACAAGGACTTGAACATCCCGCCGAATGAGCCGCGGCACCGCCATGTCTCCAGCTACACGCTGCCCGTCACTGCGACGCTGCTCGATGCTGCGCCCCACATGCACATGCTGGGACGCGAGATGAAAGCCACGGCCATCCTGCCGGGCGGCGCGGTGAAGCCGTTGGTATGGATCAAGGACTGGAACTTCAATTGGCAGGGACAGTATCTGTACGTCGATCCGATTCGCCTGCCGCGGGGCACGAAGATTGAGGTCGAAGCCTGGTACGACAACTCGACGGGCAATCCGTTGAATCCGCACTCTCCTCCGCAACTCGTGCAGTGGGGCGAGCAGACGCGCGACGAGATGAGCATCTGCCACTTCCGCTACAAGTGCGACAGCATGGAAGAGTTGCTGGCGATGAACAGCGACTACCTCGCCTATGCGACGGGGCAGCAAGCGATCATCGCCAAGCGGCCAGCGAAGCCGCCCGTGAAATAAGCGGTGGTGCGGAGGTGGCGTCAACCAGCCCCGCTGATCATGCTGGGCGCCAGGTCGCGGAGTCTTCGACGTGGCCGTGTTGAGCGACCATTCGTTTGGCCGTGTCAAAGCCTGGAAGCTGCTTCCAAACCACTTGGTTTTTACGCCGAAGGCGTTGTACCTCACAGCCCAGGGTCGCGAGTCGGCGAGCGCACCCTGGGTGGCGATGATGACGAACCTAATACCCTGAAGGGGTTTCATAACGGCTTGAGGCCGCCGATGATGCGACCCTTTCAGGGTCGATGGGCCTTGGATGCCATTTCCCCAGGGTGCGCTCGCAGACTCGCGACCCTGGGCTGTGGGATCGAACGCCTTCGGCGTACTTGACCACCGATCAATGCCCCCCCACCAACGGCAACAATCGGAATGGGGTTTTGAAACCGCTTCTACTCATCCAGCCCGCCGGAAGTTTTCGGCGTCTTGAGGGCTGCCGTCCGCGTCCCAGGCTTCCAACAGGGCCGGGTAGGCTTCTTCGGGGGGCATGTCTCCATAGTCGACGACCCGCTGCACGCGGTCGAACACGTCGGCCCGCAGCACGACGCAAGCCGTGCCGATTTCTGGCGACGTCACCCGGACTGGTTCACCGTCCTTGATCGCCTCGATTTGCGCGGCTGTCAGGTTCATGAGGGCCTCCACACGGATTATCACCGGGCCCGGCAGACAGGACAAGCGGCATTTCCACCAGGAGCGCTCTGACTGAGGGTCCGCCTAGTCTGCACAAATGGGCCTTACTTCCCGGAAAATCCGCATCGGCTTGGAGCTTTGCGACGCTGCAAGATACCGTCTGATGGAAGACGGTCCCCTGCGTCCGAGATCGCGTCATGCCGGCTGACGACAGCGAGCCCTCATCACCGACCGAGCCACAGCCGCCGCGGCTGCGCGGGCTGTGGGGCGTGATGGCGTCCGAGGCCGGTCAAGAGATCGTCGCCGACTCGGACACCGAATCTCCCGCTGAGGAGGTCAAGCCGCGCGGCCTGTGGGGCGTGATGGGCGCGGCTTCCGAAGTTGTCAAAGAGAACAACGAACCTGTCGCCGAAGTTGTTTCCACGGAGGCCATCGCTGACTTGCCAACGGAGACGCCCGCCGAGCCATTCGCGGTTGCGACAGGAAACCACAGGATCAGCGGCGATCAATGGGCGCTCATTACCGGACTGGCCGCCGTGCCCGCGGCGGCGGCGGCGTATTGGCCGGGGCTGGTGGCGGCGTTACCGGGAGCCGTGCTGGGGTTTATCGCCGTCTGGTTCGCGGCGCTGCATGGGTTCTCGTCAACGCAGCCCGCAGCAACGCGGTGGCGGGCGCTCATCGGCGGCGGGTTGGGCTGCCTCGCCTTGGTGCTGGGGCCGTTCGTGTTCACGCCGTGGGGGAATGCCGCTCGCGATCGAGGGGCGGTGCCGGAGACGCAGCAGCAGCCTCAGCCCCTCCACGCCAGCGATGCGAACCCGTGAGGCGGTTCGCTCAGAACCCGATCACCACGCCGCCGTAGACTCCGGGGCGATAGCCATAGGTTCCATAACCGTACGGATACATCCCGCCGTAGCTGTATGGGTACGCGAACGCCGCGTAGCTGGGATACGCAGAGTACCCGTAGCGGTAGTGTCCCTGCGGGTACGTGTAGTGCGGCCGATAGCCGTAGCCTCCGCCGTAGGAGTAGGGCGCGTACGGCGAATAGGTCGTGATCGCATTCACGCCATAGCCGTAATATGGAGAGCCGTAACCAGATCCATATCCGTAGCCGGGGGCATAGGCATACGTCGAATACACCGGCGGGCGGTAGTACCCGGTCGACCAGTAGCCGTAGGGGCGATACGGAGCCCCATAATAGCTGCCGGGGTAGCCATAGCCGTATCCGCGATACCCGCCGTAGTACAGCGACGGCCGGGCATAACTGTATCCCCAGCCGTATCCGCCGTAGCCCGAGTACCCGTAGCGGGAATAGCCGTGCGAGTAGAAGCCGTACCGGGCATGCCCGACGACCCCCTGGCCGACGGTCGTCGTCGCCGACTGCACCGCCCGCTGCGTGGCGACGACATCAGCCTCAGCCGTGCCCGCCGCCAGCATCAACCAGCCCAACGCCCATCCGCCGACCGCGCGATCGAGTCCCATGCTGCGCTCCCTTCCCGATGCCGCCCCGGCCCGCTGCCATTCGCCGCCACACTCCATCGTAGGCCGCGCGCGCGACCGCGGTCAATCGGCGAGGATGTGACAAATTCGACGGAGTGCGGTCGCCCATTGGTGGTCGACCGATGTTGAGATCAGGGGTCTGAGCAGCCCCGTCAGGGGCGACCGGCCTGTAGCCACGGGTGGAGCGGCGCGGCGGCTTCCGCCCGACGCGGAACCCGTGGTAAGGTTGAACGAGCGGACCTTGCCCCGGCAGGGGCAAAGGAAGCGCCCGTCAGTTTCTCAACGTCCGCCGGCCCTCCGGGACGGGGCTGATCCCCGGACGCCTTCCACGGGTTGCGCTCCGCCCGAAACGGGCTGCGCTTCACCCGTGGCTACAGCCCGCGGCCCCTGCCGGGGCCAAGAAGGCGCTCTCTCGACACCATGTTTCCCACCAATTAGCGACCACACCCATTTCGTCGGCATCCGCAAGGGAATTCACTTCGCCGTCAGCGTCAGATCCTTGATCGTCACCGCGCACGTCTCCAGGCCCACGACGAAGGCGAGGCGGTTCTTTTTCTTGGTGTTGACCTGCTCGGCCGTGAAGCGGAATTCGTGTTCGGCGAGCGTCTTGCCGATGGTGATCTGCTCGCCGAGGCCGATCTGGTGCCAGTCTTCCTCGTCGATGCCCATGTTGACGCCGACGCTGCAGCTGGCGTCCGCCTTCGCCTTGAATTTGAGGATGTAGGCCTGGCCCTCCTTGAGGTCGAGATCGGTCATGATGGCCTGCACGTGCCAGTCGGTGCCGGTGACTTTGGTGCTGGCGAGGACGACGGCGTCGTCCATCACTTTGACGAGGCCCTTGCCCCCTTCGTGCTCTTCCAGCCGCCACGACTCGGCCTTGTTGATCGGCTTGAGCAGGTTCTTCGGCTCGTCGGCGAACGCGAACAGACCGGCGATCAACAGCACTGACGCAGCGCATTTCATGAGGGACATCCGAGGGAGAGACGAGTGACACGACCATGCCGAACGGCGATGCGGGGCATTGTACCGAGTGCCGCGGAGGATCGCGATTGATCGAACGTCACCTCATATAGCCCCCGGTCTCCCGACCGGGGGGCGGGCGCGCGTTCGACGTCCATCGAAGCACTCGTCCCCCCGTCGGGAGACGGGGGGCTATATGCCGATCAGCGCTTCGTTGCGGTTCGCAGCGGGGGCAGCGTCTTCACCGCGGGATCGAGGGCCGCGGCGGTGAGACGGTCGGTTCGGGCGCGGTCGGCGGCGCCGGCGGCGTCCCACGCCTCGGCTCGCCGCCAGAGCGCCATTGCGGCAACGGAATCCGGCGGGCGGCTTTCGAGCAGCGCGTTGAACTCGGCGACCGCGGCGTCGGTCTGCCCGCCCGCCAACAGCGCCGACGCACGATTCGCGCGGTACTGCGGATGCGACGGCGACAATCGCAACGCCGTGTCGTACGCCTCAAGCGCGGCCTTCGCCTCACCGGACATCAGCAGCGCGTTGCCGAGATGATTGTGGGCGTCGGCGAAGTCCACTTTGATCGCAATCGCGTGTTTCGCATCGACGATGGCTTCGTCGTAACGCTTTAGCCGCGTCAGCGCGTGCGAACGATTGGAGAGGGCCGTGACATCGTCGGAGACGCGCCGCAGCATTTCGTCATACGCTCCGACGGCCTGTTCGGGCAGGTTGATGGCGAGATACACGGTGCCCAGCGTGTTGTAGGCATGCGGTTCGACGTGCGGGTCTTCGAGGGCGGTGCGGACGTCGTCCAGGGCCTCGTCGAAGCGTTGCTGCTGGAACCGCAGCATGCCGCGACGATGCCGGGCGTTGCCGAATTCGGGCGCAAGCTCCACGGCGCGGTTGAGGTCGGCCTCGGCGATGCTCGTTTGTCCGGCCATCAGCGCCAGGCTGCCGCGGCCGAAGTAGGCCCGGGCGTGATCGGGGTTGCGCTCCAAGGCGTCGCGAAACGCGGCGAGCGCCGGTTCGATCCGGCCCGATTCCGCATAGGTGAAGCCGAGCGCGGTGTGCGTCGCCGGGTCGGCCGGCTTGAGCGCGACGGCCTGCCGCGCGGCGGCGATGGCGTCGTCGTGGCGCTGCAACTGGGACAACACGCCCGACTGCTTGATCCAACTGTCGGCGTGATCCTTCCGCAGTCGGGCCGCCGCTTGATAGCTGCGCAGCGCGGGTTCGTACTCGCCGGCGAGTTCGAAGATCTGGCCCTGCAGAAACCAGGCGTCGGGGTTGTGGCTCTCCTTGCCGAGGGCCTGCCGGACATCGCCGAGGGCGTATTCGTACTGGCCCATCGCGAAGAAGGCTTCCGCGCGGGCGGACCACAGCCGGGGGTTGTCGGGGTCTTTGTTGATCGCATCGGTGAAGCGGTCGATGGCCGCGCCGAATTCCCCCTGCTTGTAGCTGACATAGCCCTTCATGCCCGCGAGCGCCGCCTGGGTTTGCGAACCCTGCTGACCGAGCTGCGCACCGAGGTTGAAGCCCTCGCCGTTGGCCAGCGTGTTCACGGTCTGCGCGATCTCGGCGACATCGACGATGGTGGCGATCGTCTCGGGACTGAGGTCTTGCGATTCATCGAGCGCGGTCGTCGTCTTCGCCCCGTTGCGATGTTCGGGGGGCGGAACGACGGGCAATTCCTCGGCGGATTCGTCGGCATCTTTCTGTCCGAGCAGCGTCTTGCCGGCTTCGGTTTCGCGCGGATCGACGACGCCGTTCTCGAGGTCCTGTCGCGTCATCCACCCGCGACTGCGGCAGCCGGCGACGCACATCGCGAGCAATATCGCGATGACCAACCCGCGCAGCGGCTGACGGCCGGGACTCATAAGTCGCGGCTGATAGCAATTCCGGCCGAGTTCGTCCAGACGAATTGCCCTCTTCGTTGGAGTCCAGCCTTTAGGCTGCTCTTCGGTCGTCGCGCGACCATCGAAGACAGCCTAAAGGCTGGACTCCAACAAAGAGGGTGAGCCTCGCAGAGCCTCGACTGCACCCTACGCAAAGACGGAACATCCGCCGCCGCTTGTCATGCTGGAAATCCGAGCGGTAGACTTCCGGCGTCCCCGTCGCGCTCCCTCGGTTGAGGATCACATCATGGCTCTGCACCGCGCGGTCTGGTTCGCCGTGTTGCTGGCGACCGCAGCGCATCAAGCCCTCGCCGCCGAGAAATACAATGTGCTGTTCATCGCGTCCGACGATCTGTCGGTCCGGCTCGGATGTTACGGGGACAAACAGGCGAAGACGCCGAACATCGATCGCCTCGCCGCGCGCGGCGTGCGATTCGAGCGGGCGTACTGTCAGACGCCGCTGTGCAATCCGTCGCGGGCGTCTTTCTTGACCGGGCTGCGGCCGGACACCGTGCGGGTGTATGAGAACGACACGCACTTCCGCGAGACCGTGCCCGACGCCGTCACGCTGCCGCAGACGTTTCAGCGGGCCGGCTACACCACGGCCCGCGTGGGGAAGCTGTATCACTACAACGTCCCGGCGAGCATCGGCACCGACGGTTTCGACGACCTGCCCTCGTGGCACCGCACGGTCAACCCCCGCGGCCGGGACAAGGGCGACGAGGAGTCGATCTTCACGCTCACCCCGGAGGCGAAGGGATCGCTGCGGTTCGGCGGGACGCTGAGCTGGCTGGCCGCCGACGGGACCGACGCCGAACAAACCGACGGCATGATTGCCGACGCTGCGGTCAAGCTGCTCGGCGAGCTGCGCGACGGGCCGTTCTTTTTGGGCGTCGGGTTCTTCCGGCCGCATACGCCGTATGTTGCGCCGAAGCCGTGGTTCGCGCTGTATCCGCTCGGCTCACTCGCCACGCCGCGGGCGCCGGCCGGTTGGCAGGACACCATCCCCGCGGCCGCGTGCGAGCATCGCAAGCCGCAGGAGAATCATCTGTTCGAGGAACACCGCTGTCTGGCCATCCAGGCGTACTATGCGTCGATCAGCTTCATGGACGCGCAGGTCGGCAAGCTGCTCGATGGCCTGGAGCAGTCGGGACTGGCGTCGAAAACCATCGTCGTGTTCCTCAGCGACCACGGTTACCAACTGGGCGAACACGATCTGTGGCAGAAGCGGTCGCTGTACGAGTGGTCGCTGCGCGTGCCCTTGATGATTTCGGTCCCCGGCAATCCGGCGAACGGATCGGTGGCGAACAGCCCGGTGGAACTCGTCGATCTGCATGCCACGCTCGCCGAGTTGTGCGGGTTGTCCGCGCCCAAGACGGAGGGACACAGCCTCGCCGCGCTGGTGCGGCATCCCGAACAGCCTTCGGGCCGGGCAGCGTTCTCGCAGATCGCGCGGACGGACGTCGCCATTCCCCGCGAACGGAAGGTGGACCAGGTGACGTACCTCGGCCACACGATCCGGACCGACCGCCATCGCTACATCGAATGGGACGGCGGCACGAAGGGAGCCGAATTGTACGACGAAGCCGCCGACCCGGAGGAAATGAAGAATCTCATCCACGACGCCGCTCAGGCAGCGACGGTCGCCGCGCTCAAGCAACAACTCGCCCGGCAGTTCCCGCAGCGCCGGCCGCACGAGCTGCCGAACCCGCGCGGGTTTACAAAGCTGTTCGACGGGAAGAGCGTGGACGACTGGACCCAGCGCGGCGGCTCGGCGACGTACCGCGTCGAGAACGGCCTGCTCATCGGTCGCACGGTGGAGGGATCGAAGAACACGTTCCTCAGTCCGCCGCGCGAGTTCGCCGATTTCGAGTTGGAATTCGAGGTGCTGTGCGACCGGGAACTGAACTCGGGGGTGCAGATCCGCAGCCACGAGTACGCCGTCGACACGCCGCAACCCTCGATGCCGAAGCGGATTCGCGCGGCCGGCGAAGTGTTCGGCTATCAATGCGAGATCGCCGACCGCGGCACGGGAACCGCGGGCAACTTCTGGGACGAAGCCCGCTGGACGAAGTGGTGGTCCGAGCCGTCAGCGCAGGGGAAGGACGCCTACCGCGACGGCGAATGGAACCGCTACCGCCTCGTGGCGCAGGGGGATCGCCTCCGCAGTTGGGTGAACGGCGTCGCCGTTGCCGACTTCCGCGACGCCACGGATGAGTCGGGATTTATTGGCTTCCAGGTGCACGGCATCAAAGCGGGCACCGGACCCTACGAAGTCCGCTGGCGCGACATCCGCGTGCGGGAGTTGAAGGCGGGGGATGTGGTGCCGTAGATCACTTGACGGCCTCACCCGCTTTGCTGGAAGTCGGGCTATCACCGGCGGAGACCCAGGTGTTGACATAACTGGCGCGCTCGGCCGGCGGGTCGGCTTCCCCCTGCTGCCAGACCACGTTGTCCCGGTATTCCACGGTGATCTCGCCGCCGGTCATCTGACCGAGGCGGTATTGCCACTTGTGTGTGTCGCCGTTGGAGCGGCGGGCTTCGATCAGCAACAGCACTTCGGGGTTGGTTCCGTTGGCGAAGGCGAACATCGCGCCGTCGAGCACGCCGGACTCCGCATGTTCGTAGCGCAGCAGCGGCGTGGTCATCGGACGCAGGGCGATCTGGCCCTCGACCACCGCGCTCTCAAAGACGCGAAACTGTCGCACCGCCTCTCGCATCTGGATCAACCGCCCCGCCGGTGTGCCCGCCGGCGGATTCATGTCGAGCGGTTGCCACGCCAGCGCCGGTTCTCGGGCCGACCAGCGCAACTCCGGCGCGCGGACTGCGGCGATGCGGCGATCCGACAGCGACACCACTTCGAACAGCCATCGCGGCCCCGACTGATGATGCGGATACAGCTCCACCGCCATCACGGCCACCGGGCGATTCTGTCTGGTCCAGACCCACAAGGTGGCATCCGCCTGTTCCCGCGTAATGTCGGTATAGACCAGCAGCGGCTCCTTCCCGCGGGCCGCGGGCAGCGGTTTGTCGCCGGTCAACTCCTCGATCGCGACGGTCTGAGTCAGCTCGGCCATCCGCAGGCGATGGGCCGCTCGTTGTTCCGGCGTGGAATCCGCCGCCAGCAGATCCGACTGGATCAACACTAACCCGAGGAGCAACACCCAGCACGCGCGAGAAGAGTTCATCATGCCAGCCCCGCTATAGACAATGCGTCTATAACAGCAGACCGCACCGACGGACAAATGTCAATCCGATTCAGTTCTTTTCGTCGCTGCGTGTTGCCGGGCCAGCCTGGACAGCTCCGACTTCACGGTTTGATGCTGCGGGTCGTCGATCAGGTTCTTCGACTCCGTCGGGTCGTTGACCTCGTCGAACAGCATCGCGCCCCCTTCGCCGCCGTTGTATTCGGCGTAACGGTAACGGGCCGTGCGGACGGCGACGCCGAGGTTCTTCGCGTTCCCGGCGACCGTGTATGCGGGGTGGTCCCACTTCGCCGCGGGGTCGTTCAGCAATGCGGTGAGACTGTGCCCTTCGAGTCCCTTCGGCGTCGCGATGCCGCACAGTTCGCACAGCGTCGGATACACGTCCAGCGACTGCACCGGCACGGCGACGGTCTGCCCGTTGGCTTTTGCGTTGGGAGCGGAGATGATCAGCGGCACGCGGGTGCCCACTTCGTACAGCGAGCCGTGCTTCGACCACTTGCCGAACTCGCCAAGGTGGTAGCCGTGATCGCCCCAGAACAGCACGATGGTGCTGTCGCGCAGCTTCAGCCGGTCCAGCTCGGCGAGCACGCGGCCGACGTTCCAGTCGGTGAAGGAGATGGAGGCCCAATACGCCTCGATGACCTTGCGGGCCTCCTCCGGCGTGGCGTCGCGCTGAATGAACAGGTCGCCATTCGGCGTGATCGACCCCGGCGGATACCCGGTCGGAGCGGCGGCTTTGGCGGCGAACGACGCCGGCAGCTTGATCGTCTCGGGATCGTACAAATCGAAGAACCGCTGCGGCGCGGTCGGCGGGCTGTGCGGTTTCGTGAAGCCGCAGGCGAGGAAGAAGCGGTCCTTCTGATGCGCTCGCAGATACTCGATGGCCTTGGTCGCGGTGCGGTGATCGTTGTGCGATTCGCCGTCTCCTTCGAGGACGTTGATGCGGTCCGAAGTCTGCATGCGGTCCTTCTGCGTGACCTTGCGGTCCGGCGCGGTCGGCCCGTCGAAGTTCCGCTTCACGCCCCCTTCGGACCACGCCTCGGCGTCGTCGATGCCGCCGTGGAAGATCTTCCCGCAGGCAAGCGACTGGTAGCCCTGCTGCTTGAAATGCTTCGGCAGCGAGACGAAGTCGGGATGCAGTCCGCCGACCCAGGCCTGGTTGTTGAGGACGTTGGTGGTCGTCGGATGCCGGCCGTTGAGCATCGACGACCGCGACGGATTGCACAGCGGGTACTGGCAATACGCCCGGTCGAACCGCACGCCGACCTTCGCGAGGCCGTCGATGTTCGGCGACTGGACCTGCGGATGCCCGTAGCACCCCAGTTCGGGCCGCATGTCGTCGGACATCAGGAACAGCACATTGTACTTGCCGTCGGCAGCGGCAAGCGGGGCGGAGAACGTCGTCAGCGCGATCAACAGGGAACAGACGGCGCGAATCATGGCGGTCATCCTGAGAGGGTCTCTCATCACGGCACGAATGGCCACGAAGATGCCGCAATTGTAGCCGGGCTGGGGGGACGTTTGCCACAAACTCCGCCGCCGTGCCTTTGCCAGCGGTGGAGCTCGCAGGAGTGTCGGAAGGAATTCTCACGAACTCATCGACCATCGTCGCGTCACGGAACTAAAATGCGATCGAGGCATTGGCCCGCTTCGTGGATTGACATCAACCCAAACACTTCATGACGATGCCACTGAGAGTACCGAAACTGCTCACTGGGAAGGGTCATCATGCGGGCTTGTGCGACTTTGATCATGGCCACAGCGCTGATGGCGATTGGGCACGCCGGGAACACGCTCGGGCAATCGCAACCCCAAGCCTCACAGCGATTCGTTCTGGCCGCGGATCTTCAGAAAGAAGCCGTGCGAATCATGGGATTGCTCGGAGTGGAATATGGCAAACCGATGACCGTGATCGGGCGGTGGGAAGCGCCTCGGGAAGTCGCGAAACCGAGGGGACTGGACCTCATTGTGACACACGTGAATGGTCGCAAGCTGGAATTACCGGTGATCTTCAACCAGTACGATGTGATCGCGACGGCGATTCGCAAAGAACAGGCCGGAACCCCACGCGACGGGGAAACCTGGGAAGGACGTTGCTGGGAGGGCGGTCGTTATTGGGGACATGTGAATGTCATCCGCGAAGAACTCGGACTTCAGCCTGTTAGCCCAGCACACGGTGGATTCGAGACGGAACTGCATTTCTTTCGCCTGACTGCCAGCCCTGCCAAACCCACGAAATGAGTTTCGGCGCCGCCCTCGCTTGCGCTCGGGGCTGGGACCGCATTGATGTCGTCGGAATCCCCAATTCGCTGTGCCCGTCTCGCGCCGTCGCCGACGGGGGCGCAGCACGTCGGGAATGCGCGGACGTTTTTGTTGGCGTGGTTCTCGGCCCGGTCGCAGGGGGCACAGGTCATTCTGCGGATTGAGGACATCGACTCGCCGCGCGTGAAGCCGTGGGCGATGGCGCAGGCGGCGGACGACTTGCGGTGGCTGGGGTTGGATTGGGACGCCGGCCCCGTCGTGCAGACGACGCGGCTGGACGTGTACCGGGCGCTGCTCGACGACTTGAAGCGGCGGGAGCTCGTCTATCCCTGCATCTGCACGCGGTCGGACGTCGATGCCGCGGCGAGCGCGCCGCACGTCGGTCAGGAGGGGCCGCTTTATCCGGGGACGTGTCGACACCTCACCGTAGGCGATGCGGCAGCGCTCGGCGAACGCCCTTACGCGTGGCGGTTTCGCGTCGATGAGACCGCAGGCGTGATGATGTATCACGACCTCGTCGCCGGTCCGCAACGCTGCAATGTCGCGACGGAGCTGGGGGACTTCGTCGTCGGCAAGTCGGATGGCTCGCCGGCCTATCAGCTCGCGGTCGTGGCCGACGACCACGCGATGGGGATGACGGAGGTCATTCGCGGCGACGATCTGATCCCCAGCACGTTCCGGCAAATGTTGTTGTACGCCGCGATGGATTGGTCGCCGCCGTCATTTGCGCACGTCCCTTTGGTGATTGGTCCCGACGGCCGCCGGCTGGCGAAACGGCACGGCGACACGCGGCTGTCGGTGCTGCGCGATGCGGGTGTGCCGCCGGAACGGCTCATCGGTCTGTTGGCCTGGTCGTGCGGCTTGCAGGGGACGACCGCCCCGATCATGGCCCGCGATCTGCTGACCACGTTCGACTGGCAAAGCCTGCCGCGGTCGCCGTTTGTCTTCGCGCCCGCGATGTGGTCGGAGCTCATGGCGAGCAACGCTTGAGGCGGTCCCCTCGCCCCCGCTTCGGGGGAGAGGGCTAGGGTGAGGGGGCCGAGCGTTTCCCAGGACGATGACGACCAGAAATACCAACCCGATGCGTCAGCGAGGGCGAGCGCTCATTAGCGCCTCGCTCATGCTTCGGGTTGGTATTGGACCCGGCAGTGAGCGCTCGCCCCCTCACCCCGACCCTCTCCCCCGAAGCGGGGGCGAGGGGGCCGGAGGGAGACGCCAACCATCATTGGCATACGTCCGAGCACGCGCGCCGCGGCCCTCCGTGTTGCTCCGGTTCGCGCGGCGGATATAATCCAACTACCACAAATCGCGAGGGATGAACTGTCGGTGTCGCAATTGCCGCGGATTCTGTTGTTGGGTGCGGATGAGCCAAACGCCTTGCCGGGCGAACTCCAGACGCGGTTGGAGAGCGGCTTCGAGGTCGTCAAGTGGCCGCAGTCGCCGGACTGGCCGGCGGCCCCCGCGGGGGACTTCCGCTGCGTGGTGTTGTGCGGGTCGCAGTCGCAGACGCTGCCCGACCTGCTGCAGTTCGAGGGGGTGCTGCGTCATCTGCCGCAGGGTGTGGCGGTGATCGACCCCGAATACCGCATCCGCTGGAGCAATGCGAAGCTCGCGGGATTGATGGGGGTGCCGGAGGCCGTCGGCCTGCAGTTCTTCGAGGCATTCGGGCATCCGGAGATCGTCGGACCCGGCTTCACGCCGTTCGACGACGCCGGCGAGCCGGGCTGCGCGACGACGTTCCGCGTCGGCGACAAGACGTACTACGAGATCGTCGGTGCGCCGGTGTATTCGGAGAGCGACGGCTTCGCGCACCTGGCGGTGGTCACGGTCCGCGACGTGTCCGCCGACATGCTGGCGCGGCAGAAGCTCAAGGCGATTTATCAGGCCGGTCTGGAACTGGGCGAACTGACGACCGAAGAACTGGTCGAGCTGTCGGTGCAGGACCGCATCGAGTTGCTCAAGCAGAAGATCATCCTGTTCACCAAAGACGTGCTGGAGTTCGAGACCGTCGAAATTCGGATGCTCGACAAGCGGACCAACGAATTGGAGCCGCTGCTGAACGTCGGCATGACCGACGAGGCCGCGAAGCGCCGGCTGTTCGCCGAGAAACAGGGGAACGGCGTCACGGGGTGGGTGGCCGCCACCGCCGACAGCTACTTGTGCGAGGA
>Ga0163151_10005619_pt1 | contig 15883 bp, 20 predicted proteins | sample OliLakLV19MP5IB2_FD_145596 | JGI IMG/M metagenome (GOLD analysis project Ga0163151, IMG submission 145596) | Freshwater microbial mat bacterial communities from Lake Vanda, McMurdo Dry Valleys, Antarctica - Oligotrophic Lake LV.19.MP5.IB-2 | ecosystem: Environmental > Aquatic > Freshwater >...
ATATAATATTGGACATGAACTATTTGATATAACATTCTTGGTTAAATTACAATCCGATTAGTTCGAAATTGATTTTATTAATTTATAATTAAACATTGACCATAAATTATTATATGAAATCTATTACTCAACGAAGAGCAACAGTTAATTATTTTAGAGAATATAAAAATAAATCGTTCAAATGCGATACAACGACAAGAAGATTAATTGAGAGAAGATATAATATCATATTTGGAGGGAAAACTCCAAATTCTACTTTGAGTTCAATTTGTTCAACTCAAGCAATTCAAGGAAGACTTTGTCGCATCTCACCCAATTGTTATCAGTATATAGATCATGTGAAAGAGACTGACTCGAAATATAAAATGCTTCTGCTGATTATGATTATCTTTATTTTTATATTGTTATAATCGCCATCGTCAAATAATTAAATAACAAAACTGATTATTTAATTAACCAAAGTAAAATCAATCACAGTATAATGGCAACTTCTCCTCAACCAAACAACGAACAAATGGCCTCTTATGAATCAAATTTTAATCTGGATTTAAAATCAAAATTCGAACACTTCAAGAGCTTAGTGTTACAAACAAAAACTCCAACAGAAGCTATGGTGTTCAGACTATTATCAGATTTTCCTAATAGATCCACCAAAAAATTACTTGAAAAGGCACAAGATAAGCATGAATATCAAAATAAAACTGATGGACGAATCCGTGCTCATATAAATGATTGGTCATCAGCTATAATAAGAAAGGGTAGTGGTGGCCAAAACGATGAATATAAATACAGCTTCCCTCCAATAGAATCCGTTTTAATCGAGTGCTTGAAAGAGATCAATGAACTAAAACAGAAACAATCAATTGATCAAAAAGAGATTGAAGAGTTAAAAAAGAGACTTGAATCGGAATCAGAAGAATCAGATACATCAGAAGAGTCTGACGAAGAATCAGATACATCAGAAGAGTCTGACGAAAAATCGGACGAATCAGAAGAAGAAAAAGTTACTCATCTAGCAGAGCCACCACAAGTATCCGGAAAAACGGATGAAAACATCAAGTATAGAATTACAATGTCTACTCAGCCAGTTGAATTAGAACATTTTACAATACATGGACTCTTCATTCATAGAAGAGGAGTAATTAACTATATACTAAATTCAGATAAAACTCAAGTAGTTGGAAGAGCGGATGAACTCTTTAGATATAAAGAGTTATCTAAACTAGACATAGAAAGCCTACGTTCTGAAAAAATTCCCTATTCAAGCACACCGCCTCAATCTATTCCAACATTACAAGAACTAGAATCTCGAAATCGTTTAACTAATGATGCTATGATCAGCCTAAAAAACACAGTAATTCATTTAACTTCAACAGTTCATGATCATTCTAATCGTTTCGATTGGATCGCGCAAGACAATCGAAAATGGAACAACCGATGTATATTTTTAATGTTTGTAATAACCTGTGGTATTGCTGTGTATTTTAACTGGGAAACTACTAGTTCCTATGTAACTCCACAACTAAACAAACTACGAGAGGTCGTTTCCCCTTTTATAACACAAGCAACCGAATTTATATCAAATAAACTAACCTCCACCAGTACACATAATCCGAACACACTCCTAGAAACTCTCCCCTAACAACCGAATTCCTCTCTGGCATAACACAAACACTGTTCTTTATATGATACTCCCCCGGAAATGTCCATACAAAGTTTTTAGATGTTAATGTCGCCATATCTGTATCATGTACAAAACAATGTACGTTATTCTCTAATAACATCTCTAACGCATCTAAATTCTTTGCATGACACCACAAATTCTTCTGTAGTAAAAATTTTAAATTTGTTTTATATTGCGGTTCATCATGTCCTAAATATATTTGAAACTGTATAACCCATACATCTATCTCAACATCAAACCCCAACGACAAAGCCTTATCAATATAAGAAGGGCTATTCTCCAAACTCGGATCTGGCCCATATATATTTCCTCTATGCGCTATAAAACGCATCTATTATTAGATTAAAGAACTCTCCTTTAATCAAATACAATGATAAAATCAATCTATTTTGATCTCGATGGCGTCCTTATCGATTCCCGTGATCTTCACTACAAATCCCTCAACCTCGCTCTAAACTCTATAAACCCAAAATATGTCATCTCCCGTGAAGAACACCTCTCAACATATGACGGTTTAAGTACCACTGTAAAACTTGAACTCCTCACTATAAATAAAAACCTACCAATAGAGTTTCACAAAGATATCTGGCGAATGAAACAAGAATTTACAACTACTCTTGTCAGCGAAATGAAAGTTGATGTCCGTATTCAAGAAGTCCTACGAAAACTAAAGGAAAAATATACTATATATGTAGCAAGTAATGCTATATATAACACTGTAAAAATGATGCTACTAAAAAAAGGTCTACTCGAATACATTGACTATTTCATCTCAAACGAAGATGTAAGCTCCCCCAAACCATCCCCTGAAATCTACCTCAAATGTCTAGTTCACAATAAAATATCTCCAAACGAATGCGTTATTATCGAAGATTCTCCTATAGGCCGTCAATCCGCTTATAAATCTGGTTGTCATGTCTTAGAAGTTGAAGATCCAAAAGATGTAACATTTGAAAAAATTGAATCATTCATCTCTGGACTATATACTGTAGTCCCTAAAACAATGTGGAAAGGAAAAATGAACGTCCTAATACCCATGTCCGGCGCTGGTAGTAGATTTGAAAAAGAAGGTTATATAATGCCCAAACCTCTTATCGATGTCAATGGTAAACCTATGATCCAAGTTGTTGTAGAAAATTTAAACTGTGATTACAATGTTTGCCAATTTATCTATATCGTCCAAAAATCTCACTACGAAAAGTATATGCTAAAATATCTCCTCAACCTTCTCACCCCAAATTGTAAAATAATAATCACAGAAGGTATAACCGAAGGTGCCGCATGTTCTGCCCTTTTAGCAACCGAATATATCAATACAGACGATCATCTACTTATAGCAAACTCTGACCAGTTTTTAGAATGGAATAGCAACCAATTCTACTATAGTATGGTATCTGATGATATTGACGGAGGAATTTCCACCTTTACAAGCACTGAACCAAAATGGAGCTTTGCTAAACTAGACCCAAAAACAGGATTCGTATCTGAAGTTGCTGAAAAGAAACCAATTTCCGATATTGCAACCACTGGAATCTATTACTGGAAAAAAGGTAGCGATTTTGTCAAATACACCAATCAAATGATCAGTAAAAATATCCGAGTTAATAACGAGTTCTACATCTGTCCAGTATTTAACGAAGCTATTGGAGACGGAAAAAAAATAAAAGTATCATACTGCAAACGCATGTTAGGCCTTGGTACTCCAGCAGATCTAACCTACTTCTTGGACAATTACGACAATAATCTCCCATTTTCTTTACATTCTGCCGATATAAAGCAATAATACTATAATCAATGCGTGTCGCTATACTTCTGATTGGTCATATTCGAACATGGGATAAATGTATCAAACGTTTTCGTGACAAATTCAAATCCTCTGATTCCATCAAATTTGATGTCTTTATAAACACTTATAGTATGAGATATGGCTATCATCCATGGATTCAAAAGTGTCTAAACTACTATGAAGACGAATACGTTGCGATTGAAAAGAATGATCTGTATAAAAGTGTAGAAATAGAAAATCAAGTAGACGTCGATACTGCCCTGAACTCTGCCAACCTACACGATAGAATGAAAGACATCTATCATGGGTATCTCCAATATAGAAAACTAAGTAGATGCCTCGATCAAATGAAACAGTATGAAATCGAGAACAACTTTACATACGATCTTGTCGTAAAAACACGTTTTGACGCATTCTATACCGATCTAGATATATATTATAATTCTTATACAATGATTATCGACTCTAATAACACTCAACCAAACGATCATCTCATTGTGTGCTCAAGAGACAATATGATTAAACTGGCCGAGTTCGTTCTTTCCGAGTATATAAATCCAACATCAGATCTATCATTTTCAAAACCTCCTCATGGAGTACTTGAATACTTTATTCTATCAAATAACATAGGTGTAGTTTCTCAAAATCACATTCAACGTATCATTCGGAAATAACCGATTTAAATATCATTCATATTTAAATCAATGCCAAAAAAATTAGCCATCTATATCTCTGGTCATCTTCGAACCTGGAGCGAGCACTCCAAGAAAAATCTCCTTGATCTGATTGGAAATAATGACGCCGATCTATTTATAGCTACTTATCATTCAATGGATCGCTCAGAATCATATAATGGACCCATTATTGACGATGAAGCAATCAAACTACTCTTTAATGGGTTCTCTATCAAAGGAATCACTATCGATAACGATAATCCTACTATGGATCCTTCTTATAAAAAAGAACAAAACTGTCTCTGGAAAGTCTGGAGAAAAATACAACAATGTAATACTATGCGTATCGAGTACTCACAAACTAATGGTGTTTACTACGATTATGCCATTCGTACAAGACCTGATCTTCTTGTTCTTGAAACAATCGATTTTGACTCTCTTCCTCCTCTTGATAAAAATATAATTATCTCATTTGGTGGAAGCTTAGGTTACCCAGACGACGCGTTTGCAATCTGTAGTCCACGTGTAATGAATCATTACTGCCTTATTAAAAATGGACATTGTAACTATCATGACAACTTAAAAGATACAGTAAAGGTGTATCCTATTCTAAAATTTATACAAACTGGTATTATAAGATCTGTCCCAAATGAAGAACCTTATAAAAATATTATTAAACTTGATGAAGAAAGATACTTGTGTTATTATGACAAACTGATTTTTGGATTCAAATAATAATTATATACTAATGAATATCGAGTTGAACAAGTTTTTTATTCCTGAAATAACAGAGATGATAATGTCTTATATTGATACAAGAATGGTTGTATACTTTGATATGAGAATATATACAAGATACGATGACTTTGTTTTCTGTCAGTATTATTATGATTCTGATATGAGATATGCAAGTCTTAGTTATAGTTTGTAAAACTGTTATTACATTAATACATAGTATAGTATATTAATGAAAACAATACTGAATAACTTTTTTATTCCTAAAATAACAAAGCTGATAATGTCTTATATTGGGAAGAAAAATATACCATTCTGTACTGAAACCACATTAAAAGGAACTCCATGCAAAAACAAATCTATCAACGATGATACAATAGTATTATGCTCTTCACACATTAGAAAAATGTTTGGCTATGGAGAAAAATATCGTATATCCAAAGCACTCTATATCGCTCGTATACCTATTGATATAATTAATATGATTGTAGACTATTCGTTTGATGAATGTTTTCTGTGTGGCAACTATAGCCCATATTTAAATATATGCCCAATAGCAAAAATAACATATTGTATCGATTGTGATCACAAGTGTATGAATCCAATTAGAAAAGATTTTATTGATGAAACAAAATGTGATCATCAGATACATACATTTATAATGTGGAATCGTGGCCCTATAAAAATACACTCAAAGTACAACACAATTGTATTAAAGAATCACAGTTTTGTTAACATTTGGAGCTTGTTCTACATGGGAAGGGGTTTGATTATATCACCAAACAGAAGTGTTACAATTACACATAGTATGAATAACCTGATAGTAGATTTTGACGATGAAAATCCCTCATTGTTATTACAAGCTTAATATTCAATTCAGCTTAAACAAACTATTATTTATATAATGGTAAAATACGTTCGCAAACACTCAAAACCTACACGTTCTCTAAACCGTTCATTTAAACGTAGACGAATGGACCATGGATACTCTCTAGATGATGGATTCACTCAAAACAGTAACGAAGTTACTTATACAAATGACGAGGAAGAGGAAGAACTTGAAGATACTACAGATGACGAAACTGAAATAGAAGAGAAATGGAACGATGAAGAGATGCATTACGAACGAAAAGAATACGAACCGTTCCGATTCAAAAGACACAACTTTGTACGAATTCCAGAAAATCGCATTGAAACTCAAGTCTACGATGAGTTTCGAATTGGCATTAACCATCCAGTTCGTAATAATCCTCGTGTTGGTAAACACTATCCAGACTTGTGTAATCCTGGACCAGAACCTATAAAAATTATTGGAGAAACAGATCAACACCAGCACGACGGTTATAACAAAACAAATGAAATGGATCGTCTTCGTGAAATTCAATCTACTTTGAATAGAAAACTTTTTGTAATACGATTCAATCCACATGAGTTTAAATCCACAGAATATACTACAATGCCATCATTTGATGAACGAAAAGAAGAACTACTTCAACTCTATTCATACCTATATAATAAAACTCCAACACATGATCTTGTTATCTACTACATGTACTATGATAACTCAAAAGTAGGTTATCACCAGGTTGTTAGAACTAATAATAACTAATAAATTGATATATTATTTTATAATATAATAATATATATATGACTGAAGAAGCTACTATTATAAGTTTATTAAGTCCATACTTTTGTGATGACCTATTAAAAATTATAATCGAATACACCAAAACCCAATGTACTGTTTGTAAAAGAATAATCGAAGACCCCGAATTAGGATTCTCTTGTAATAAATGTAAAAATGGCCCTACCTGTTGTCCATGTATGTTTTTTGTCTATTGTGAAAATTGTGATAGCACTATATGTTTTAAGTGTGTTGATTTCTATGGCTATATATGTCCTTGTTGTAATACTCAATATTCTTAACAATTTAAAAAGCTTAGGCCCGAAGGGTCCCGTTTAAACCACATGTTCTATCCTATTGTTCTCCCTTCTAACACTAAAATGGACATTTGTTCTAAGTATAGTTCCCACACCTTTCAGATGCTCATGTAGAAATCCCTCTGCCGTAAGTGGACATCCACTATGAAAAAGACCATCTATATTCTTGTATACCGACATATAAATTTCCATCATCTTGATGTTCCCAAACGCAAACTGGTCCATAATCGTATAACAGATCTCATAGTATTTTTTATGCCACTCTGGTATATACAATACATTTCCTTTTTGAGTAACATTGAACTCATATATATCAAACTTTGTATCAAACACCATATCAAATCGTATTCTTACTACTCCACAATACTCAAAATTATACTTGTTTGAATACTCCTTTGCCATGTTATAACATGTATACAATTTGTACCACATTGATATAGCATCTCCACATGTTTCTGGACTCGTGTATTTCATCTGTCTATCAGTTGGATACTTTTTTATAAAGTACTCCCTATCAAACTCCTCAACTAAAATTGATTTAGGCTTTAATAAATTTATCGCTGTCTGCAAATCAGATTGACCAACCCAGTTTTCCCCTCTATGTCCCTTATTGTTCCATGTTGATATGAAGGTATCTACAATGTAACCATTGGTTTCAAGAACATTAATTAAATTCTCGTAGATATTACTATAACACAACTGAAAATCTCTAATATGTCCGGCAAAACACAAGGCAACTCTTTTTGTCATTAAGTATTGTATAATAGTTAATGGTTTAGATATCTTTTATATATGGTTTATGATTGAAATTCAATAACCCTTTTGCATGTATACCAAGTCATTGTATTTAAAAGGATCCAAAAATTTGAATAGCGGAATATTTTTATACCCACCCATGTCCTTATAATTAATATATACTTTCCATTCTTTAGTTTTCCAAGTAAATAACTACGATTATCTGCATAATAATAAATCTCCTCTATTGTCTCTATTATATCTTTGTCATCAAGATCTACAAGTAACTCATTTTTTTCTAGGTATATAGTTTTTAAAGGTACCGTAGACATATTGATGTCGTTTTTTGATTGGAATAAAACAACATCGTTTGCTAATGAATTATCCATAGAGTCAATAAGACTCCAAAAATTTGTATAAATCTTTTTTTGCATATTTAACAAATGGATTTGGATAACTTATGATGCTTTCATATTTAACATATATGTAGTTGCCATTGTTAAGTTTTCCAACCAAATAATCATCTGAATTGTAATAAATCTCCTTTATCTCCTCCATTATATTTTTGTCATCAAGTTTTACAAGTAAATCAATTGTTACTGGGTCGATAGCAATAGTTGATAAAGATATAGTAGACATATGGATGATTTGTATCATTCATAAATATAATAAATCGTTTTTGTATTTTAATCACAATACGAACTTTTTGTAAACACGCCAGAAGTGTGTTCAACTTCATCAATAGTGAGAAACGAATCTAACTCTTGCAACTTCTTTATACCTTCCATGTCTATCATTTGGATTGTATTGTTGTCTCCTTCTGAGTTCGTTTCCCAATTAGTAATCCAGATGATCATCTTGTTAGAATTATAATCATTCATCAAATGTCTCTCATATGAAACACAATATTTCCCTCTATAAATTATTTCAGTTCCCTCCTTTTTAAAACCTTTAATAAATTTTAAATCCTTTTCTTTAACACTTTTAACCTCTATTCCACACACCGAACAAAACTTCTCATGTTTTTCCAGTGCAACTTCATAATGATCACATGAATTTGTGTAGTCTTGAACATATATATCTTCTATTTCAGATCCTAAAAATGTAACTGCTCTTGTCGTCATACTATAAATACTATATATTAGTTATATCATATTTCAATTTTACCACGACCCAAAACTGAATTTAGTTTTTTGTATACAGTTAAATCCACAATGAATAGTTCATCTAGTTCACCCATTCATAAAAATTTTATAGAAAATATCACCGAAGAACAGTCTCTATTCCTAATAAACGATTCTAACAGAGATGACTACATCTGTGGCATATGTTCTGAAATAATGTTGTCTCCAATTGAAGTATTGTGTTGTGGCAAACTATACTGCACTAATTGCGCTGATAAATGCTTTGGAACCTCAAGCACATTTATATTTCCACCAAGAAAATGTGCTTTCTGCAAACAAAATTGTACAGGATTCCATCTTTCAAAAAGAGCACAACTTAAAATTTTAGATACATCGTTTAAATGTTATATCAATGAATGCCCATTCAAAGATAACTTAAGAAACGTTATTAACCATGTCAACATATCATGCGACTATATTTTAAGACCATGCAGATGGTGCAATACAGAATTTAAAAATCCTGATATGGAAATCCATAATAACACTTGCGATGATCGTCCTATCAAATGTCCACATTGTAAGATTAGCTTTAAATTTAAAGATAATCATGAAAATGTATGTCCTGAAAAAATAATTTCATGCAATCGTTGCTCAGTTACGTTTCAACGAAAGACAAAACACTTATGTCAATATGATATAATTGAGTGTAGTTGTGGAGATAAATATCAGAGAGGAAATGTTAAATCACATAACATCAAGTGTCCTGATGTAATTGTTTCATGCCCCCATAAAGATTGGTCAGGATGTGATAACTCATATAAAAGATCAATCATGGATATACATTCAAAAAATATAGATAATCACATTCTTCATGCCAAAAAATATACTGAAAATTTGAACAATGTAGTGACTCGATTGACATCTGAAAATATAGTCGCGAAACGACTATGGACAGCTTTTGCCAGAATTGGACAAAAAATTGATGCTAAAGATAATGATGGGATATGGTATAGAGCATCAATTGCATCTATTGAAAAAAATCGCATAGCTGTTCGTTTTACTGGACGTCGTAATGGTTTAATTTACTGGTATACTGATGCGCATGTGACCCGTATCGATAATACTTGTTCCAAAACTAGCTAATCGATTCATCTTTCAACCACGACCCATACTCCCCCGGACGATCCGTATCTCTATTTGCAGATTTAATTCCATGATACTTGTGAACTATAAAACTTTTATATGTTCCTATCCAATATCCTTGTATTCTCTCAAAATTACAACTCTGCCCCAGATTTGCATCATTTGCAATCACATCACCCAATAGATTAACTGTAATAAAATGACAACTCCAGTCCGCCTTTCCTGTACATGCTAAAAATTTTACCGCCTTGTCTCCCGGTGTTACTCCTGGCCTATTTCTAAAATCATTCTCTGGACTTCTCGTCTCATTCTCTATAAAAAATGTATCTGTTGATGATAGTATTGGATACTCTTGACTTGCCCTTTCTAGGAGTTCATGATTCTTTACCGACTGTTTTGCATTTATAAACGGTGGCGTTAATATAAACTCCCTTATGTTTTCCATCTTCTTCAACTCATTTAATAGATTTACCGATACCAAACAATCTGATTTTAACAATAAAATTCTATCGTTTTGATCATAAGTTGATAAACAGTAGTTTCTAATCGCCTTGAAATCTCCCGACAAGTTTTTAGCTGTAGAATCATCATAATTAAAAAATACTACATTCTTGATAAAACTAAACCTATATCTATATCTATCATAAATTTTCTTAACTGTCTCATTACTCAACTCATGTTGATGAGTGTTATAAATCACAATTTGATCAAACTCTATTGGATCTTTTGATAGTGAAAGAGCGTAAAAACACATATCGGCATGATCTTCACCAAGAGTTGCATGTGTAATAAAAAAGATGATGTTTTTCATTATATGTAACTATATTTGTTTAAATGTTATTATACTTTTACAATGTCATTCACTATTGTAACCGCCCTTATTGATATTGGTAGAGAAAGATGGGACAATATGTACAAAAGAAAATGGAACGAATACATAAGTTGGTTAGAATGTATGGCATTACAAATAAATGCTCCCCTCTACATCTACATTGAACCGTCTCTTGAATCATTCATCAAATCACAACGATCTGTATTCAAAGAAACAATTGTAAAACCAATCTCACTCAATGAATATAATTTATTCTCTTATAAAAATAAAATACAAGAGATACAAAACTCAGATAAATATAAAAACTGTGGCGTTGAATCGTTCTGCCCTGAAGTCTGTATTCCAGAATACAATATCGTTGTAAATAATAAAGTTCAATTTATGTACAATGTATCCGTTGAAAATCCATTTAATACAGACTACTTTATCTGGTTAGACGCAGGTTATGGACATGGAAAGATATCTATTCCCCATAATTTTACATGGAATCCCTCTTCGTACATAGAAAGGGCAAAAGATGATAAAATTGTGATAAACACACTACATGATGAAATGAAGAGTGAAAATCCATGGGAGTTTTTTAAGGCGCATCAAGATTTTATAGATGGTGGGTTTTTTGTAGCAACTAAACAAGCACTAATAAAATTAAAATATTTGTACTATCAAACAATAGATGAAACTATAACTGATAGATTAATCGATGACGATCAGTTTTATATGGCTTTAACATATGCAAAAAATAAAGATCTATTTAGTGTATCAAACCAAAAAGAATGGAAAAATAGATCCCAAATCTTTGAATGATCTAAATGATCACAATTATTACCATATGTCAGCATTAGATATCTACAGTGGTGTCAAAACAAATCAAACCGACTACGACAACTACAACAATCTCATCTTTAGTAGCGAAACAAATATATTCTTCAAAATGGTTATGAGAATCAGTATCTTTGATCGTATCAAACATCTTCATGGCGATATTGTTGAATGTGGCGTATTCAAAGGCTCTGGAATGATGCTATGGCTAAAATTGTTGTACATGAACACTCCACATGATATTCGAAAAGTTATCGGTTTCGACTTCTTCGACAAATCCTTTGCTGATAATTTAGAAAACGATGTCGATAGAAAAGGCATGAATCAAGTTTTTACTCGATGTAATAATCTTTTAGACTCTGATATAAGTGTTTCTGGTATTACTACCAAATTTATAAACGCTGGTATCAGTCCTGATAAATTTGAATTAATTCAAGGAGATTTATCTATAACTACCAACAACTATATTGCAGATCGTCCCGGTTTTAGAATCTCTCTTATATATCTTGATGTTGATTTAGAAGAACCTACCTATGATGCCCTTTGTAATCTATGGGATAGAGTAGTTATTGGCGGTATTGTCGTATTTGATGAATATGCTTACCATATTTGGTCAGAAAGCAATGGTGTTGATAGGTTTGTTAAAGAGCATAATTTGGTACTTCATAAAACTGATATAAAATCACCTACAGCTTATATAGTTAAAACTTCTTATGAGATCTAAAGAAAAATACTAAAATCATTATGTTGCACTTTGACGAATTTGAAAAATTAGTTTATGCCAATGCAATAACTATTGAAACAATTAGTAAATTGAAAAAAGGAGATACACTTGATCTACTGGTTTTTGATAGAAATGTATGCGATATTGCATTTGACAATAATGAAGAAGGCAAAGCAGTAAACCCTCAAGAATTTTTTAGAGAAAATAAAATGGTATATACACATGATGCAAATTTGAAAGGAATAATGTCATGGCCTTATGGTATATATAACAAAGAGTTCGAGATTGAGTATATTGAAGATAGATGGTTTCCTTTGATTAACGGATGTCTTCCTCCAACTGATCCAAAAAGTTATAATAATCCACAAGGCTCAACACATACCGTACCCAAACCATGGCAAGAGTTTCCTGTAACAACACGTGTTGGTTGGAGAGGACCAATGGTTATTTTCTCTAAATTAAAAGATCTTCCTAAAGTTTATTGGGGAGACAAACTGAATTTTAATTAAATATACTTATTAAAATTCACTCAAATGAATCCCTTATATTCTCATCTCTCATTAACTATCAATTTTAACCATCCCATTGGCCATGTAACTTTTAATCAAGCTCAAATTCATAAAGCGTTAAACTACGCTTCTTACTATTCTGAAGATAAAAGAATTTTTAATATGGCATTCAAAGATAGTCATATGCATCGTATTATAACTACTTCATCAGAATCCAGAAGTTATACTCTATATAGGTTTGATTCAAATTCTGAACAATTAAAATATAAAAATATATTTGATGATCAGTTCATCGAATCTCTTCCATTATTTAGAAATAATTCTTATGTACTGTATGTGTTTGAATCTGGAATCGATCTGAAAAAAGAATTTAAACTCGGTATTCAAATAGTATCAAAATACTGGCTACCCCGAATGCATGAACTCAATGATTGCAAAGAAATTATCCTAACTCCTGAAACAATTGATGCTCATAATAAATCAGATGATGCTGATGAAAAAGAATTTGATAGTCAAACTACTGAACCTATAAGTCCTGGTATGGAGTATAATAGCCCTTGTATTATAAGTTCAAATAATGCAAGTGATGGTAGTTATAATAATAATGAATTAGAAATTGAAATTATGTAGGACACGGAACATCCACAGCTTTACTACTCTGTATATCACTATCCTTTGGATCCTCCAACGTACATAGTTCTGAAAATGCAAACGGTTTCAACACACAATACGAATCCTGCTGACTTATCATTGTCATCATATGATAATCTATCCCACTAACAAACCCCATCTCATCCACTGTAGCAATTAGCTTTTTTGCTCCCATTGGCGAAATAAGATACGCAAATGTTCCCCCTCCATGATATCCAAATCTATCATGCCCCGTTCCCGACATATCCTTTATTTGTTGTAAATTCCTTATAACTATACCATCTCTATCCCTTTCTACATCCTCTTTACTAAGCCCTCTCTCAGTACATGGAAGCTTATTGAAGTGATATCCAAGATATATCACATCATACTTTATATTCCTTTTTTTAATAAATTCAAATAGTTCTGATAACTTCTCTTTAAAATTTTCCGGCAATACACAATCATCCTCTAAAACAACTGTCGTGGTATTCTTTATTTCCTTCCATATATTGTAATGTGATATACAACAACCAATCTCTCCTGCCAATGGTGGCCTGTACACAAACCTATAAAACATCTTTTTTATATAGTCTGCTGATATCGTACTACCAACAATTGCACTAAACCGTGTGTATCCACTGAAATCTATTTCTTTACAGTTTTTTTCAAATAATTCCCATCTATCCTTTCTACTATCCAAATTAACTACATACGTATCAAATGTATCTGTTTTTGGAACTGATACACTCCTTTCAACTGTTATAGCTGATATATTATTCTTATTTGTTGTATTATGTATTCCTCCCTTGAATATTTCCTCTATTTCTTTCATTTTTTCTACTGGAACACACAAGTAATCACATGGATATGATGATTCAATCTCCAATAACTCATAGTTCAAATCTACCATAATATTTTTAATATCACTTGATGAATATCCATTCAAATTACAAACATACTGTTCTAATGGAAGTATAATAAATGAACGTGCTTGAATAAATGATAATACTCCCCCTTTAATACATGAAAGCTCATGTCCTGATACATCTATTTTTATTAATCTGATATCCGTATTAAAAACATTAAAATGTAAAAACATGTCAAGCGATATACACTCTATCGATAAATTATAATCATTATCACGTGTTTCCTTTGTTGGCAAGTTTCCTCCATTTGAATCATGTACCGTAAACGATTTATTATATCGTGTTTCAGATTTATCTGATATCCCATTATTAAAAATACGTACATTGTTCAAACTGTTTACCTCCTTGTTATACTCTAACAATGAATAAATATCTCTGTGCGGTTCAATCTCATAAACTATCCCTGTTTCTCCTACCAATTTTGATGCCCGTAATCCATGATATCCAATATTCGCACCTATATCAATAAACACATCTCCCTTTCGTAATAATCTTTTTATAATATCAAACACATGCGGTTCCCATCCATCATGATCTAATCTCATAGATAGTTGATCTTGCGAATAACAAGAATACTTTAATCCCTCAAATTCTTTAACAATGATATTGTTTCCTAAACTTTTTGGTAATGATATAGCATTGTCTCCTACTATCAATCTGTTAAATGTCTTTGCAACCTCTTTGAAACTATATAAAGAACTATATGGATCCTTGTAGTTTGGAACTGGTTTAAACTCTAAAAGTATCTTTTCAAGCTGAACAGGCGATGAATAGTAAATCCCACTATTTCCTAATATGTTAATATGATGTCGATGTTCATATCTGGTAGAAATATGATTATATGTGATAACTGGCTTTCCACATATTGAAAATTCTCCAACTGCCAATCCAAAACTCTCTCCTTCACTTCGAGCATGAAGCATTGCATCGCATGTATTAATAAACTCAACCTTCATTAACGAATCTATTACACTTGGAATATGAATAATATTTTCATAGTGACCACAAAACGGTGCTGTATTCATAAAAAGAAAATAAATATTTGGATTACTTTTAGCTACTGATTCAACTATTTGATGAACAAATCTTATATTAAAACTCTCTTCCGCACCATGACGACCAAACACAATAGATTCATACGGAATGTTGAGTACTCTTCTCATATTTTCTTTATTACGTGTTGGTAGACGAACTACATGAGGAAGATATGGTGTTATGTTACGAACTTTTTCATCAATAATAGCTGGAGAGATTGGTAGATAAACATCACCATGTTTTTCCGCTTCGTTATATGTGAAAATACAATGACAAACATTCTTAACACTCTTTAGTAAAAAATTATCCTTTTCCCCTGACTTTAAGTTATAAAATATACTGCATTTTTCTTTATCTGCAAGTGTTTGAAGATGAGATAGTGAACTATATTCTAATATTCTAAATATTGATTTGAATTTTTGGTAGATTGCCTCATTATGAATAGATTTATTATTATAGTCTCTACTCTCTCTAAAATTAGATGGTGTAACTATTATAGAAGTATTGTTTAGAATTTGTTGATTCATAAGAGCATAGTCAAATGTGGCAACTTCGCTCCCACGTAACGTAAAATGTTTAATGT
>Ga0163151_10005620_pt1 | contig 15882 bp, 14 predicted proteins | sample OliLakLV19MP5IB2_FD_145596 | JGI IMG/M metagenome (GOLD analysis project Ga0163151, IMG submission 145596) | Freshwater microbial mat bacterial communities from Lake Vanda, McMurdo Dry Valleys, Antarctica - Oligotrophic Lake LV.19.MP5.IB-2 | ecosystem: Environmental > Aquatic > Freshwater >...
GTTGAATACCGTTCCAATCGAAACGAATACTCGGGTGACTATGGAGTCGAATGCGCTGACTGCTGGAATTGACGAGACGAAGATGGGTGTGAAAAAAGGGGGTCTCCCCAGCACACAATCAGCCGAAACGGCTGATGAATTCATCAACGAATTTGAAAAACCGCAAACAGCACAGACGCCTTCGGAAGAATCTGACTATCGTATCGGTACGCCGGACCGGCTCTATGCTGGTGCGCCTGTGACCTTCCCGGCCGTGAATCAAGAAGAAATCAACCGGGAACGTGAGGTGGTCAACGGTAAGGAAGTCACGTCGAAGTGGTTTATGTATGGTGTGTTTGGCCTTTTGGTCATCGCGGTTGTAATCGTTTGTGGTGACATGATCATGAGCGTGTCCGCGCCAAGCCCAGAGGCAGAGTACTTCAATACAAAAGCTGCTCGCGCACTTAGGAAACCTGCACCGGCAAAAAAAGAGCACCGCAAGCCGAAAGGCTTCGAAGCTCGTCCGGTGAAGATTAGACCTGATCGCTTTGCTCGCAAAAAACAGCAACCGAATGTGAAACCTGGGCCGTTGTTCTTCGCGCAAAAACCGTCGGCGGCAGTTCCGTCGAAGGAATCGCTCGAAGAGTCTCGTGCTCCTTGGAATCCGGATGTGGATGTCGATACTGTTTCGGCGTTGTCTGAAACCCATGAAGCGACTCAGTCGAACACTAAGGAGATGGAAGTGGAAACGCCTCCGCCTCTTGAAGTCGACGAAGCGCGTCCCGGGTTCTGCGTCATCACTATGGTGGCGGTCGCACAATACCAAGAGACCGAGCAGGACCGAACGTTCAAGCTCTTGTTCCATACCGACGGTCCGCAACGCAATTTGTGGGAAGAGCCAACCTCGAACCAAAAAAAGCTGTACGTGCCCTTCATGGCAATGACGCGCGTGTTGACGACGCCTGAAGTTGAACGAGACCTCGGTCTGCAGTTCAAGAAGAACGTCTTCTATTTGCTCGACAAACGTGAAGTGTTCCGATTCTGGAACGGTACGAAGTGGACGCCTGGGTTCCCCTCGAACGAACTTCTCGGTGAGAAGATGATGTCGAGCGCCCAAGTGTTCCAATTTCCGCCGGAACCAAACGGACGGCGCGTTGAAGCTTAGATTGACTACCAATACAAAAACGGTTTCCCATCAGATATAAGAAGGAGGGTACCGTTTCAAAATAAGATCTTTTAAGGGCGACCGACACCATATTCTGGTGATCTGGTCGCCCTTTTCTTTTATAAAAAGAGTGTTTTGACAATACAAATGAAGGCTAGTATAGTCCTAAACGGCGCACATCTCGTGCTGCAGACTTGAAAATAGAACAAGGAGGGTTTTCTCTTGTACCAAGAACCTACGACTATCGGAGGTAACAAGGAGAACGTGATTGGAGTGGTGTTGCCCAAACGCCTCTTCGATCGGAAAGACAGCCAGGGAAATCCCATAACACAAGACTGCGTGCTTCGCTCGCTCGGTGCCTCACGGCGTCAGCGGACGGGGTTGCTCGGCGCGTGCACAAGATTTCTCGACGGACCAAGGCAGTATCTGGTCACTGGCGTCAAGGCGGTGTTCGCTCCGTCGCAAGGCGAAGAGCGGACATTGGTCGTGACGTCAGAGCGCGGGAACGATGAGTTCCGGCGCGAGGCGCAAAGAGGGAAGAATGACCTTCTTCACAAATCTGCGCCCGTCGTGGGGAAGCAATTTTTCTTCCACGGCAATGAACAGATCACCTTGAACACTGAGGTGCTCGCCATGCGAGCACCGGTGCGTGGCTCACCTTTCTATCTTGCGCTGGGCACTCTCGGCCGTACGCTCGCGTACGATCCCCATAATGCGAACGAACTTCGCTTGTGGCGCTCGGGAACTGTCTGCGTACCCACTCACGCGCGTCTGCCATGGAAACATGACGACGAGCCTGGGATTCCACTGTTTCGCAATTCTCGTCTTCGTAAGGAAGAAGGGCTCATACTGGCGGCTCACCACTATCTCCATCGCGAGGAAGTGGAGGACATCCGGAATGCCCGTCTCCTGCAGGCGAAAATCAGCGACGAATCGAGAGAATGGATCATTCGCTATCAATGCGAGCGGTTCACGAAACGATTCGCCGGCACACTCCATGTAGTCGCCGTTGACTACTTGGAGACAGCCAAGCTTACGCATGAGCCAACCAGTCAGTCTTTCGCTTACTACGCGGAGGCAGACGGGTTCGGAACAATCATGACGGTTGAGCAGGTGGAAGCTCTGTTACTTGAAAACGTCGACCTCGAACGGCTGGAAGGGATTGTCCAATCTGGCATGCTGTCGCGTCTCGGCCCTATTTCGATTCCCACGGAATCGGATACGGTGCCCGAAGTGCTTCAGATGCCGGCAAAAGAAATCGTCTTGCCGCAACGGGCCGTCGGATCGACTGCGTTTACCTCTCTCAGAGAGATTCAGGCGTATGCGAATCATCAAGTAGCTGCTGCAGGGTAAGCAGTGCGCTAAGCCCCGGGACCACACGTTGTGGTTCCGGGGCTTAGCTTTTTATACAAAAGAAAAGACGCCGCGAACGCGGCGTCTTTTCTACAACGTACCTTCGTTATTCAGTCGCTCCTTCTACGGACGTGCTTGCTTCCATTGTCGGACTCATCATTGAATCATCCTCCATCACAGTGTCGTCATCCATTGCAGAAGTATCTTCTGATTCGTCATTTGTTGCTTCGACTTCGTCAGAAGACGTAGATGCTTCTGTCGTGTATCCAGCGTCATCTAGCAACATGGAGAGGTCGTTGTCAGAGAGGGTTAGGTCGAGTTCAGCGTTTCCGTCAACAATGGCACCGTCATCCGCAACGCTTTCATTGTCAGATGCCTCATCGAATGTACCGTCTCCGTTGTCAACGATAATTTCTGCGGTGATAGCCGTTCCACTTATAACGCTCGTACCACTACGGTGACGTACGTGGACGTTGCGGTGTTCGCCAGCAGGTAAGAGGTCGCTGGCACCAAGTACTACCTTAGTTCCGGATGTATCGGTTGCGCGTATAACAACATAGCCAGGCTTCGCGAGTTTCGCGTAGGTGACAATCGTCTCATCACCTGGTTGCTGATCTGAAACGAGTACAGCGTTTTCATCGGTAACAAGTGCAGTCTGTGCATTCTTGTTCTGTTTCTCCTGCCACGCCCATGCGCCAGCACCAATAATGGCGACGAGAATGATGAGTAGAAAAATCTTATTCATGGGTAACTCTGGTTATTACTAGACAATACCTAACCCTAGAACAGTACGGGGCTCGTATTTATTAAGAAAACCCTGTGCTTGTGTACCTCTCGCACACTGATAAACAAGAGATGTATACTACCCCTATGTTTGAACTATTTGAGAGTGTTGCAGAAACTGAAAAAACGGCCGCGATTCATAAAATTATTGACTCAGCTTCTCCAAGACGGGATTTCTTTCTCCTGGTTATTCTTTCAGTTTCTATGGCGTCGTTTGGGGTGCTTATCGATAGCGCGGTCATTTTAATAGGGAGTATGCTCATTGCTCCCATTCTCTATCCGCTTCTTTCACTCTCGCTCGGCCTTACGACCGTAGATGAAAAACTTGTCACGCGGTCCTTATTTACTTTAGTAAAGGCATCAGCGTTCGCTATCGCTGCGTCCGCAATTATCGGTATTTTGTTTAGCGCAGGAGACGTTACGCAGTACGGTGTTATAGGCGACCTTGCACACGGAGGACCGTCTCTTATCTACGCAGTTATTGCGGGTATTTCTGGATTCGCTGCCGCGTTTGCGCTCGTAAAACCGCATTTGAGCGACATGCTCCCAGGCGTCGCTATTTCAGTGTCACTTGTCCCGCCACTCGCTATTGTTGGTGTTGCGCTTGCTTCGCTCGATTTCGCAGTCGCTATTAATGCATTTCTTTTATATCTCGTGAACGTCGTTGGTGTCGTACTCTGCGCTATGTTCGTGTTCGTTATGCTAAAGCTCTCTGCAAAACAAGAAGTAGTTACGACTGCGGTACAAAAAGACGAAGAGGAAGTCGCCGCAGAGCACACAAAGTAATCTTCGGGTTGCACCACGTACCTAAAACGGGGTACGGTAGGTTTATATGGAGACACAGGACATCATTACTGCTTGGTTTTTAACTACCGGTATTCAACTACTCGTCGTCGTTCTTGTTGCCCTGGTCGCACACGTACTTGCGCAACATGTTATTGCTCAGTCTATACGGCGTCTTGTCACGCGTGGGCGACATTCTGCAGAAGCGGAAGAAAAACGAGAGGAGACTCTCATACAGGTTGCACAAGGTGCCTTCGCCATAATCATCTGGCTTATCGCGCTTTTGATGGTGTTATCTGAGCTCGGGGTTGCTATTGGTCCTTTGCTTGCGGCGGCTGGTGTAGTTGGTATCGCGGTGGGTTTTGGCGGACAATACCTTATTCGGGATTTGTTTACAGGATTTTTTATTATCGTAGAAAATCAGTATCGTGTGGGTGACACCGTGTGCTTCGATACGACTTGTGGCTCGGTTGAAAGTATTTCTCTACGAATGACGACACTTCGTGACTTGGATGGCACTCTGCATCACGTACCACACGGAGAGATACGTACCGTATCAAATCTTTCCAAGTTCTTTTCTCGCATTAATCTCGATATTGGTGTGGCCTACGACTCAGATCTTGAGAAAGTTATTGCAATACTTAACACGGTAGGCACTTCGCTCGCAGAGGACGTGGATTGGAAGGAAGATATTGTGAAGGCCCCGCAATTTTTACGGGTCGATGATTTCGCTGACTCGGCGATTATGCTTAAGATTGTGGGGGATACGAAGCCAGGGAAGCAGTGGGCGGTTGCGGGTGAATTACGAAAACGCATTAAGATTGCGTTTGATGTGGCGAAGATTGAAATTCCGTTTCCTCAGCGGGTGATACGGAAGGGATAGTTCTTGTTTGTGGAAGTGGGGAAGATGAAGTCACGGATTGCAGATATATTGCTCCAAGTATTCGCAATTTATCTTGCATCCTCGACCCCGGCTCGCCGTCGCTAAAGCGACATGGCTGTGCCTGTCTCAACGCCCACGGACGCGAAGCAGTTCGCGTCCTCCACCTCCACAAAGCAAAGACCCGCCGTGAGGCGGGTCGATGCAATTGCTTTGTGGAGGTGGGGGCGTTGAGACCCCGTCCGAGAATGATTTTGAGAGCGAGTCTACGACGCGTAGTACCAGTTAGGTATTCCGACAGGGCGCGAGGAACTGGCACTAAACCGTTCCTGTCGTATCCCTGATTTAACCAAGACGCTCGGGAGAACGTTTGGCGAGCTCGTAGATTATTCCGCCCATACCCCCTGCTATGAGCATCAAGAGATATGAACGTCGCTAGGCGAGTGAGCCGTTAGGCGCGCGCGTAGGCGAACGCAAAGTCAGACATACCGAAGTACGGAGACTTTACGCTTGCAAGAGTATTCTTAGCAAGTATTTTTGTTTGCGTTTTTGAGGATGGTCAGCAAACTTCCACCGCGTCGCACGTCTCTCAAAGATCAGACCGTCAAAGCAGGTCACCCCCAGACAGAAGACGAGCGAGCGCTCCTCGTCTGTCTGCGAACGAACTACTATCGCTTCCGGTGCTTCATCGCGCGTTCAATGTCGATGTTCGATTCACGCTTTTTAATGTCTTCACGTCTATCGATATTGGTTTTTCCTTTCACGACCGCGATGCGCACCTTCAGGTACCTATTATTATACACCTCTAAAGGCACTATTGTCAAGCCCTTTTTGGCGTCCATCTCCGCGAGTTCCAGTATTTCTTTCTTGGAAAGAAGTAGTTTACGTGAGCGTTCCGGGTCGTAGCCAGTTGGAGTGTTTTTCATCTGGTACGGCGGTATGGTCATACCGATAAGATACGCTTCGCCACCCCGGACAACGATATGGGCACCGTCCAGTGACCCATGCTTTGCACGCAAGGATTTCGTTTCGCCACCCGTAAGCTCGAGACCTGCAGAATAGGTTTCTTGCACCGCGTAGCGTATGAGGGCTTTTTTGTTTTCGATAAGCTTCATTAGGCTCAAGTATACCAGCGCTTTTTATTCGCGCTCCCAGAACCTGATGCTATGATGTTCGTACTATGGCGCGCATCACTAAACAATCGCCCGAAAAGGGCGGGGGAGTTCCGAAGGTTCCAAAAAAGCCAGGCAAAGGCAATCGCAAGAAATCATTCCTGCCAAAGGGTGGGTTTGTCCAGAACCTTATTTCCGCAGCGCTGATATTCCTTATTCTTATGAGCGTTTACACGCTCGTGACCGGAAATAAAGAAGACGAGAAAATCTCGCTCTCCCAAGTTGCTGCTGATGTAAAAGCAGGAACGGTTACTACCATCGAAGTCGCCGGAAACGAACTAACGCTCACGTACGCTGATGAGACGCAGAAAAAGTCGATGAAAGACCCGGATGCTGCATTGCCGGAAACGCTTACAAATTACGGTGTTACGAGTGAACAAATTTCTGCGGTCACGCTTTCTATTGAAGGCGAGGGCGGGTTCCGTTTTTGGTTTTCAACACTCGTACCAATACTGGTGCCTATCCTTTTCCTCGGTGTCATTTTCTGGTTCCTTGCACGCCAAGTGAAAAGTGCGGGTATGCAGGCGTTTACCTTTGGTCAGAGTAAGGCACGCATGATTGATCCGTCTGATACGGCACAACGCGTGACGTTTTCTGATGTTGCGGGAGCAAAAGAAGCAAAAGAAGAATTGCTTGAAATCGTCGACTTCTTAAAAAACCCAAAGAAGTTTCTCGATATTGGCGCACGTATTCCGAAAGGCATTCTTCTTATGGGTGCACCAGGAACTGGAAAGACCTTGCTTGCGCGTGCAGTTGCAGGTGAAGCAGGAGTGCCGTTCTTCTCAATATCAGGTTCTGAATTCGTTGAAATGTTTGTCGGCGTGGGTGCTTCTCGCGTGCGTGATCTGTTTGCGATGGCGAAGCGTACTGCGCCTTCCATAATTTTCGTTGATGAAATCGATGCAGTCGGACGGGTGCGCGGTACCGGAGTGGGTGGCGGAAATGATGAGCGCGAACAGACACTCAATCAAATCTTGGTTGAGATGGATGGTTTTGACCCAACAGAGAAAGTCATTGTGATGGCGGCAACCAACCGTCCGGACGTGCTTGACCCAGCACTGCTTCGCCCAGGTCGCTTTGATAGGCGCGTGACCATTGATTTGCCAGACCGCAAGGATCGCGAGGAAATAATGAAAGTGCAAGCACGCAAGAAACCACTTGGTCCTGATGTAAACCTGCCTGTTATTGCTGAGCGCACTCCTGGTTTTTCTGGTGCGGAACTCTACTCACTTATTAACGAGGCAGCAATTCTTGCTGCGCGTGAAAACCGTAAAGAAGTAACGCAGTACGACCTTATTCGTTCTATTGAAAAAGTGATGCTTGGCCCTGAACGTAAGAGTCACATCCTTTCACGCAAGGAAAAGCGCGTGACCGCGTACCATGAAATGGGACACGCACTCGTAACTTCAATACTGGTGAATGCAGACCCAGTACATAAGGTCTCCATCATCAGTCGCGGACGCGCAGCAGGCTACACGCTCAAACTTCCATTCGATGATCGTAAAATGCAATCGCGTAAGCACTTCCTCGACGACATCGCAGGAACGCTTGGTGGGTATGTTGCAGAGGAACTGGTGTTTGATGACGTCACGACCGGCCCACATAATGACCTCTCAGTGGCTTCTGCGCTCGCGCGCGATATGGTGGTACGTTACGGCATGAGCGAGCTTGGACCAGTTGCGTTCGCTGGCGACCATTCAAATGGTGAAGGTAAGCACTCAGAAGTTATTGCTGCAAAAATTGATGCGGAAGTTGCACGCATTATTGAAGAAGCAAAACAAAAGGCCTACAAGGTACTGACGGAGAAGCGTCTTGCGCTCGATGCAATGTCGGAGCGACTCGTAGAAGTAGAAACCTTGGAGCGTGAAGAGTTCGAAAAATTGTTGATTGCGAACGGCATCACGCCAAAGAAGAAAGAGGAAGAAATGCTTGCGCAAATAGTCGCTCCGTAACGACGTCATGGAACCGAGTCGTCTGGAAGAGTTGGTGGAACGAAGTGTGCGTCTTGGGGAAGAGAATGCTGTGGAGTTGCACAAAATACGGGTGCAACTCTTTTGGTCCGGTGTTATTCGTGTTGTGACATGGCTTGTGGTCGCCGGAGTTCCGTTTTTTCTCTATCTTCATTTGGTGAAGCCTTCTTTCCAAAATTTCTTCGCTCCCTTCCTTGCGGTGTTCGGTTTCGGTTCGTAATCTGCCTGGCACTGCGGGGGTGCCTTTCCTGGTGTGCTCCTGGATTGTAGTATGGGCATACGCGCCCTTAGCTCAGTTGGTTAGAGCACGGAGCTTATACCTCCGCGGTCCTTGGTTCGAGTCCAAGAGGGCGCACCAAGACAAAAATCCGGCGAAAGCCGGTTTTTGCTTGGTGCGAGGCGGAATCATGTTTTTTCAGCAGAAAAAACGATGAGCCGGGGTCGCGGAAATTCTGAGTGACGACGAAGAATTATCTGTGACCACTAGCGAGGAAAAAGGTCAGTCAGTAAATCAGAGCGGTAGAAATCGTCAGCGAGACCGCCAAAGCTGTAGGTGTGGCCCCGCATCGTAATGGCCGCGCCCCCAATTGCAGGATTTGCTTTCGGTTCGGAGTGCGCAAACCCGATGTTATATAAGGTTGAGAATATTCCTGGCTGTCCATCAATAGGGAAGCCGGCATTTTTCCACTGCGTTTCAATTTCTTTTAGAAACAAACCTGCATAGAGATAGCTCCAGTAATGGTCGCGTTGGTCCGTCATACGGGTGAAGCGCGCGCTTTTTACATCCGTAGTGTCTTTCGGAAAATCAAGAAGGTGTTCGTATTCTTTGCCCGGATAAAACGGTGAAGAAGCATCAGTAAGGTACTGCTCAACAGGAATCGCGGTTTCTTCCTTCATGCCCATTACGCCCCAAGAGAATTGCGTCTGTGCACCAAGAATTTTAAGCGGATAGAAAAATTGTTTGTAGCTTTCGCGTTCCGTAAAGAAAAGACGGAGCTGTTCGGTTATAAGGTTCGCTACGATAAGACGTGCCGGGACTCCTGCGTCGTTTGCGGCACGCGTTATGGCTACCTCATCGCGTCGTATTGCGGCTTCAAGTACGGACCACTCTTCGGTATCGCTCCAATCAACCGAGCGATCGAAAGTAGCCCACGGAAGTCCTGCACCGAGAAAATTCTCACGCTGGGTATCGATAATGCCCGACTCATTCGTGAGTCCGAATCGCACGAGGAGATAGCCACCAACCAATACAAAGCCGATGGCCGCAAAAATATAAATAACCACCATAAGGAGCTTTTTTAGCATCCTTCCGAGTATGCAGGTTTCAATTAAAAGATGCAATAAATACGAGCACCCTGGTACACTTTCAGTATTCATGTCCAAATTGCATTCAGAAATGGTCGAGTTCGTTATGTCCCAGGAACGCGTAACCTCGCGTTCAGGATTAAATCTTCCAGAAGAACGACGTAAAACTGCCGAGTATACGGCAGACCTCATACTTACTGCATATGCCACTGGTCGTACACTCGACGAACTCTTTATAGAAGAAACTGCTTCTCATATTCATGAAGCATGGCTACAAAGGAATGCCGAGCGAGCAGCTCCGGAAGAGCGTTGTCCGTACGCTGAACTCTCAGATTCAGAAAAAGAAAAAGACCACGTATTTGTACGCGCCGGGATAGAGGGACTTAAGTCATTGACATAATGTTGTCTAAATGGTATAAAGCTATTTCGGGAATAGGTCCCGGGAGTACCTACTAATGACCTATGCAGTTGTGAAGATCGTCCTCTCGAACCCCATGGTTCTTGATGAGTTTGCCTTGCGCATCCTCGCCGAGGAAGCATCTCCGGATGGGGCAGAATCTGAAATCGTCTCGCAAGACATCGTCCAGGCGGCGTTGCCTCGGATTCGGGGTTACCTCGCAGTGGCGGCGGTCCTTGCGAGACCGCTGGCACTTCAGTACGACGCTGACAAGGAAGAAGAGGGCGTTGTTCCGTACGACGCCTTCCTCGACATTCTCGTCAAAATGGCGCAGAAGGACTACGACCACGACATTGGGTCGTACTTTCAGGCTCTGGTCTATGCGGTCGAGCTTACCGCTGGGTTCGCGCCGTACCAAGAAATGATGCCGGGAGTGAAGGAGGAGGAAAGCACTCGAGCGATGGACATCATCGGTCAGGCGGCTTCTTACCTCCACAAACAGCTCACGGCCGAAGATTACAGTCACCGGCGTGTCGCGTAAGACACAGCCGAAGACCACACTGGGCGCTCTCACAAGGAGCGCCCATTTTTTATTCCATATGCATGCGTTCGTTAGTTCGCTTGGCGAGTTCTGCAAGAAGAGGATGCGCTTTCAACTGAGGGTCTTTCTTGATGAGTTTCGCTGCCTCGCTCCTGGCCGCTTCAACGAGTTTCAAATTTTTAATAGCTTCCATCGCAAGATCAGAGACACCCCATTGGCGTGCGCCAGTGAGTTCACCGGCGCCTCGAAGCGCGAGGTCGTATTCAGAAAGCTCGAATCCATTTTTTGCAGTTACCAGTGCTTTCAATCTATTCTTTGTTTGCTCGCCGTTACTTTCTGGTAATACGAAACAGTACGCTTGGTTCGTTGAACGAATAACGCGACCGCGTAGCTGATGTAATTGTGAGAGACCGAATCGCTCCGCGCCTTCGATAAGAATGACGGTCGCATTTGGTACGTTTACGCCAACCTCAACGACCGACGTTGCAACCAGTATGTTAGTTTCGCCACGTTCGAACGAACTCATGGACGCTTCTTTTTCTAGAGGAGTCATTTTGCTGTGGAGAATACCAATGTTTGCTTCAGGAAACACTGATTTCTTGAGGCGTACCGCTTCTGCTTTTACGGACTTCGCTTGCAGAGCCAATTCTTTATTTGGGTCGGGTTCATTAATGCGTGGGCAAATAACATACGCTTGTCTTCCTGCAGACAATTCGCTTCGCACTCGCTCGTACGCGAGCTCTCGTTTCTCGGGACCAAGCACTTCTGTGATAACCGGTTTACGTCCTACGGGCATTTCATCAAGTAGAGAGAGATCGAGGTCGCCATATATGGTGAGCGCAAGTGTACGAGGAATGGGAGTCGCGGTCATGGAAAGTAAGTGAGGGGAGAGTCCGTCTTTGCGCGCGAGTTTTTGACGGTGCACTTTTCCGAATCGATGTTGTTCGTCGATGATGGCGTACGCGAGCGTCTTGAAGGAAAGTTTATTTTGAATGAGCGCGTGCGTGCCTATGACAATAGGAATTTCACCGTTTGCGACCCACTTTGAAAATTGTGCGCGCGAGACGTGCGTCGATTCTTCACGACGAATTTTAGAAGGGAATTTCCGACATTCGCTTCCTGTGATAAGGCCGATAGGAATCGGATGGTCCTTAAAATAGGAGATGAAGGTAGAGAAATGTTGTTTTGCGAGAATTTCAGTCGGACACATGTAGGCCACCTGCAAAGAACCGCCCTTTCTTCGTTCAAGTATTGCCTGCGCTCCTTGCATACGTTTTGCCATAGGATTTGAACTTGCCACCATATACGCAGTTGCAGCCGCAACTGCCGTCTTTCCGCTTCCAACGTCACCCTCCAAAAGTCGACGCATTGGGTGTGGGTTTTCAAAATCAGACACGATGTCTTCAATGGTGCGCGCTTGTGCGCCGGTGGGTGGGAAGGGGAATGAAGCAATAAATTCGTTTAAGGCCTCCCGGTTCACATCAACCGGAAGCGCTTCCTCGCGTTCGCTTTCAGCGCGTTCTTGTTTCATAGCAAGCTGAAGCGAAAACACTTCTTCAAACGCAAATCGTTTTCGTGCTGCGTCACTATCTGATTTCTTGCGTGGCAGGTGTACCCACACGAGAGCGGTTGCAAGTGTGGGAAGGTTGTAACGCGTAAGCATATCTTCCGGAATAGGGTCTGGTATCTGCTCGTGGACATTTGCAGCGAGTATTTTTTTGAGCGCATGAGTGAGCCACAGTGAAGACACGCCACGACTTTCAGGATAAATTGCGGAAAGGGTGTTGGCCTCTGGAAGTTCACTTCCGGCAAACAGTGTCTCGTGTGCAACCTCGGGTGAGACGCCACTTTTTTCAACGGAAGGATTTGCGATATAGAGTTTTCCTTCACTCCCCGTTACTTTCCCAGAGACTTTTGCAAACATGCCTTCGTGAAGCATCTTTGCCATATACGGTTGTGAAAACCAACGAAGCTTGATTCGTCCGCTTGCGTCTTCAAACCAGGCTTCTGTCATCGGACGTTTACTCTTCCAGCTCTTTCTCGCTTCGGGCTTACGTATCGTTCCGTAGAGGGTGACCTCAGTACCAAGGGTGATACTACTTACCGTTCCCGACGAGCCTTCTTGTTCATAGCGCGCAGGGAAGTGGTATAGGAGGTCACGCGCGGTGCGAATACTAAGACGCGTGAGCGCGACCTTCTGATCTGGCTTAAGACGCGGGAAAATCTCGCCAATAAAATCACTGGGCTTCATCGCACCCAGTATACCGTTCGCTGTGGAAGCTCGAATGTCGGTAAGATATTTCGTATATACGCGTCTTAGTTATATAAAGAGTATATGAAAACACTTTCACTCCTGCTCTTGCTCCTTGTTCCGTTTGCGCCGTTGTCTGCGCAAACAGTTGAACGAGCATTTCCTACAACCGTCACGCAACAGGAAGTGCAAGCAAAATACGAGCAAGCGGGACAGGGTGGTGAGAAAGTGAAAGTATTAGTGATGCCAGGCCACGAGCCTTCCTTTGGCGGTGCTGAAACGGGTGGTCTCAAAGAGCGTGACATCGTCGTCGACATTGCGGACAAACTTGCGGATGATATACGTCAGGACCCACGTTTTGAGGTGACCGTCGCGCGCACAAAGACGGACTGGCTTCCTGCGCTCTCGAATTATTTCGAAGAAGAATGGGAAGGTATTCAGCGTTTTGTCAAAACGAATAAGCGTATCGCGAGTACCTTGATGCGTCAGGGCTCACTTGTTGATCGGGCGTTTGAAGTGCTCCATAACACCGCTGCAACTGATGTCGCACTCAGACTCTACGGCATTACGGACTGGGCAAACGATGAGGAGTACAACATCGTTATTCATCCACATTTAAACGACAACATGGGCGCGCAGTATCAGTCGGGCTTTGCGGTGTACGTTCCAGACGCGCAGTTCGGAAATGCGCAAGCATCGCGTCCGCTCGGTGAAGCAATCGCGTTTGAGTTGAATCATTTTAACGCTTCGTCGACGCTTCCCATTGAAAATTATGGCGTGGTGGAAGACCAAGACCTTATTGCGCTCGGTGCGTTTAATACTGCGGAGTATCCGGTGGTGTTAATTGAATACGCGTATATTTACGAAAGTAAAATTGCACACGCCGAAGCGCGCGACGCCGTCCTTACGGACATGGCCTATCAAACGTATCGGGGTATAAGAACATACGTCGGGGCTCCTGTTCCTGGTAGTGATACGCTCGTGCTTCCATACGCTTGGACTCCTGAAGAAATAACGGTAGGAAAATCGAGTCCGCAAATTTATGCGCTCCAAGTAGCGCTTCATAAGCTCGGGTTCTATCCGCCAGGCGACGAACTCCTTATTGGATGTCCTATCTCCGGATTTGCTGGCTCGTGCACTACCACTGCACTGAAAGCGTTTCAAAAATCAAAAGGCCTCGAACAAACTGGCTCCATTGGTCCTCGTACTGGGGCTGCTCTAAAAGCTGCAGGGTATTAGTGTTAAATATCTAACCTGCCAACTTAAAAACAAAAAGAAAAACTCCAGACGCGCGGTCCGGAGTTTCTTTGTTCGATGTCTTGCCAGTTTAGAACGGCCAAGACATCGACGGCATGATGAACAAGAACATAATGAAGAGAAGAGCAGCAAGTCCGGCTACGAGAACATTAAGCGGCCAAATCTTCCTTACCCCGTTCCTGTAATTATGGATTGCGAGTCCGATATTGAGGACAAAGATAGTGCCCCAGAGTACAGCTGGAACTAAGTTAACATTCACTAGAACTCCTCCTTGGCTGTCATATATTATAATTTATTAATATTTTATGTCAAGTAAAAGGTGTCAACTTCCAGGAAAGAGGTTGGGCAGGTGCTGGAGGTATAATTTGTGCATGAAGAAGATTATGGTTCATCCAGTCGTTTCTTGGGGCGTACTTGCGTTCGGACTTGCGCTTTCACTACTGTTTGTCTGGAAGGCCTATGAAATAACGACATATATTACGGAGAACCAAACTGAAGATTTTTCCGTCTACCACGTGTCGCTTTAGGAGAGGGTAACCTACTGCTGGTATGATGCTCCGACATGAGCAAACAGAAACCTCGCACACTCGCGCATCAAGCACTCACATTTCATAAACAGAATGCAGGGAAGATAGAGACAAAAGGGAAGATTTCACTCAAGAAACGTGAGAATATTGCACTCGCGTATACGCCAGGCGTTGGTGCGGTGTCCATCTATCTTTCCGAGCATCCCGAAAAAGCGAGAGAGTACACGTTTAAAGGAAACAGCGTCGCAGTGGTTTCAGATGGTTCCGCAGTCCTTGGTCTTGGAAACATTGGTCCGTATGGCGCGTATCCGGTTATGGAAGGGAAGGCGCTTATCTTTAAAGAGTTTGCCGGTATTGATGCGGTGCCTATTGTGCTTTCAACACAAGACCCTGAAAAGATTATTGAGACAGTACTCGCAATCGCGCCCTCGTTCGGAGGAATTAACTTGGAAGACATTAAGGCGCCAGGTTGTTTTGACATTGAGCGTCGTCTTATCGAAGCACTCGATATTCCGGTTATGCATGACGACCAGCACGGAACCGCTATTGTCGTGCTCGCTGGACTTATAAATGCGTCGAAAGTAGTGAAGAAACGTCTCGCTACACTTCGCATTGTTATTGCAGGCGCAGGGGCGGCAGGAACTGCAACGGCACGCTTGCTCACGCAAGCAGGTATTGCAGATGTCATCGTGCTCGACAGGGGCGGTGCGTTGTCAAAAGCTCGAAAAGAGTTGAATGCTGAAAAGCGTTCGCTCCTTTCCTACACGAACCCGCGTAATGTTTCTGGAACTATTGCTGAGGTACTTACGGGCGCTGATGTATTTATTGGTCTTTCCGGTCCTGCACTTATCACAAGTGAGGACGTGAAGCGCATGAATACGAACGCGATTATCTTTGCGCTTTCAAATCCGGTGCCGGAAATTATGCCGGATGAAGCGAAGAAAGGTGGAGCCGCTATTGTTGGAACTGGTCGTTCTGATTTTCCGAATCAAGTAAACAATGCGTTGGTGTTTCCGGGCGTATTTCGTGGTGCACTTGATAAGCGGTTGAAAGAAATAACGACCGAGACAAAACTGCGTGCCGCAAAGGCACTTGCCGCTCTTGTCTTGAAACCAACCGCTCAAAAAATAATTCCTGACCTTCTGGATAAGCGTGTGGTACCCGCTATTGCAAAAGCAGTGCGTTAGAAATACCGGTATTTCCAAAATTAAATACCTGTTTTATGCAGGATGCGGGAGGATGTGATACCGTACGGATTACTGGAGACGTGGCTATGAATAGGGGATAGGGACCCATGTTCATCAGCACACGTCGCCTGAGTGAAACGAAGGAGACGTGGCTGAGTGGTCGAAAGTACCTCACTGCTAACGAGGCAGGGATTAACGTCCCTCGAGGGTTCGAATCCCTCCGTCTCCGCCAAGAATCACATTTCGAAAAATCAAGGTTGGAAGCCTCGGCACAAAGCGCCTCGGCATGGTATTTTTCCGCAATTTTAAAGGCATTTTTGAAATCGCAAAAG
>Ga0163151_10005622_pt1 | contig 15863 bp, 9 predicted proteins | sample OliLakLV19MP5IB2_FD_145596 | JGI IMG/M metagenome (GOLD analysis project Ga0163151, IMG submission 145596) | Freshwater microbial mat bacterial communities from Lake Vanda, McMurdo Dry Valleys, Antarctica - Oligotrophic Lake LV.19.MP5.IB-2 | ecosystem: Environmental > Aquatic > Freshwater > Lake...
GCACTATTTATTGTCGTATATACCTTGGTAAACATCAGTGTGCTGATCTCCAATCCACAGGCATCACTCATCGGCTTTATGCTGTTTCTTTCTGGATTTCCAATTTATCTCGGACTTAGAAAAATTATTCAATAACCATGGACTTATCATACATTCTTAATGAACTGGGCGAAGAGCGCGAAAACTATTTCAATGCCGTTGCGCCACCCATCATTCAAAGCAGCAACTTCACTTTTAAAAATGTAGCAGATTTCAGAAAAGCGTTAGCTGATGAGTATTACGCCAATCTTTATTCGCGCGGAAATAATCCTACAGTAGATATTCTCAGAAAAAAATTAGCCGCCCTCGATGGCGCTGAAGATGCCCTGGTGTTTGGCAGTGGTATTGCCGCTATCTCTACACCTATTCTTTCTTTGCTGAATCAGGGTGATCATGTTGTAAGTGTTATCAAGCCTTATAGCTGGACTATAAAATTATTTGAGCGACTGTTGCCAAAATTTGGCATCACGACCACCTTTGTGGATGGAACAAAAGTTGAAAATTTTGAAAAGGCCATTCAATCAAACACAAAATTGATCTATCTCGAATCGCCAAACACATTCACCTACGAATTGCAGGATGTGCATGCGGTAGCTTCGCTGGCTAAAAGTAAAGGCATCATCACTATGATTGATAATAGTTACTGTAGTCCGCTCAACCAGCAACCTTATAAAATGGGTATTGACCTGGTGGCACAATCGGCTACCAAATTTATTGGTGGCCATAGCGATGTCGTGGCGGGTGTGGTTACCGGATCGAAAGCGATGATCAAAAAAATATTCGATGCTGAGTTTCTAACTATTGGTGGAAACATTTCACCGATGAATGCCTGGTTACTGATTCGCGGATTGCGCACTTTGCCCCTGCGCATGCAACGTGTGTGCGACAGCACTAAAAAAGTAGTTGCCTTTCTGGAACAGCATCCAAAGATTGAAAAAATAATTTTCCCATTTCACCCAAGTTTCCCTCAATATGAACTGGCAAAAAGGCAAATGAAAGATGCCGGAGGATTATTCAGCATCGTGCTCAACGTAAATTCGCTCGAAGAGGTTGAAAAATTCTGCAACTCGCTAAACCATTTCTTTCTGGCAGTATCATGGGGTGGGCATGAGTCGTTGGCCATTCCATCGGCAATAGGGTTTAAGCCCGAAGAGTTTGATGCAGCCAATCAACATCATCGATTGGTGAGATTGTATATCGGACTGGAAGATCCGGATTATTTGATTGCTGATTTGAAGCAGGCGCTTGAAAAGTAAGTACTACTTGTAGAAATTATTTCCCATTCTCCTCCATCCACTCACCAATCCTGCGCAATCCATCCAACGTGAGGTTGGGCTCGATGGAAAAAAATAAGTCTTTCAGCGAAACGATCTTTGAAGAGAGACCCCCGGTAGCAATGACCAGGCAGTCGGTAGCAAGTTCCTCCTTTATTTTTGCTACCACATTACGCACCAGGCCTTCATACCCAAACATGATTCCTGATTGAATGGCGGTCACCGTATTTCTTCCCAGTGATGAAGGTGGCATCTCTAAAGGAACGTCAAATAATTTGGCCGTATTCTGTGATAAGGACCGTATGGCTGTTTTCAATCCTGGGGCAATTGAAACACCAAGAATGGTTCCGTCACCCGAAACAGTAGTAAACGTGATGGCCGTTCCAAAATCGATTACTATGCAGGTTTTCTTATACTCAAAATAGGCTGCCGAAGCATTGGCCACCAGGTCGGATCCAATTTCGTAAGGGTTGAGTATACCCAATGGAAGTTGATCATACATCTTTGGACCCAATACGATGGGTTCCTTTTCAAAGAGTGTTCGCACCACGGTCCTTATCTTTTCTGTCAAACTTGGCACCACGCTGCTCAATACAATGGTGCGCACCTGGACGGCTTCCGTACCGGATTCAAAAAAATGATCACGGATCTTTATGCCGTAATAAAGTTCAGGAAGGTCCGGCTTGGTTGAAACCCTCCATACAAACTTCCACTCGTTATCTTTCCAAAGACCGAGGGTGATGTCACTATTTCCTATATCTACGGCAAGAAGCATGCACGAAAATGCAAAATATTCTATGATTTAAAACGTATATCCGAATGGAAAGCAACCGGTTCTATCGATTGTTAAGCCCAAGTTCTTAATCACATCAGATTCTCTATTCACTTTTCAATGAATGGTCTGATTTTAAAGATATCTTGATAAAAATCGATGAAATAAAACTAAATTTGGCTTCCTTTTTGAAGGGAATTGCCACCTGACAAAAGTTTAGTGGCCCAAATAGATTATCCTTTTAGTTGAACGTAGTATATTATTCAGCACATTGATGAAAAAAATTCTGGTTATTGAAGATGATGATGCTTTGAGCTGGGTGATTTCTCGAATACTTTCGTCTGAGTACGAAATAATTGTCATCAAGAACGGGCTTGAGGCCATGGCTTGGCTTACTGGTAGCAATGTTCCGGATTTGATTGTATCGGATTTACATATGCCACAACTGAATGGCATTGAGTTATTGAAATTTCTTCAACACAGCGGCATCTATAAAGAGATCCCGGTCATTATTCTTTCTGGTGACGAGGATCCAGAGGTAATGAAGCAATGTCGGACTTTGGGAGCGGTCAAGTACATTCTAAAACCTTTTGGGCCTGAATTGCTCATGCAGGATGTTGAGCAGGCGTTGAAAATAAAGAGTACTATAAAAAAATAAAAATGAGCATGAGTGTTGCACAAAATGCATTACCCATAATGATCCCTGCCGATATTATTTCGGATAGGGTTTTTCTCTTTATTTCCGATTCAACAAATCCAATCTCCACAGATTATCAACTTGCCTCCATTCACTGCTACCAGGAAACGGCTCAGAATGGATTTTATAAACTCTGGAATGGCGATATTCATCCCGATGCTGTTTTACTAATAAGCCCCGAACCCGATTATCTTGAATTAATAAAATTGCTCGATGAACAAATTATTCCGGTCATCTATTATTCCTCCAGATTCGATCTTACTTTAAAAGAAGTTGCGATCAGGCTTCAGGTGGATGATTATTTATATGGCTCCATCAATGAGGATTTTATAAAGCATATTGATGTATTAAAAAAAATTAAGGCGTTCAGAAGTTCCTTCAAAAAAGGCAATCAGCCACAGTCTAACACTTCAACCCTTTTAAAATCTCAATTACCCTCTAAGAAAATGTGGAGGCTCAAGAGAACCATCGATATCTTTGCCTCCCTGTTTGGCCTGATTATTTTATCCCCGATTATGCTATTGATTGCCATCGCAGTCAAAATTGAATCAAAAGGCCCTGTATTTTACATCTCAAAGCGTTCAGGCTCGGGATATAAGGTTTTTGACTTTTATAAATTTAGAAGCATGCGACAAGGATCTGAAGAAGAATTAAAAAGCCTACAGGACAGCAATCAATATGGAAACACTCGCGGCAAAGCGATCTTCTTTAAAATAAAAAATGATCCGCGCATAACACCCTTGGGGCAGTTTTTAAGGAATACCAGTTTGGATGAATTGCCTCAACTATTAAACGTACTAAAAGGTGACATGTCATTGGTGGGTAACCGGCCATTACCATTGTATGAAGCCGAGCTATTAACCCGCGATCTTATTGCGGCAAGATTTCTAGCCCCGGCCGGCATTACGGGTCTTTGGCAAGTGACAAAGCGTGGAAAGGATAATATGTCACCGGAGGAACGGATCCAACTGGACATCGAATATGCACTGAAAAACTCCTTCCTCTTTGATATGAAAATTCTCTTAAAAACATTCTTTGCCGTTTTTCAAAAGGAGAAGGTTTAGGATCAAGTTAATAACCCAATCAAATTATGGTGATCGTTGAGGCGTTAGTGCTGCTTTACTTTGTATATGTTGTTTCGTATACGTTTGTATTTTCCTTTGCGGGACTCTTTTACAGCAATCCAGTAGCGGCCAGCCAGACTCACAAAAAATTTGCTGTGTTCATTCCTGCTTATAAAGAAGATTCTGTTATTGTTGGAGTAGCCCAGAAGGCTCTTACCCAATCCTATCCTCATGCGTTTTATGATGTAATTATCATTGCTGATTCACTGCAACCTGAAACCATTCTGAAACTGAAAGAACTTCCTATCATTGTGGTAGAAGTAAAATTTGAATCAAGCACAAAAGTAAAATCGCTCAATGAAGCATTGCGTCAAGTGTCTGACAACTATGATTATGCGATCATTCTTGATGCCGACAATGTTATGTTACCTGATTTTATAGATCGCATGAACGCTGCTCATCAGGGTGGCAATAACGCAATACAGGGGCAGCGATTGCCAAAGAACACAAATAGCTCCCTGTCCTTTTTAGACGGACTCAGCGAAGCCATTAACAACCATATCTACAGACAGGGAACAACCGCCCTGGGACTTTCAGCTTCCATTAATGGCTCTGGTGTTTCCTTTGAATTCCCCACTTTCAAAAGGTTACTCTCAGGCATGAACTCTATTGGAGGTTTTGATAGAGAATTGGAGTTGCTGTTGTTGGAGAATAAAATAAAAGTGGTCTATTATAAAGACGCGAAAGTGCTTGATGAGAAGGTTGAAAAGACCGCGGTGTTTGAAAATCAAAGAAAGCGCTGGATATCGAGTCAATATCACTATTTAGGAAAGTATTTTAAAAGTGGCGTTGTTGCTCTCTTTAAAGGCAACTTCACCTATTTCAATAGTTCTGTATTGCGAAATATTCAACTTCCCAGATTAATCAATTTAGGATTGCTGGGCATTCTGCCCATTGCGCTTTATTTTTTTAGGGGTTATCTTTTTTTCGGCTATGCCATATGGCCACTGCTGTTGGTTTTAATGATCCTATCTATGTTTTTTGCCACCCCCCGAGAGTATTACAGTTGGGAAATGGTGAAAGCAATTGTAAAACTACCGGGATTATTTTTACGCATGTTTCTTCTGCTTTTCAAACTCAAGGGTGCCAATAAAAAATTCATTCACACTCCTCACGGGACAACGTCAGAAACATCAAAATGAAAAACCCGGATTATCCACTCGTATCCATTGTTACCGTTAATTATAATCAGACAAATGTCACAAGGGATTTATTGACTTCACTCCGAAACATTACCTATCCATCAATTGAAATCATTGTTGTTGATAATGGTTCCGCGGATGATAGTATAAAAGTTCTTAAAGACGAGTTTCCTGAAATTAAATTGATTCTCGCAGGAAAGAATACAGGTTTTGCTGGTGGAAATAATATTGGGATTAAAGCAGGAACCGGAGATTATTTTTTGCTAATCAATAATGATGTAGAAGTAACGCCTGGTTTTCTTGAGCCTTTGGTGGACTGCTTTCAGAAGAATCCAAAAGTTGGAATAGCCTCTCCAAAAATTGTTTATTTCAATCGCGATGAAAAAATTCAATATGCGGGATCATCTAAAATAAACCACTTTACCGGGGGAGGGAAAAGGTTAGGTTATCTGGAAAAAGATCATGGTCAATATGACTTCGAAGGGAAGACCGAACTGGCTCACGGAGCTTGCCTGCTCACCCGCAAAACCATTTTAGAATCAGTAGGATTACTTCCGGAAATTTATTTCTTATACTACGAAGAACATGACTGGACTGAAAATGTAAAAAGAAATGGGTACGATGTTTATTTTGTTGGTACCTCCAAAATTTATCATAAGGAGTCAATTTCTACAGGAAAAAATAGTCCACTCAAAACATACTATCTTTCCAGAAACAGAATTCTTTTTTGCAAAAGAAATTGTTCACGCTTTGAATACTTTTTATCAACGCTGTACATATTGATCATAGCTGCACCAAAAAATTTATTGGGTTTTTTATTTAAGGGGGATACTGAAAATTTAAAAGCATATATGAGAGGCCTGCTGTGGCACACCGATGGTGGTGAACTCGAGAAGAAATATCTTGATCTAAAAAAGGAATATCCCAATAAGGGAAAGTTCGGGCTTTTTTTCACTTTCCTTGGAAAGAGTTTCTCATATGTTACACGAATAATAGCCGCTAAGATCTATTTGCGCGGCTGCAAACTTGGAAAATTTGTGAGCGTGAATGGCCGTCCCCTTATTTTCAGAAAAGGAGAAATCATTATTGGAGATAGGGTAGCTATCTGGTCCGTTTTTGACCGCACTAAATTATCGGTTAGGCTTGGAGGCAAATTAGAGATAGGAAGCAATAGCAGGATTAATGGAGCTCATATCGCTGTAAAGAATTTAGTGTCTATAGGAAAAAATGTACGAATAGCCCCCTATGTGCTAATCATGGATGCCGACTTTCACGATGTTCAAGAACGTTCTGACGAAGGCAAGTCGGCCCCAATTGTCATCAAAGATAACGTTTGGGTTGCGTCAAGGGCCATTATTCTCAAAGGTGTTACCATAGGTGAAGGTGCAGTGGTTGCCTCCGGAGCAGTAGTAACGAAAGATGTGCCTGCTTATGCAGTTGTAGGCGGCTCTCCGGCTAAAATAATTAAAATGCTAAATTTACCTAAAAACGAATAATCGATTACATTTAAAATAGTTATCGTATTTAAAAAAAATTCTAACCCGAATAGAATTTGACTTGTTTTTTTTGAGTTTCGTTGACTAAACGATAACTTATAGGCCCGGTTTCTTACTGTATACCGTTTCTTTGAATCTTTAACACGTTCAAGACCATGAAATTTTACTCTTTAATGCTCAAGACAAAAAGAAATTCATTTTTGAAATTGATTGCCTTGATTGGAATAATAGTCTGGTCAAATTTATCTTATGGCCAGTGTAATTGTAATTTTACAATTCCAACCGGAACTACCTCTTATACTTTTGATGGTGCCGCCAAAGGAGCGAAGCCTGGAGATGTAATTTGTCTAAGTGCCGGATCCATACAGAGGATTCTATTTCAGAATATGAAGGGGTCCGCTACCAGTTATATCAAAATTGTAAACTGCGGGGGCCAATCGCTTGTCGGATCGGCCACAGCAAATAGTGCCATAAGTTTTTCTAACTGTCAGTTTATTCGTTTAACCGGCACCGGAGACCCCAATAACTTTTATGGTATTAAAATCCCGGAAAGTGCGGCAAACTCTATGGGTGTAAGTATATATAATCTCAGCTCAGATTTCGAAGTTGATCACCTTGAAATTACGAAAGTGGGTTTTGCCGGAATCATGACAAAGTCAGACCCTAGCAAGGATTGTTTAAATAAAATCTATGAGAGGCCGAATTTTACCATGCGTAATATAAACATCCACAATAATTATATTCATGATATCACCGGGGAGGGAGTATACTGTGGAAATAGCTTTTATACCGGCACAACTAATTATTGTGGGGTCATTCAATATCCGCATGAAGTGCGCTCTGTTAAAGTTCACAACAATATATTTGAAAATACTGGATGGGAGTCCATCCAGATAGGAGCGGGTGTTCAGGATATCAGCATCTATGATAATAAAGTATCCGGTTACGGCACCGCCAATATCAACGGACAAAATGGTGGCATTCAACTGGGGCTAGGTTCAACCGGAAAAATCTATAATAATTTTGTTAAAGGAGGTGGCGGTAGAGCCATCTTCATGGGTGGCCTTGGCGATTATACAATATTCAATAACATTTTTGTCGGCACGGGTATACCTGGCTCCGCTCCCGCCATCGCTATGAGTTTAAATAAAACTCCGCTGGCAACTGACATCGTGGTAAACAACTTTTTGGGACCCGTTCGAATTATAAACAACACGTTTGTGAATGAGAACTTTGGCGCTATCAAGGAAAGCCTGGTGGGGCCTCCCGGCAATGTTTTGCAAAACAATCTTGTTGTAGGTGGCACCTCGTCATGGTTAGCACTACGAACGGATACCGACTGGAGTAAAGCAAACAATATTTACATAGCCAATATTGCTGATGCGAAATTTATAAACCCATTGATAGACGACTATCATTTGCAAAACAATTCTCCTGCCGTAAACGCAGGAAAAGATGTAAGTGCTTTTGGGGTGACATTCGACCATGAAAATAAACCAAGACCTGTTGGAGCAATTTGGGACGTTGGCGCATTCGAACTTCCCGGAAATCAAAAACCATCCGTTACGGTAGGTGCGAACCAAACCCTGACACTACCCACAAACAGTACCACGCTAACCGGTTCCGCCTCCGATCCGGATGGAATCGTAGCCTCTTATCTGTGGACAAAACAAAGCGGTCCTGCTGCTACGTTGGCCAATGCAACCACCACTAATCTTTCCCTTTCAGGGTTATTGGTCGGGGTTTATATCTTTCGGCTTACCGCAACCGATAATGATGGGGAAACAGCTTTCAACGAAGTAACTATAACCGTAGCGGAGCTAACCGTAAACCAGGCTCCGGTCGCAAACGCAGGTGGTAACAAAACAATAGCACTGCCCACCAATACCTCGGTGCTCACTGGCTCGGGCAGTGACCCTGACGGAACTGTACTAATCTACCAATGGACAAAAGTGAGTGGACCGGCAGCAACTTTATTAAATATTAATACTGCATCACTCACTCTAACGGGCCTTGTTGAAGGCTCTTATGTTTTTAGACTTACTGTTATAGACGAAAAAGGCGCATCCGATTTTAAAGACGCTACCGTTATCGTTCAGGCTGCCATCGTCAATCAGAATCCGGTGGCCAATGCAGGCGCTGACAAAAATCTTGATTTGCCAACCAATAGTATAAACCTAACTGGATCTGCCAGTGACGCAGATGGATCTATTGCCTCTTACGCATGGAGTAAGCAGAGTGGCGGAGCCGCTACCCTGACCACCGCAAATACAGCTACCCTTCAGGTTTCAGGACTGGTGGAAGGGACTTACATTTTTCGCCTTACCGTAACAGATAATAAGGGGGCAACAGGGTTTGATGAAGTAACCGTGTTGGTTTCAGCTGCAAATCAGGCTCCGGTTGCTAATGCGGGGGCAAATAAGACAGTACAGCTTCCTACAAACTCTACTACCCTTATCGGTTCTGGATCTGATAGCGATGGATCTATATCTTCTTATTCGTGGATAAAAGTATCCGGTCCAACCGCAACATTAACCAATGCCAACACCACCACACTTTCATTAACTAATTTGCTCAGTGGCTCATATATCTTCCGCCTCACAGTAACAGACAATAATGGAGCCATTGGATCTGGTGACATAACGCTGACGGTACAGTCGGCCAATATTGCGCCCACCGCCAATGCTGGTTCACAAAAGAACATTACCCTTCCGGTAAACACCACCACATTAGCTGGCTCGGGCACTGATCCCGATGGCACAATCGCTTCTTATTTATGGGAAAAGGTAAGTGGAGCTACCGCTACCCTTACCGGAATCAATCAAGCTACTCTTACTCTTACAAACCTGGTGGTGGGCAGCTATACTTTCAGGCTCACCGTTACCGATAACCAAGGCGCCACAGGAAGCAGTCAGGTTTCCGTGGTCGTATTTCAAGCAACAATCAATCAATCGCCAACTGTTAATGCAGGATTGAACGTAACGCTTACACTTCCAACAAACAACACTTCTCTCACTGGAGTTGCCAGTGATCCGGATGGAACCATTGTTTCTTACTTCTGGGAAAAAGTAAGCGGACCTTCGGCAACACAAGTTGGTTCTACCACGGCAACTCTTACACTCACTAATTTACTTGCTGGTTCGTATGTTTTCAGATTAACGGTTACTGATAACAGTGGAGCCTCCGCCAGCGATGATGTAGTGGTTGGTGTAACCGCAACAAACCAAAACCCTACCGTAAATGCCGGCAGTAACCAGATCATTATTTTGCCAACCTCCACCACTACCATTACTGCGGTGGCCTCTGATGCTGACGGTAGTATCGCAAGTTATTTATGGACAAATGTATCGGGGCCTGGTGTCGTTACTTTATCCGGCACAACAACCACTACCCTATCGGTTAGCGGATTAGTTGCGGGCACCTATGTATTTAGAATTACGGTAACCGATAATAATGGGGCATCCGCTTTCTCTGATGTAAACGTAAGCGTTCAAACTGCAACTAACGTAAACCCCGTGGCCAATGCCGGAGCTGATGTAACAATATTTTTACCAACCAACTCTGTTAATATAACGGGAAATGGTACTGACTCAAACGGAACTGTTGCCAGCTATCTGTGGTCACTCGTTAGTGGCCCTGCGGCCACTATCACCAATGCAAATTCTAAAACTTTTACCGCCAGCGCACTGGTAGCGGGAACCTATACGTTTCGCTTAACCGTAACAGACAACAATGGGGCAACCGGGATCGATGATATGAAAGTTATTATAAATCCTGCCACACAAAATCAACTCCCCATAGCGGATGCAGGAACGGATGTAACCATTACTCTCCCAACCAACAGTGCCACACTTACAGGGTCTGCTTCTGATGCGGATGGTAATATAACCAGCACGATTTGGTCAAAAGTTAGCGGTCCCGCTGTTACCCTTGTCAATCAAAACACTTCCGTTCTTACTCTCCAAAGTCTTGTTGCCGGCACCTATCTTTTTAGTTTAACAGTAACCGATAATAGCGGGGCTAGTGCAACTGACAACATTCAGGTGACCGTAATCACTGTAACCAGCAACCAGATTCCCACCGTAACCGCGGGGGATGATATTACCGTTTCTCTTCCAAATAATGCTGTTAACCTAGTAGCCATTGCCAACGACCTTGATGGCGCCATAGCATCTTACGCCTGGTCCAAACAATTTGGCCCCGCTGTAACCCGTGCCGGTGAAACCATTCCAACACTTTCATTAACAAACCTATTGGTAGGAATTTATATTTTCAGGATTACGGTCACTGATAACTCAGGTGCTACCAGTTTTGATGAAGTAAAAATAACGGTGCTCCCGCTAACGACAAATGACCCCCCTATAGTTATTGCGGGGGCTGATAAAATTTTATTTATGCCAACAAATTCAACAAACCTAAATGGCCTGGCGAGTGATGTTGATGGCACCATTACAAATTATTTATGGGCAAAAATGAGTGGCCCTTCCGTAACACTTGCTAATCAAAGCACCCCGATAGTTACGTTATCAAATCTTGTAGAAGGCCAATACGTATTTCGATTAACTGCCACCGATAATGCGGGGGCAACCGGATTTGATGAAGTAATGGTAACTGTATTTCCTGCCACAGTTAATCAATCACCTGTAGCCAATGCAGGTCCGGATCAAACTATTGTTATTCCTAACTCTACCATTGCTTTTGTAGGATCCGGCTCTGATTCTGATGGCACAGTTGTAAAATTTTCATGGACCAAAGTAGCCGGACCCGCTTGTATACTTGAGAACACTTCATCAAACACCCTCATCGTAAGTGGTCTTCTTGGCGGTGTCTACGAATTTCAATTAATCGTTGAAGATAATGATGGGGCCATTGGGACTGACAATATTCTGATTACAATCATTGAACCAACTGTAAACCAGCCTCCTCTTGCCAACGCAGGCCCAGATCTGATTATCAACCTGCCACAAAGTAGTTTGGACATACAAGGATCAGGATCTGATATTGATGGAACCATCACTTCATTTCTCTGGGATAAAAAGTCAGGACCCGCCTCAGGCACTCTTTCAGGAAAAAACACGTCCAAATTATCACTCACCAACCTGGTGGCAGGCGACTACCAATTTCTACTCAAAGTCACCGATGATAAAGGATTAACCGCCACCGATGATTTAATCGTAACCGTTATTGAAGATGCAGTCAATATCAATCCAACTGTAACTACAGCAGCAGATTTATCTGTGCGCCTTCCAATTTCATCCCTTACTTTAAATGCTATAGCAACCGATCCTGACGGGACCATCGCTAGTTATTTATGGACTAAAAAAAGTGGGGGCTCAGCCACCCTGAGTGGTGCAACCTCACCCGCTCTTGTATTGACTAACCTTGCGGAGGGCAGTTATATTTTCAAAATAGAAGTCGCTGACAATCTTGGAGCACTCGGTTCTGATGAAGTTGTCATCACCGTTGCCCTGGGCGCAAATAAGCCACCCGAAGTAACGGCTCCGGCAACGATCTCATTGATACTCCCTCTGTCCACTACTACCATCAACGGATCAGTGAGCGACAGCGATGGAGAAATCACAGAAACCATATGGACGCAACAGGCGGGCCCTTCAACAGCTAGTTTATCAGATACAAACTCTTCAACTCTTAAACTAAGTGCCTTACTAAGCGGAACTTACACTTTCAGGCTTACCGCCACCGATAATGAAAACGCAAGCGCTTTTGCGGAAACTGAGGTAATTGTATTTGCCTCCAATACTGCCCCGGTGGCATTTGCCGGTAAGGATTCCACACTTTTATCGCCAGCCAGCTCAATTATTCTTGAGGGCGCGGGGAAAGATATTGACGGATTTATTACCAACTATGAATGGATCCAATTGGAGGGTGTAATACCCTCCATTAATACAGACGATTTACCGATGCTTTCACTAAATGATTTAACGGAGGGCATATATGTATTTAGGTTGACCGTGACCGACAACTCTGGAGCCTCTGCATCCGATGATGTTACAATAACCGTGAGGCTGGGCGCCTCGAATCCATTAGGCGCTTCGGTTCTGTTTTCACCCAATAGTGATAATGTTAATGATCGATGGGCCATCAAGAATCTTGAATTAATTCAGAATTGTCCTATTGCTATTTTTAATCGTCTTGGTTCTAAAGTGTTTGAGTCTACTGGCTATCAAAACAATTGGGACGGAACAATCAATGGATCTCAGGCTACTGAGGGCGACTATTATTATATTTGCAATTGCGGAACCACCAAATACTCTGGTGCTTTTAGGCTTCTCCGATAAATATTTCGCGATGAACAAGTTATTATCGATCTGCACTATATTTCTTTTTAGCGTCCAAAGTCTACTGGCACAAAACGCTCCTGTCTTCAATCAGTTCTATGCAAATCCTTTTCAATTTAATCCGGCATTTATAGCGAACAATGGTTATACAGAGGCAAACTTATTTTATAGAAAGCAATGGATCGGCATTGAAAATGCTCCTACCACAGCCTCAATAAATTTTCAGGCTCCCGTGGGTCGCAACGTATCTTTAGGCTTCACTTCATACTCGGATAAGGCTATTTTGTTATCAACAACTTCCGCTTTAGGTACGTTTGGATATCGTGCACGATTCGGGCAAAACCATCATATAAATTTCGGGCTTTCTGCGGGCCTGGGATTCAACAACTTTGATTTTGCTGCTCTTGAAGATACCAATGATCCGGCACTTCAAAACATTATTCAAAATAATGTATTCATAAATGGTCAGTTTGGCATTAGTTACCGACTGAAAAACCTCACCCTTGGATTTGCTCTACCAAAATTGTTTAGCTCTCGACCAAATACTAATGGTGAAAATTTTAGTGCGGTGCGGTTTGATGAGTTTCGAAATAAGTTTGGCTCCGCCAGCTATACATTCAAAGTGAAAAGAGTTTCAATTATTCCAATGGCCATATACAGGGCGCTGGATAAAACGCAGGATCAATGGGAAGGTGTTTTAATTACCAACATCAGGGACCTCTTTTGGGTTGGCGCATCCTATAGAACTAATTACGGTTTGATTGGTATGATTGGTGTTAATCTAAAAGGATTGCTGCGCGTAGGATACTCGTACGAACGCCCAACGGGTGATATCGGACAGGTATCTAATGGATCACACGAGATTTATCTGGGCGCGCGGTTTGGGAAGAGCAACAGGGAAGAGTCCATATTAGCGGAGCAAAACAAAATTGATACCGTGGTGGCCAACACAAGGGTAGCCTTAGATACCGCGCAGCAAGAAAAAGTTATTGCAGAAACTGTAATTCCTGAGAAGAAAGACCAGCCCGAAATACATGTAACACCCATCGATATTCAGGAAGATAAAAAAGAAAGCGTGGTTACCTATTATGTAGTTATGGGTGTTTTTATGTATCAGGAACATGCAAAGCAAAGAAATGATCAACTTAGAAACGGTGGTTTGCAGACCGACATTTTTTTCGAAGAATCTAAAAAACTTTATTATTTGCACACGTTCAGTTCTCCCAATCGGGATGAGGCCATTTCAGAATTAACCAAAATAAAACAACAGCCAAAATATTCAGACGCCTGGTTATATAAGAGAAGTAATTAACCTACCGTTGTTCTGTTGTTTACTTTACGCGTAGCCTCTTTGTTAAGTTTATGGAATTAATCCAGGAATTGTGAAAAAGGTTCTTATCATTCTTTGTTTGCTTTCCTTACCGGTCTTATTTTCAACGCACATTCCCCCGAACATTTTTTACCCGGCAGGGTTTATTAGCCTGACTATTCCAATATTTATTGGGGTTTTAATCTTATCATTCTTCTATTTCATTTTTAATAAATCCTGGTGGAGTATTCTGCCCATTTTCATCATTACTATTTTTTGGTCGTTGATTTCAAGTTCTTTCAGCTTTCATCAGCAGGACACATCTAATAATCGTGAGAACTCAATCCGGCTGATTTCTTATAATGTTCAAGGCTTTATTGATGACACTGGCATAAAAACGATAACTGAGCGACAAACTGAAATCAGCGATTGGATTGATTCATTAAACGCAGATATTATTTGTCTACAGGAAGTAACCGATCAAGCTAATCTCGACCGCTTACTTTCCGGGTATCAAAGTTTCTTTTCAGGAAAGACAAATCCAGACAACTCCAGGTTGGGAGTGATCATATTATCTCGCTTTCCAATTGTAAATAGTGGAAGCATTGAGTTCGCCTTTAATTCATTTAACCGGAGCGCATGGGCCGACATCGCTGTTGGTAAGGATACCATTAGGGTAATGAACGTTCATTTGAAGTCTTATAACTTCAAAGATTATAAGGGCTGGAAAAAAATCACAAATATGCGCAATGCATTACAAGCCAGAAGTTATCATGCCCGACTATTAACCAGGTTTATCCAAAACAGTCCCTACCCGGTTATTCTCTGTGGCGATTTTAATGAGACATCAAACAGCTATGTTTATCAGAAACTTAAGACCAGCTTAAATAACTCGTTCGAACACGCTGGAAAATTCTATCAGCATTCGTTTAAGCTGGGACCTATACCATTCCGTATCGATCACATTTTTGCTGATACTCGTTTTACTGTCTTGGAGTATAACACTCATTATGAGTGTCATTGGTCAGATCATTATCCTATTGATGTCACCCTAAAACTAGAGAAGTAAGTTGTGCCCCTTATTGCTCATACCAACTCAACTCCATTGCATTAATTGGACAAATACCCGATCCGTCAGTTAAATTAACTGTTATTTTAGCCGCAGCGGGAACAACATCTGCCCAGCTGAGTACTTCTGAAACGTTGTTGGTTACATCCGCTTTGGTTTTTTCTGTTCCATTTACAGAGATTATCATGGCATTTCCCCCGGTCGAAGTAAAGGTGGTTCCGCCATGAATTTTAATCGTATAGACTTTACTATTGTCGAGTTGGATAATTGAAAATCCACGAGTATCAAAATCTACAGGAACATACCAATATTCCTTTAATGCATTATCAGGGAAAACACCTGAATTAATTCCGGTTGTTTTTCCAAGAGGTTGAGGAGTAAGTACTGAATTTACCAATACACCAATCGTTGTTGTGCCACCATCTGAACGAACTAAATTACTCCATGTAAGATCACCATTTTGAGGTGATCCATAAACGTGATTCCAGAAATCAGCACCCGTAACCAGCGGAGCGTTGCTTGTTCCGAATGATATCAGAATTTTTCTTAACGTGGGTTCGTTGTCGATAATCGTAAGTTCATATACAAGATTCTGTCCTAGCCGGACAACGCCAGTGGCTGTAGACAAAGTAAAAGTGATTT
>Ga0163151_10005625_pt1 | contig 15859 bp, 9 predicted proteins | sample OliLakLV19MP5IB2_FD_145596 | JGI IMG/M metagenome (GOLD analysis project Ga0163151, IMG submission 145596) | Freshwater microbial mat bacterial communities from Lake Vanda, McMurdo Dry Valleys, Antarctica - Oligotrophic Lake LV.19.MP5.IB-2 | ecosystem: Environmental > Aquatic > Freshwater > Lake...
TTCGTTCCTCCTCGAGACGGAGGCGCGCCTACTTTCCGCGCCGCGCGTCCACGCGTTCGCGGCGGTCGTGCGTGCTTATCTCGAGCCGCTCGCTGCGGCGTCCGGCGACGCCATCGACGCCGCGGCCGCGCGCGCGATCGCCTCCATGCTTGCGGCGGCGCGCCGGCGGTACGGGTCGGATGCGCCCTTCGACGCCTCCCGTTACGCGCGCGAGCTTCTCGGCGACGTCGAGGACGGTCTCTTCTCCACGAAAGCCCGGGGAAGGAACCGCGTGCAGGTGTACGACGTCGTCATGGCTCTGCCGAAGGAGTACAAGGTCGTTTTCGTCTGCGATCTTCTCGAGAAAACGTTCCCGCAGCCCGTCACCGAGGATCCTCTGTTCAAGGACGCGGAACGCAGCGTCCTGAACGGCGATGATCCCGCTCTTGAGGAGCGCCGTTTCCGTCTCACGGGCGAGCGGTATTTTTTCTACATGGCGGTGACGCGCGCCCGCGAACGGCTTTACCTCACGCATTCGACGCACGACGCGGACGGCAAACCGTCGCTGCGGTCTTTCTTCGTCGACGAAGCACTCGCGTGTTTCGGCGAGCACGCGGTCGAGCGGCGTTCGCGCGATCTCTCCCGCTTCCTGCCGCGGCCCGACGAATGGGAATCGGAGACCGACGTCGCTCGCGGCGTGGCCGCCTTGCGCGGCGCCCCGGCGGGGGACGCGTTCGCCCGCGAAGTGCTCGCGGCATGGGATCCGCCGGAGATGCTCGCGCGCGGTCTTTCGCGTACCGCGCTCCAGGCGGGCTTCCGGGATCCGCGCGTGCTCAAAGCGGTCGCGTCGCTCGAGCGGCCGTTCAGCGCCTCGACGCTCGAGGCGTTCCTCACGTGTCCGTTCCGTCATTACGCGGAGCACTTGCTCGGCCTTAATCGCTCGATCGAGGGCCACGAAGAAGCCGAGATGGGCACGCTCCTTCACGAGGTGTTGTACGAGTACTTCGTCGCGGTTCCTGAGGCCGACCGCATATCCGGCGCCTATTTCAAGGACGCCGCGAAAATGGAAGCGGATCTCGAGGCGATATTCGACCGAAAGTTCGAGGAGGGTCCGTTCCGTGGCCAGCCCGCTTATCGCCGCGCCGCATGGCGGGAATCGATGCGCGCGATGCTCAAACGTTACGTCCGTCTTGAAGGAGAGCTCGCGGGTTCCGGCGTGCCGTCGCATTTCGAATGGGAGTTCGGAAAGAACAAGAAGGAGGGCCTGCGGATACCGGCCGCAGAAGGGGATATTCTCCTCAAAGGCACGGTAGACCGCGTCGACGTCGATCCGGCCACCGGCCGGGCGGTCGTCATCGACTACAAGAAGTCGTCGCGCAACCTGCGCGAGAAATTGAAGAAAGGTCATGAGATCCAACTGCCGATTTATCTTTTGGCGGTGCGGAGCCTGTTGGGGCTCGAGCCGGCCGGATTCGAGCACCGAGTGCTCAAGACCGGACGGCGCGAGGACGCCGGGCTTTCGGACGAGGACATGGAAAACCTGCTCGCGGAAACCGAAGACAGGGTCCGCCAGGCCGTGCGCCGGATCCGCGCCGGGGAAATCACCGTTGAATCGCGCGACTGCAAGTTTTGCGAGTTCGACGCCGTGTGCCGCGTGGAGGCGAAGAAGATCCGTGGCCGCTGACCGTTCGCGCGAGCGCGCTCTCTCGCCGTCTCAGCTCGAGGCGGCCTCGTCATTCGGTAAAGACGTCGTCGTGAGCGCGGGCGCCGGTTCCGGAAAGACCTCTGTGCTCGTCTCGCGCTTCGTGCGGGCGGTGACCGACCTCGGCGACGCACCCGACCGCATTCTCGCGATCACGTTCACGGAAAAGGCCGCGAACGAAATGAAGACGCGCCTCGTCCACGAGTTCGAAGCGCTGGGCCGCCAGGCCGAGCGCCGCGCGCTCGAGACGGCCTACATCGGCACGATCCACGGCTTCTGCGCGCGCGTTCTTCGAGAGAATCCCATCGAGGCTGGCGTTGATCCGTATTTTAAGGTGCTCTCCGAAGGCGAGTCGGAGCTCCTCATGGCCAAGGCTCTTGACACCGCTTTCGAGGCGCAGGCCGACCGTCCGCTTTGGCTTTCCGTTCTCGTCGAACGCGGCGAGCGGTCCGTGCGTGCCGCGATACTTTCCTTGTACGAGCAGTTCCGCGCTCTCGGCGAGGACGAGGCCATCCTCCGGAGTGTCCACGACGGCTTCGAGCGGCGGAAAATTGAGGACGCGATCGCGCGGCGTCTCAACGAAGCCGCCGAGACGGTCGATTCCAAGAAGGCGGCCGCGTACGAGCTTGCCACCGTGGCGGCCGCGCGCCGCGTGGCCGCCGTGCTCGCTCGGGGGCCTCTCGATTGGACGGGGTTCTTCGATATCCGCGAGGCGGCGGGTTCCATCCGGAAAGCGGGTCGTCTCAAGGAAATGGTGGAGGCTCTCCGCGACGACGTCGAAGAATGGAAGCCGCTCGCGCTTCAAGAGCTTTTCGCGCCGCAGAAAACCGAATTCCTGCGCGTCTTCGGCGAATTCCGTCGCGCGTACGAGACCGAAAAAAGAGCCCGCGCGACGTACGATTTCGACGACCTGCCGCTCTTGGTTTGGAAGCTCCTCACGGGCGAAGCGCCCGAGAAGCGCGCCGTCCGCGACCGCTACCGCTCGCGTTTCCGTCACGTGTTCGTGGACGAATTCCAGGACACGAGCCCGCTCCAGGCGAAGCTCATCGACCTTTTGCGAAGCCCCGGCAACCTCTTCATCGTCGGCGACCGGCAACAGTCGATCTACGCTTTCCGCCACGCCGAGCCCGCTCTTTTTTCGAGATACGAGGCCGCCGCAGGCGCGCGCGTGGCGCTCGACGAGAATTACCGCTCGCGTCCCGCCGTTCTCTCGTTCGCGAATGCCTTTTTCGCCGACGCGTATCCGGAAGGAACGTTCCGGCCGCTCCATGCCGCGAAGAAATTCAAACTTCCCGGAACCGGTGCGGTGGAACTTCTCGCTTCGATTTACGGAGAAGGGGAGCCGGCCGAGGATCTCGAGACGGCCCGCGAAGCCGAAGCGGAAGCGTTGGCCGCGCGCATTCGCGAGCTTCTGGATTCGGGCGCGCGGATCGAGGACGGCACACCGGGCGGACGGCCGATGGGCTTCGGTGACGTGGCCATCCTGCTGCGCGGAACGACCAAGGCCCCGTCTTACGAACGCGCGCTCGCGCGCCACGGAATCCGTTTTTACTCGGTGAAATCCAAAGGGTTTTTCGACCGCCCCGAGGTGAAGGACCTCGTGCGTTTTCTCGCGCTCCTCGACCATCCGGACGACGACGTTTCGCTGGCAGCTCTCCTGCGTTCTCCGGTCGGCGGCGTTTCGGACGATGGGCTTTTTTGGATCGCGCGGGCCGCGAAAACGCCGGACACGCGCCGCCCGCTCGCGCGCGCTTTCGAATCGTTCGCCTCGATCGAAGAGCTTTCCGCGGAAGACCGCCGCCGGGCGTCCGAGCTCGCCGAATTTCTGGAGAAGTTCCGCCGTCGCAAGAACGGCCTGCCGGTATCCGCGCTTCTCGAAGAGGCGATCCGCTGGAGCGGCTACGAATGCGCTGCGGCCACCGGCCCGGGCGGTGTGCAGCGCGTGGCCAACGTGCGTAAACTTGTCGAGATCGCGCGTTCGCTCGAGGAGAAGACACCGATCGACGCCGCTGAGTTCGTGCGTTACGTCTCGGGGATGACGGAGCGTGAAGAAACAGAGGCGGAGGCGCGCGTGGAAGCCGAGGGCGGCGACGCGGTGCTGATCGCGAGCGTCCACGCTTCGAAAGGCCTCGAATTTCCGTGCGTGGCCGTCGCGAATCTCGGCGGCTATCAGAATTTTCGTTCCGGCGGCTTCGTGGCGGCATCCGCCGAGGCCGGGTTCGGGTGGTCGGTTTCCGATCCGGAGGACGACCGCGAGTCGCTTGCTGACCGCGCGTACCTCGCGGCGTCCCGTGCGCTGCGTGAGCGCCTCGACCAGGAGGAGGGACGCCTTCTTTACGTCGCGATTACGCGCGCCAAGGAACGCCTGATTCTGTCCGGTGCCGTCAAGCGAGTGAGCGACGCGCCGTCCAAGCGCGGCGGCCCGTGGATGGCCCGGCTCCTTTCTTTTGCCGGATGGGACAGTTCCTCCGCGTGGCGGCCCGCGCGCGAATCCGGAATCCAGGCCTTTTTCGCGTCTTCCGGGATAGCGGCGCCGCGTGCGTTCGCCGATGAGACCGCGGAGTTTCCGCCGGTCTCCTCCGTGCTTTCTCGGCTTGCGCTTCCGGAAAAACCGTACGATCTCGCCTTCGATCTCACGGTGAGCGACCTTCTGGCGGACGCGAGTCCGAAAGAGCGAGCCTTCGCCGACCCGGAAGAGCCCGAGGAAATAGACCTAGAAGATGCCGAACGTTCCCCGCGGAACGAGTATGGCACGGTCTTCCATCGCCTCATGGAGATCATGACCCACGCGACGCCCCGAGGAGGCGCGATCGGTGAAGAATTCGTCACGAGTCTTCTTTCGCCGCTTACGCCGGCCGAAAGGGAAGAAGCGAGAGGTGCGGCGGGGGCTTTTTGGAAGAGCCCGCTTGGTGCGTCGATCCGGAAATCGCCGGCCGTCCACCCCGAACTTCCGTTCATCTTCCGAACTCCGTTCGGAATTCTGAAAGGGCAGATCGACCTCGTTTACAGGGATGCCTCCGGTTGGGTGATCCTCGATTACAAGACTAACCGCGTTGACGCGGCGGGGGTCGAGCGGGCGGCTGCGGAATACGAATTCCAGCTCGCTCTCTATGGCCTCGTGTTTTGGAAGCTGTACGGCGAAGCGCCGTCGAAGGGCGTCCTCTATTTCGCGGTACCCGCGCGCACCTTCGAGTTTAAGTGGGGCCTGGCCGATCTCGAGGATTTCGAGCGGCGTCTTTCGGAGGCTTTCCGGGCGTCCGCCGCCGCGCGCGCCGGCGCTTGATTTTTCCTCCGGGAATTGCGAGAATATCCGTCACTGGAGGATTCCCCATGCCGAAGACCGATACCATTTCCGATCCCAGCAAGACCCCCAAGACGTCGTCCGCCGCACCGAAGAAGAGCGCCCGTATTTCCGATTCCAACGCGCAGAACGAAATCGAAGCGCTCGCTTATCAGTTCTTTGTCGAGCGCGGTTATGAGCACGGCTACGACCAGGAAGACTGGGCGCGAGCCGAGGCCATCGTCCGGGCTCGCAAGAACGCCTAACCTCCACTGCTCTTTCTCCGGGAAAATTGATGTCGTTGTCTGAACTCGACGCACGCCAGCTCGTTCTGGTGCGCGCCGCCGTCGCGGTCCTTACCGCGTCCGCCGGCGCTTTCGTCGCGGTCGCTTTCCGCCGTGTGAGCCACCTCTGGCTCTGCGTGCTGATCTCGTTCGCGGCGGGCGCGCTTCTTTCGGTGGCCGCGTTCGACATCTTTCCCGAGGTGATCCACGAACTCGGCCTGGCTCCCGCCGCGCTGGCCGCTCTCTGCGGTTACGGCTTCTTCTTCCTGATCGGCCGGTTCGTCTCCCACGTGTGTCCGGCCTGCTCGGCGACGCACGCCGAGGAAGCGCATTTCCAGGCGGTAACAGCGTCCATGATCGTCGCGCTCGTTCTCCATAGCTTCATGGACGGGCTGGCGATTTACGGTGGGCACGCGCACGGCTCGAATCTGGGGGTCGTGGTCCTCGTCGCCGTGGCGTACCATAAATTCCCCGAAGGGCTCGCGTTCACTCTGGCCGCGGTCGGTTCGGGCATGGGCCGCGTGCGTGCGTTTTGGCTCGCCGTCGCGCTCGAAGCTTCGACGACGTTTGCCGGCGCGTTCGCGGGCTACGCGGGCCTCCTTCCCACGGAAGCGCGCGCGATCGATCTTCTCCTCGCTGCCGTCGGCGGGGGTTTCGTCTACCTCGTTTTTCACGCGCTCCTCAGCGAAGTCGTCAAACATCATCCGAAGTCCACGATCCTGGCCGCGGCCGCCGGAGCCGCCGCGATGCTCGCGGCCGGAGCGCTCCTGGGGTCCGGGCACGCGCATTGAATCCGGATACGCCGGTCATTACCGGCGTCGGAGCCGTGAGTCCATTCGGCGTTGGTCGCGCCGCCTACTTTCGCGGCCTCAAAGCCGCGCTTCCCGCGACCGGGCCCATCACCCGGTTCGACTCCTCCTCCCTTAAAAGCCGGGTCGTCGCTGAAGCGCGGGATTTTGATCCCGCCGACCACGTTCACCCGGATGAGCTGAAGCGCGTCCCGCGCGTCGTTCCGATGGCGATCGCCGCCGCGCGCGAGGCTTTCGCCGAAGCCGGCGTGGACCTCGCGGGTCTTTCCCTTGAATCTCGCCGGAAAACTGCCGTCATCGTGGGCACCGGAGCAGGCGGCATCGATTTCGCCGAAGCGCAGTACGCTCACTTTTTCGGCGGCGAGTATAAAAAGGCTACGCCCTACGCGGTGTCGTCGTCTTTCGTCGGCATGCTCTCGAGCGAGATATCGATCGCGCTCGGCTTGCGGGGCGCGAGCCACGTCCTCTCGACCGGGTGCACGTCCTCGACCGACGCGATCGGCTACGCCGCGCGCCTCGTGCGCTCCGGTGCCGTGGAACGCGTGCTGACGGGGGGCGCCGAAGCGTGCATCACGCCGGGTATCCTCGCGGGTTTCGACCGGATGAAGGTTACGTCCACGGCTTTCAATGCGGAGCCGCTGCGTGCGTCGCGCCCTTTCGACCGCGACCGCGACGGGTTCGTGCTGGGCGAGGGCGCTTGGATGTTTGTGCTCGAATCCTACCGCTCTGCGCGGGAAGCCGGCCGCCGGATCTACGCCGCCGTGGGAGGCTACGGCTCCACCTGCGAGGCGTACCACCGCGTGAAGGTGGAGCCGTCGGGGGAGGAGGCCGCTCGCGCCCTCCAGGAGGCGCTCGCCGACGGCGGCACGGCGTGCGAAGAAGTCGATTACGTGAACCTGCACGGCACCGCTACCGAGATGAACGACGTCGTCGAGACGCTTGCACTTAAGCGCCTCTTCGGAGCGCGCGCGCCGCGCGTGGCGACTTCGGCGACAAAGTCTTTGATCGGCCACCCGCAGGGCGCCAGCGGCGCGGCGGGCGTCGCGGCCATCCTTTACGCGATGGAGACCGGGGAGATCCCGCCCACGGCGAACCTCGAAAACCCCGACCCGCGCTGCGACCTCGATTACACGCCTCGCCACGCCGCCCGCCGCGAGGTCCGCATTGCGCTCGCCAATTGCCTGGCGTTCGGCTCAAAGAACTCGGCGCTCTTGCTTCGTCGTACGGACGTTGCATAGGGGATTCTTTCAGTAGCTATCGCTTAAACTTGATTAGTTATTTTAAGTATTGACAAGTGGTTGCTTTCATGTAATAAATATCAATATCTTAAGCAGAAGAAAAGCCGCGATGATCCTTAGGGGAATCACCTGTTTTTTTAAAGCTTCAAATTACAAAGGAAAATAGCCGCATGAAGAAATCCCTTTCGTTGCTTCTAGTTTTTTCTCATGTTTTTTTACTCTCTACGGCTCATGCGGCGGTGAAGACATGGGATGGCGGCGGGGTAAACGATAACTGGCAGACAGCCGCCAACTGGGACCTCGATGCTGCGCCTGTTGCAACGGATGATTTGGAATATGCGGGGGTGACTCGACTGACCCCCACCAACGATTTTGCGGCCGCAACGACATTTAACAGCTTGACCTTCAGCGCCGGCGCCGACCCTTTCACGCTCAGCGGCAATAGTATTACACTCGCCGGAAACGTTACGAATAACGACGACAGCCTTCAAACCATTAATAATGCCATGATCATGGCGGCTACCCGCACGTTTAATACCGCGTCCACCGGAAGTCTTGCCGTCGGGGGTGTTTTAAGCGGCGCCGGCGGCGTAACAAAAACCGGCGCGCAAACTCTGACCCTCTCGGGTATCAACACCTACACGGGGGTTACCACGATTTCCGCAGGCACCCTGTCGATCAGCGCCGCGAGTGGTATCGGTGACTCCTCGGCAACGAACACGATTTCTTTGGGCGGCGGCACACTCCTGTCCTCTGCGAACACTTATTCCTTAGGCACCACCCGCACCATCATTCAGACCGCGGCTAGCACGATTCAGGCGGACGCCGGAACCTTGACGGTGAATGGGACGGTGGGTAATGGCGGCTTTCTCTTTACGCTGGCGGGTGCCGGCAATACTACCGTCAGCGGCATCATCAGCGGCGCCGGTGGGTTGACAAAAAGCGGTGCGGGTACATCAACGCTCAGTGCAGCCAACACCTACACAGGCGCTACTACGGTCAGCGCGGGTGTCCTTAATGTGCAGAACGCCACAGGTCTTGGAACGGTCGCGGGGGGCGTATCAGTCACCGCCGGCGCAGCGCTTCAGCTCCAAGGAGGAATCACCGTTGGCGCAGAAGCTCTGACTCTTAACGGAACCGGTGTCACCGCCGACGGCGCTTTAAGAAATATCAGCGGCACGAACAGCTACGCGGGCGCGATCACGCTAGGAAGCGCCTCGCGCATCAATACGGATGCCGGCACGACGACGTTGAGCGGGGCCTTAGGAAACGCCGGCTTTTTGCTGACGGCAGGCGGCGCGGGCAATACGACCGTTAGCGGCATCATCAGCGGCGCCGGCGGGCTGACAAAAGACGGGGCGGGAACGCTAACCTTGTCCGGTGTCAACACCTATACGGGCGCGACAACCATCAGTGCGGGGACCGTTGCGCTCGGTGCCGACAGCACAAGCGGCGCTTTTGCTTTGAACGGCGGTACTTTGACTTTAGGAACGAATGATTACAACGTTACCGGAACCGCGGCGATCGCGGCGGGGACAACGGTTAACACGACAACCGAAAGCGTGACGAGTTTCGGTCGTGTGATTTCGACCGGGGTTGCGACAGTGAGCGCCACGACAAACGTGAACGTGACCGTCAATCACGCGGTTGCCAATAACCAGAACATCACGCTCGTTGACGGCACGGGCGGCGCCGGCGTGTCGACCTTGACGACAGTGATCACAGACAACAGCCGAGCCATAAGATTTACTCAAGGCTCGAGCACCTCTGATTTGGTGCTGGTCGCCGTTAGAGAATCGTCAGCCGCCGTGGCTCCCGATTCAAATACCCGATCGGTAGTCGCAGCGCTCAATTCCATCAACCCCCTTCCCGCGGACCTTAGCAGCGTCTTGAGCGTCGTCGATACTCTAGCGACCGATGAGGCAGTTGCCGCGGCTTATGATGAAATGTTACCCGATCTCAGTGCCGGGTCTACTCAAGCGAGCTTTGCCGCAGCTGCCCTTTCAGCGTCGGTAACACAGTCTCATTTGGGCGATGTGGCCCCTGCCTCTTCCGTTTCTGGTGCAACGAAGCCAAACGGCAAAGGCAAAGCTTCTACCCGCAGTGATTCCAGGACAGGTGTTTCAACCGGTGATCCTATGAGAGATGAAGCGATTTGGATCAAAGGCTTTGGCTCGTATGGCGATCATGACCGCCGTGATAACGTCAATGGGTATGAGGCGGTCGTCGGAGGTGTCGCTGGCGGCTATGATTTGCTTCAGAACGACCTCTGGACAATTGGCGTTGGCGGGGGTTACGCCTATAGCGATATCGACACGAAGGGTGAAGATAACAACGCGAATGTCGACAGCTACCAAGGCATGATTTACGCGGGATACGCGGATGGCAGTCCCTGGTTTTTCAACGGCGTGTTTTCCTTCGCTTGGAACGAATACGACGCCACGCGCGGTATTTCTTTCGGCTCGATCAACCGCGTCGCCGAGGCCAATTACGATGGACAGCAGTACACCGGCAATCTTAGAGCCGGTTACACGTTTGAGTCGACGAAAGAGATGCCGTTTGACGTGACACCGTTGGCCTCGTTCCAGTATTCGCACCTGAATCTGGATAGCTATACGGAAACGGGAGCCGGCGATTTGAGCCTGCGTGTTGCAGATCAAGACTACGACCAGGCTCAGACGGGTCTCGGTGTCAAAGTTTCAAAAGCTTACCAAGATCAGCGGTGGGGAACCTTCGTTCCCGAACTGCATGCCAAATGGCTGTACGATTTCATTGGTGATGAAGTCGCTACAACCAATACGTTTACTGCCGGCGGCGCTTCATTCAGCACGCGCGGTTTTGAGCCCGCCCAGCACAGTATCAACGCCGGAGCGGGATTGGCATGGTATACAAAAGGAAATATGACGGTCGACCTTCTCTATGATTTTGAATTGAAAGAAGATTATTATTCGCACAGCGGTTCGGTGACACTTCGCTGGCTGTTTTAAAAACGGTTCATAAGTCAAAGACCCTCGTCAAAGTGGCGGGGGTCTTTGTTTTTTTAGCGCTTGGCTGCTTTTCATTAATCGGATGCGCCGCTCTATCAGCCTCTATCAACCGTCAAGTGCGTGCCGATAAAATCGCTTCGGAAAGTGGTTTCAAGCGTGAGATTATTCCCACAACATTTTTCCAAATCACCGCGTTTTCGAAAATTGAAGAGCCAGGCAAGCCTCTGCACGTTTACATTGAAGGTGATGGCTTTGCTTGGGCCTCACGGACTCGACTTTCGGATGACCCCACACCGTTTCGCCCCGTTGCTTTACAACTCGCATCCCAAGACCCGGCAGCCAATGTCGTTTATCTTTCACGGCCATGCCAATACACTCCAAGAAACCTTGAGCCTCATTACGATGCGGATTATTGGTCCTCTATGCGGTTCTCGAAAGAAGTGATTGATTCGATGAATGATGCCGTGGGCCGATTAAAAGTGGCGTCGGTAGCCCAGGAAATCCATCTTATCGGTTATTCGGGCGGTGGAACGGTCGCCGTTCTTCTTGCCGCAAGGCGAAACGATATTGTGACCTTACGTACTGTCGCGGGAAACCTCGATCCTGAGGCGCTAAACCGTTACCATCGCGTGTCGCCGTTTAGAGAAAATCTTGATCCGATGGACATTGCTTCTCAGCTATCCAACTTGCCTCAGCGGCATTTCATCGGCAATAAAGATAATATCGTGCCATCTTTTATCGCCGAAAATTTTGTACATGCGATAAATAATCCCCGCTGCGTCGAGATCACTGCCGTTGATGCTGAGCATTTGGACGGTTGGTCGAAGTCTTGGCCAGAATTGTTGCAGATGTCCGTAGATTGTTCACAAGACTGACGAGCACTAAAAGTGACACACCGGCTTCGTTGACAGAACGGAAGCAAAAGGATACATTGATAACTCGTAAAAAATATTTGAAGTTCTTCATTTTTGGGCCTGTAGCTCAGTTGGTAGAGCGCCTCAATGGCATTGAGGAGGTCAGCGGTTCGAGACCGCTCAGGTCCACCATTTAAAAAGCCATCCCCATGGGGATGGCTTTTTTGGTAGAATCGTGCGTAAGCTTTCAAGCCGAAGTGGCGGAACTGGCATACGCGTCGGTCTCAAAAACCGATCCCCTTACGGGGTTGCGGGTTCGACTCCCGCCTTCGGCACGATTTGCACGACCGGACGTCAAAAGGGGAGGCGCTTCTGAGGCATTACAAGTACGCGATCGCGTTCGTAGGGATTCTTCTCGGGCTCTGCGCCCCCGTCGGCAGCCTCCTCTTCCGCGGCTTTCTCGCCGGTCCGTTCAGCCCCGAATGGATACGCCAGGAAGTGAAGCTCCACGAGTTCTACTACGTCTACATGACGTTCGGAACACCGTTCGTTTTCGCGCTGTTCGGGTTCGCGCTGGGTCACTTCATCGACCGCTTCTTCACGCAGAGGGCGTACCTCGAGAACCTGAACAGCCAGCTGAAAGCCCAGTCGATCATGGACGATCTGACCGGCCGCTACAACCACCGCCATATCATCGTCGAGATCGACAAAGAAATCGAACGCGCCCGCCGCTACAAACACACTCTTGCAGGCATGATGATCGACGTGGACGAGTTCAAGAAGTTCAACGACAAGCATGGGCATCTCGCGGGCGATTACGTTCTGCGCGAGGTCGCGAACGCGTTCGACCAGTCGATCCGCAAGATCGACATCCTCGGGCGCTACGGCGGCGACGAGTTCCTCATCATCCTTCCCGAATCGAACCAGGAGATCGCTCGCATCGTCGCCGATCGCATCCAAAAGACTCTCGCCGCCAAGGAGTTCACGTTCAAGGGGAAGACGCTCAAGGTCACGGTGAGCATCGGGCTCTTCTTCTTCGAGAAGCTCGACGACATGGACGTGACCGGCTTCATCGAGAGCATCGACAAGGCGCTTATGAAAGCCAAGAGCCTCGGCAAGAACCGCGTGCATTCCCTGGCCTGACGATGCCCGAACCGCTTTACCCCTTCGCGCAGATCGAGCCCAAATGGCAGGCCGCTTGGCTCGAGAAAAAGACCTTCCGCACCCCCGATCCCGCCGACGCCGCCGGCAAAAAGAAGCTGTACGTCCTGGACATGTTCCCGTACCCGTCCGGCTCCGGCCTACACGTCGGCCATCCGGAAGGCTACACCGCCACCGACATCTTCACCCGCTACCAGCGCATGAAGGGCTTCAACGTGCTTCATCCGATGGGGTGGGACGCGTTCGGCCTCCCCGCCGAGCAGTATGCGATCGAAACCGGCACGCATCCGGCCGTCACCACGCAGAAAAACATCGCGACGTTTCGCCGTCAAATTCAAAAGCTAGGCCTCTCCTACGACTGGGAACGCGAGGTCGACACAACCGATCCGAATTACGTGAAGTGGACGCAATGGATCTTTCTTAAGCTGCACGAACGCGGACTCGCTTACATCTCCGAAGTTCCCGTGTGGTGGTGCGAAGTACTCGGCTGCGTACTCGCCAACGAGGAGGTCGTCGACGGCAAGAGCGAGCGTGGCCATCATCCGGTGGAGCGCCGCCCGATGCGCCAGTGGATGCTCCGCATCACGCATTACGCCGACCGCCTGCTCGAAGATTTGAAGTACGTCGACTGGACCGAGTCGATCAAGGAGATGCAGCGCAACTGGATCGGCCGCTCCGAAGGGGCGCACGTCGAGTTCGAAGTCGAGGGCGCGGGCCCGGTCCGCATCTTCACGACTCGCCCGGACACGCTCTTCGGCGCGACCTACATGGTGCTCGCTCCGGAGCACGCGCTCGTGGAAAAGATTGCGACGGCCGCCCAGCGTCCGGCGGTCGAGGAATACCGCCGAAAAGCCGCCTCGAAAAGCGAGCTTGAGCGCACCGAGCTCTCGAAGGAGAAGACGGGCGTTTTCACCGGCGCCTACGCGAAGAACCCGGTGAGCGGCAGCCGCGTTCCCGTGTGGATCGCGGATTACGTGCTCGCAAGCTACGGCACCGGCGCCATCATGGCGGTCCCCGCGCACGACGAACGCGACTGGGAATTCGCAAAGAAATTCGGGCTCGAGATCGCCGAAGTCATCGGCGGCGGGGACGTCCAAAAAGCGGCGTTCACCGGCGACGGTGCGAACGTGAACAGCGGCTTTCTCGACGGCCTCTCCACCCCCGAGGCCAAAAAGAAGATCGTCGAGTGGCTCGAAAAAGAGAAGAAGGGAAAAAAGACCGTCAACTACAAGCTCCGCGATTGGCTCTTCTCGCGCCAGCGCTACTGGGGCGAACCGATCCCGATCGTACACTGTAAAGCGTGCGATCCGGCCGGACAGACCGGCGTCCGCGTTCCCGAAAGCGAACTGCCGCTGCGCCTGCCGGAAACCACCGATTTCAAGCCCAGCGGAAGTGCCGAGCCGCCGCTCGCCAAGCTGAAGGACTGGGTCCACGTGAAATGCCCCCGGTGCGGCGGCCCCGGCGAGCGCGAGACCAACACGATGCCTCAGTGGGCCGGCTCCTGCTGGTATTATCTCCGTTACATCGATCCTAAAAACGGTTCGGCCTTCTGCGACCCGGCCAAAGAAAAATATTGGATGCCCGTCGACCTATACGTCGGCGGCGCCGAACACGCGGTGCTCCATCTTCTCTATTCGCGCTTCTGGCACAAGGTGCTTTACGATTTGAAGTACGTCTCGACACCGGAGCCCTTCAAGAAGCTCGTGAACCAGGGGATGATTCTCGGCGAGGACGGGCAGAAGATGTCGAAGTCGCGCGGGAACGTGATCAATCCCGATTTCGTCGTCGAGAACTACGGCGCCGACAGCATGCGGCTCTATGAAATGTTCATGGGGCCGCTCACGCAGATGAAGGCATGGTCGATGAACGGCGTTGAGGGCGTCTACCGTTTCCTTGGGCGCGTGTGGCGTTTATACGTGACCAAAGAGGGAGCACTCGATCCTTCGATCCGCGACGCCGCGGCCGATCCGGAACTCGAGAGGCTCGTCCATCGCACCGTGAAGAAAGTCACCGACGACATCGAGGCGCTCGCGTTCAACACGGCGCTCTCCCAGCTCATGATCCTATCGAACGATCTCGCCAAGCGCGAGGTCCGGCCCCGGTCGGTCATGGAGCGCTTCGCGCTTCTCTTGTCGCCGTTCGCGCCCCATCTCGCTGAAGAACTCTGGTCCCTGTTGGGAAATGCCGAAAGCCTCGCGTACGCCCCGTGGCCGTCGTACGACGCCGCGTTCACCGTGGACGAATCCGTCGAAATCCCGATCATGGTGAACGGAAAAGTGAAGTCTAAAATGCTCGTTCCGAAGGATTGGGACGAGGCCGCCGTCGAAAAAGAGGCGTTCAAGGACGAGAAAGTAGCCGCCGCCATTCTGGGGAAGAGGATCGTCCAGAAGAAGTACGTCCCCGGAAAAATTTTCACGGTCGCCGTCGCCTGACCGAATTCGTCCGATGAAACTCTCGCGCTACGAGGCCGCCGTCCTGGGCGCGCTCATCGCCGCCGTGATCCTCCTTTCCGTCTTGGTCTTCTATCTGACGCATTCCCGCGAGACCCGTCTCGCGCTCTCCCCAACGACTTCCCGGTGAAGGACGCTTTCGCGCGCCGCCCGCTTTTTTTCGCCTCGCTCGCGCTCGCCGCTGGAATATTCGCCGCGGACGCCTCCGGATTACCCCTTTGGAACGAATTTTTTCCAGGAAATCACGTCTCGCGTTTCACGGGTACCCACGCGACCGTGCGCGGAATCGTCGTTTCCGAACCCGAGGTGCGGGCCAACGCGCGCGGCGAACGCCGAGTTTCTTTCGCGCTCGCCGTGGAATCGCTTCTCGCCGACGGTAAGCCGTCGCGCGTCATGGGCCGCGTGCAGGTGTACGCACGAGGTGTGGACGCACCCGCGTACGGCGACACGGTCGTCGCCAAGGGCGAGCTCACGGAACCGGAAGGCCGCCGGAATCCCGGAGGCTACGACGCGCGCCGGCATCTTTTCTCGCGCGGGGTGCGCGCGGTTCTTTACGCCGAAAAAGGCGCACTCCGCGTGGCGGCGAACGGCGGCGGCAACCCGTTTCGCTCGGTCGCGATCCGCGTCAAGAAGACGCTCGTCGCCCGTTTGGAAAACGATTTCGCTCCGCGCGACGCAGCGTTCCTCGAGGCGCTTTTTTTCGGCGAGAAGACGCATCTCGACGAGAGCGTGAAGGAGCTTTTCCTCCGCACGGGAACGCTCCACGTGCTGGCGGTGAGTGGATTCAACGTGGGTTTTCTCGCTGCGTGTGTGCTTCTTACGTTCGGATTCCTACCTGTCCACAAACGCGCGGGGCTCTGCGCCGCGCTCGCCGCCGTTTGGGCGTATTGTCTCGTCGTCGGGTGGCAGGCTCCGGTCGTGCGCGCGACACTCATGGCCACTCTCGTTCTCACCGCACGGCTGACGGGCCGGAAGGCGGACACTCTGAATCTCGCGGGATTCGCGGCGCTCGCGATTTTGGCCTGGGAGCCGCGCCAGCTCTTCGACGCGGGTTTCACGCTGTCCTTCGTCGCGGTGGCGGGTCTTGCAGCCCTCGTTCCGCGTTACGTCGGAAA
>Ga0163151_10005627_pt1 | contig 15849 bp, 10 predicted proteins | sample OliLakLV19MP5IB2_FD_145596 | JGI IMG/M metagenome (GOLD analysis project Ga0163151, IMG submission 145596) | Freshwater microbial mat bacterial communities from Lake Vanda, McMurdo Dry Valleys, Antarctica - Oligotrophic Lake LV.19.MP5.IB-2 | ecosystem: Environmental > Aquatic > Freshwater >...
GTAGTAGTAGTAGTAGTCCCAGAACCCCGCTTCGGCGGGGGGCGACAAGAACCCCGCTTCGGCGGGGGGGCGACAAGAACCCCGCTTCGGCGGGGTTTTTGTTTTTCAGCCCGGCGTTGCCTTGAAGGGATGGCCGCGCCGGGTGATCTCGGCGCGGATTTCGCCCATCGCCGCCTCCACCTCCGCGGGGTCGCCCCGCACGCCCAACTCGATGTGGCCGCGGCTGCCGTCCTTGCCCATGGTCGGCAGCGAAAAAAGCTTGAGCTTCTTCCACTTCGCTTCGATGCCGTACATGAGGTCGGACAGCATGCTCTCGCCGGCCTCGTAGACGAAGATCGACTCCTCCCTGAGCGCGTGCGAGTTGTGCAGGTGGCGATAGCGCTCGTCGAGCACCCACTCCACCATCGGCCAGGCCATCTGCGGGAAGCCGGGCACGAAGTGGTGGTTGCGGATCGAGAACCCGGGCACCCGATTGACCGGGTTCGGGATGATCTCCGAGCCTGCCGGGAACTCGCCCATCTTCAGTCGCTGCGGCGTGGTCTCGTCGCCGAAGCGCGCCCGGATCTCACGCTCCGCATCGGGGTGGAGCGCAAGCGCGGTCCCCAGCGCATCCGCTGCACATTGCCTGGTGTGGTCGTCCGGCGTCGCGCCGATGCCGCCGTAGCTCAACACGATGTCGTCGCAAGCAAAAGTGCGGGCAAGCACTTCAGTCAGGCGAGGCGGATCGTCGGCCAGGTATTCGCAGAACGAGAGCCGCAAGCCGCGTTTGGCCAGCGCCGCAACCAGCACGCTGAAGTGCTTGTCCTGGCGTTTGCCGACGAGGATCTCGTCGCCGATGATGAGTGCACCGAATCCCATGCGATTCAACTCCCGTAGTTCTTGCGCCAGCGCCACACTGCGGCCGCAACCATCGCGCCCGCCTGCACCGCCGCCACTGCGGAGGCCAGGCCGGGACGCTCCCAGAACGGCGGCAGCACCAGGTCGGAAACACCCTGGAGACCGACCGAGCGCAGGAGCATCGGCACCAGCCAGTAAAGGAGCAGCAGGTAAAAGAGCGCCGCCGCTTGCGCACGGCGCGGCTGGCGTGCAAACGCGAAGAAAAGGAACAACGCCGCGTCGCGCACGGCAAGCAGGAGCAGCGGGAGCGGCGCCAGCACAATGGCGCGGAAAAAATCGTTCGGACCGGGACGGCTGCCGGCAAGGCCCACGGTAAGCAGGCAAAAGACTGCCGCAAGGACCAGCGTCACCGGCCACAGTGGCGTTTCCTGGAGCAGCCGCCGCCATTCCTTGTTCGAAGCCCGCAACAGCAGCCTGCGCACCGCCATGGCCCCGCCGACTTCGGACAACAGCATCGGGTACATCGCCGCAAGCGAAACAATCATGCCGGCAATCAGCACGACGTTCTTCTGCTGGGCGAGCGTGTCGTTCGGCCGGATGCCAAAGCCGGCGATGTAAGAGGCGACGTAAACAATGAACGCGACCCAGGCCCAGGGCAGCGTTCGCACGCGCAGCTCCTCGCAAAGCATGCGATGCGCGCCGAAGACCGCCCAGCCTGCGAAGAGGGCAGTGCAAACCAGCATGAAGTCGATGCGCTTCCAGCCGCGGCCCCACCACACGATGTCCGCATCGCTCGAGGTCAGCACCGACATCCAGGGACCCACGATCATGAATGCGAGGACGATGATCCAGATGCTCGACGTGTTGCGCACGAAGCCACGGCGCGCGGCGACCACGCTGCCGTTCAGCGCAAGCGCCTGCACCAGCACCGCGCCGGAAAGCAGGAACAGCATCGTCCCGAACGTGTTTGCCGACGGCGAGAACAGCACAAACACGAAGAGGCACAGGAGTGCGCCTAGCCACGCAAAGGCGGGCGCGCCGACGAGCTTGCCCCAGGTCATCGTCCACGGCTCGATCGCCGACATGCGCTGCCCGTCCCAGGTCCTTGCGCGAACTTCGCCTATCACCGCATCGCCGGCGTGCATCGCGCCCCAGAGGGCGAATCCGATAAAGAGCGTCACTGCGGTCGTGGCGAGCGACCCATTGGGATCGTCCCTGGCCCATGAATAGGCCAGCATGAACGCAAGCACGAGCCCCACGGGCAACGCGACCACCCTGTGCAGCGTGAGCTCCAGCCAGAGGTTGCGGCGCAGTTCCGGATTCATTCGGGGCGCCCGCGTTTTGCGTCGTCTGAGACCGTGCGCAAATAGGACTCGTGCAGGTTCTCGCGCTCCGGCGCGAACGAGGTCACAGGCAACCCGGCCATCACAAGCGAGCGAAGCACTTCGCCCTGCGCGTCCGCCCCGCCTTCGATTTCGATGGTCGCCTCGCGCCCGGTGGTTTCGACAACGCGCACGCCCGCAATCGCAGCGAGTTGCACGCCAACGTCCGTGGCTTCGCGTGCAAATTCGATCCGCACCCGGCGGGTAGTCCGCGCATCGGTGACCGCCTTCGCCTCGAGGATGCGCCCATTGCGCATGACGAGCATGTCAGTCGAGTACTCGTCGAGCTCGGCGAGGATGTGCGAGGACACCAGCAGCGTCATGCCGTCCCGGCTCAGGCGGGTGAACAGCTGCGCCAGCGCATGCCGGGCTTCCGGATCCAGCCCGGAGGCCGGCTCGTCGAGCATGAGCACCTGCGGGTCATGGATCAGCGCCTGCCCGATGGCGACCCGCTGGCGCTGGCCGCGCGAAAGCTCGCTTGCGCGACGATGGACGAGATCGGCGAGATCCAGCCGTTCTGCGGTCCGTTCGATCGCCTGCGTAAGCGCGTCCTCGCCGACGCCGTGCGCGGACGCTGCATGCGCGAAACACTGCCGCACCGTCAGCGCGTCATACAGGCCGTAGAAGTCCGAGAGATAGCCGATGCGCCGGTGCACGCTGCGCGGCTCCTCGAGCACGTCGAGGCCCGCGACTTCGATGCTCCCGGCCAGCGGCAACTCGAGCCCGGCGAGGCAGCGCAGCAGCGTGGTCTTGCCGGCGCCGTTCGGGCCGACGAGCGCGGTCACGCTGCCCGCGGCCACAGTGAACGAGACATCGTCCAGGGCGCGAACACCGGGATACTCGAACAGCAGGCTGGAGACTTCGATTGCGACGGACATGTGGCCCTACGCTACGCGAACCCAGGGCGCGGCTCAAGCATCGATTGATCGCATCGATTGATTGAAACGCGCTCCTTGACAGCGCGCTCCGCGTGCTCCTTGACAGCGCGCCCCGCGCGCTCCTAGTCTCGGAACATGACGCCATCGTCCTCCTCGCCGCAGTCTTCACTTCGTACCGTCCCGACCACTTGCTGGGAATGCTCCACCGGCTGCGGGGCGCTGGCGCGCGTCGATGACGGGCGCGTCTCCCGCATCGACCCGAATCCGGCCCATCCCGCCTCCCGCGGCGCTTTCTGCGTCAAGGGCGTCCGCGGGCTGGCCGAAGTCACCTACGGCAAGGCCCGCCTGCTGCATCCCCTGAAGCGGGTCGGGGAACGCGGCTCCAACCAGTGGCGGGAAATCTCGTGGGACGAAGCGCTGGATGCGATGGCCGACGGATTCGCCGCATCGCGAGCGAAGCATGGGCCACTCTGCCTCGCGGCCGCGGTCGGCGGAGCGTTCTTCTCGCGCGGCGCGGTCGTCGCGCTCATGATGCGCGCGATCGGCTCGCCGAATTTCCTCATCAACCAGGACTTGTGCGGCGGCTGCCGCGGCGTGTCCGACATGGTCACGGGCCTCGCGATCCAGAACGGCGAGGACGTCGAGCGCGCAAACACGGTCTTGATGGTTGGGGCCAACCCGCATGCGGCAAACCCGGTGCAGTGGGCGCGCGTCAAGCAAGCCAAGGCGCGCGGCGCGAAAATCGTCGTGCTCGACCCGATGCGCTCGGAGGCGGCGAAGATCGCCGACCTCTGGCTGCGTCCGCTGCCGGGCACCGACGCGGCGATCGCCCTTGCGATGACGCACGTCCTCATCGCCGAAGGCCGCCAGGATGCGGCTTTCATTTCCCAATGGACTCGCGGTTTCGACGAGCTTGCCGAACGCGTGAGCGGCTGGACGCCCGGGCGCGCCTCCGAAGTCAGCGGCGTGCCGGCCGCCGCTATCCTGGCCGCGGCCCGCGCGTTTGCCGACGGGCCTTCGACTTTCGTGTCCGGCCATGGCATCGATGCGGTCACCAACGGCGTGCAGACCTTCCGCGCATTCCATTGCCTCGTTGCGATCAGCGGCAACCTCGACCGCCCCGGCGGCAATCGCCGCGCCAAGCGACCGAAGGGATTCCGCAGCTACCTCGACCTCATTCACGACCCGGCATTCCAGCTGCCGCGCGAAGTCGCAGCGCAGACCCTCGGCGCCGATCGTTTCCCGCTCTGGGCCGGGCCCGGCGGCTGGCAGACCGCCTGCCACAACCCCACCGTCATCGAAGCGATCCTCACCGGCCGGCCTTACCCGGTGCGCGCGATGTACGTCACGGGCGTCAACATCGCGGTGACCTACCCGAATTCCCGGCGCACGCTCGAGGCGCTGCGCTCGCTCGACTTTCTGGCGGTGGCCACGCACAGCATGAACCCGACGGCCGCGGTGGCCGACATCGTGCTGCCCAAGACCACCACGCTCGAAGAGGAAGACGTCTCGGTCAACGGTCACGGCCCCTGCGTCACCTGGACCGCCGCGCTCGCCACCCGCGTGGGCGAAGCCCGGCCGGACATTGAAATCGCTTCGGGATTCCTCGATCGCATGGCCGGTCATGGCGCGGCCGAGCGCAAGCTCATGCCGTGGCGCACGCAGCGCGAGTTCAATGAGTTCCTCGTCAAGGATGCAAAACTCGACCTCGAGCGCATCGCCGCCGACGGGTACGGCGCCTTCGAGTACGCGCAAGGCGATTTCGCCTCGCAGGTTTTCAAGACGCCGAGCGGCAAGGTCGAGCTGTGGTCGCAGCGCATGGCCGATGCCGGGCTCGACCCGCTGCCGGGCTGGGTGCCCACGGGCGCATCGAAAGAAGACGATCCGGCCTACCCGTTCACGCTGCAGACCGGCCTGCGCGAAAAAACCTATCACCACTCGCGCTTTCGCGAGCAGGCCTGGGCGCGCAAGGTTTCGCCCGACCCGATCCTCAAGATCCATCCCCAGACAGCCGGCTCCCTTGGGATCGCGGATGGAGATTGGGTGCGGGTGGAAACGCCGCGCGGCGAAGGCGCCTGCCGGCTCAAGGCTTCGGTCTCGGATGCCACCGCCCCGGGCATCGTGGTGACCGGCATGGGCTGGTGGCTCCCCGAGGCCGAAGGCCCCGGGTTCGGCGTCCTGGAGATCAACATCAATGCCGCGCTCAGCTATGCGGGCCCCTACGACCCCGCGAGCGGCTCGGCCGACACGCGCGGGCTGCCCTGCAGGATCCTCAAGGCTGCGTGACTGGCCGCACCACCTCGCCTTCGATCACGCGGCCTTCTCCGGGACCCGCATCGCGCGGCACAGCGACGCCGGCTTCGCCGCGAAGCTCCGTCAGGCTCGCAAGGCCGAAGTGGATGAAGGCCAGCGCGAACAGCATCGGCGCAAGGAATCCGACGACCGGGATGTAGGCAATGAGCGCGAGCATCGCGCCCAGCGCATACAAAGTGCCGCGCCGTGCCGAGAAGATCTGCTTCATCTCCTCGGGCGATGCGTGATCGGCGATCGCGTCGTAGCGCAGGATCTTCTGGTTCACCCAGCCCATCACGGCCACCGGCACCATCGCCCAAAGCGGCGGGATCAGCAGGAGCGGCAGCGTGACCAGGAAAAGCAGCACCATGCCCGAGAGCGCCACCACGCCGTTCCAGACGCTGCTCGCAGTGCCGCCGCCATGCTTTCTCAGGAGGCCCGGGTAGTGCCGCGAAGCCACGTGTTCGACCATCGCATCCATGCCGACGATGCCAAGGATCAGCAACGCGGTGAGGTAAACGAGCGGCACGAACAGCAGGATCAGCATCACGTGCGCCGAGAAGAGCGTGATGCTGGACACGTCGAACGGCACCCAGTTGGTGAGCGGCTGGGCCAGCTTGCCGAGCTGCGAGGCGATCCAGACGGCGGTCTTGAACCAGAGCAGGAATCCGGCCACGCCCCAGAACACGAGCGAAACGAGCACCGGCCAGATCATCAGCCAGAGCATGCGCCGGTTGATGAGGCTCACGAAAGCGAGGAACAGGGATTTGCCGATGCCGATCATGGGGCCGATGCTAACATCGGCGCCCCTGACGCATTAGTGGGACATGGCACTGTGGACGGCAGTTCGCTTTTCGGCCCGTGCGAGGGCTGGTCGCTCGAACCGGTGGCCACCTGGCTGATGACCGAGGGGCGGCGGCTGCCGGACGCCGTTACTCTGGTCACGGAATTGACGGTGCGGCTCGACGCAGCGGGCGCCCAGGTCGACCGCATCCGCCTCACCACCACCACGCTGCATCCCCAGGTCCTTGCGTGGGGCGTGTTCTGGGACCGCGACCAGGGAGCGCGGCCGTGGACCGCGGGCCATGGTGGGCAAAACCTGGACGCCTACATCGGCAGCCCGAACCAGTACGTCCGCGACGAGAAGAAAGCCTACCGCCGCCGGCTGGATTCGCCTGCGCGGCCGGACGACCACGCGACGCTCGACGACCTGCGCAAGGAAGGAATGGTCGACTACCTGGCGCTTCCGATCGCCTTCGGGTCCGGCGACATCGCCGTCTTGACGTTAGCAACCCGGTTGCCCACAGGCTTTAGCGACGCCGACCTCGCGCGGCTCGACGTGCTTGCGCAATTCCTCGCGCCCCTTTTCGAGATCATCGCCACCCGGCGCATCACGCTCGGCCTGCTCGACGCTTTCGTCGGCCCGAGGATCAGCGGGAAGATCATGAACGGCCAGGTCCGGCGCGGCGACGGCGACCGCATCGAGGCGGCGTTCTGGTATTCGGACCTGCGCGGATTCACGCACCTGTCCGAGACGCTGCCCACCGAAGAACTGCTGCGTCTCATGAACGACTATTTCGAGTACTGTGCCGCGGCCGCGGCGGCGCGCGGCGGGGAAATCCTTCAGTTCATCGGCGATGCGATCCTGATCGTATTCGAGATCGGGTCGAAGGAACGCGAGGCCGAGGTCTGCGAATCGGCTCTCGATGCGGCGATCGACGCGTTCGACTCCCTGGCCGTGGTGAACCACCGGCGCCGCCATGCCGGCCAGCCCGAGATCGAGTTCGGCCTCGGCCTGCATCTTGGCCAGGTCACGCATGCCAACGTCGGTTCGCCCTCGCGGCTCGCATTCAACGTGGTCGGTCCCGCGGTGAACATGACGGCGCGAATCCAGTCGCTCACCAAGGAGGCCGGCGTGCCGCTGTTGATATCGAGCGATTTTGCCAAGCTCGTCACGCGCCCGCTCAGGCACGTGGGCGATTTCAGCCTGCGCGGCATCGCCGCGCCGCAGGCGCTTTATTCGCCGATCGACCTCTAGGCGCGATCCGGGGTCGACACACCTGGGGACGCTGTATTGGGCGTTCCTGTCGTACTCTGCGTATGTCGTACTCTGCGTATTGCCAATTACGCATAACCGCAATACCTTGTTCGAATGAAGATCGTCACCGTAAAACTTCCCGAGCCGCTGGCGGCCTGGCTTTCGCGCCGTGCGCGCGAACTTGGCCGGTCCCAATCCGATCTCGTGCGCGAGGCCCTTCAGCGCGCAAGTGAGGGGACTGGCGGCGGAGGTCGTCACGACCTGTTTGCGGACGTATGCGGTGTCATCGATGGCCCGAAGGACCTTTCTACCCATCCCAAGCACCTGTCCGGCTTCGGGGAATGACCCGGATCATCGTCGACACCGGCCCCCTAGTCTCCTATTTCAATCCGCCTTCCTGACTGCCGCTTGTTTACGCTGGATTCCGATTTCGAGCACTATCGCCGCAACGGCCGGCAGGTCATCCCTCTCTTGCACCCCGGTTAGCGGTGCTTGTCCTGGCAAGGCCGTGGCGGGACTGAATTCTCGACTTTGTGTTTCTAAAAACGAGAGCTGGAGCGGGCTTGCGGCCAGTTGATGTACTGGTACCGATTCAAAGTGCGCACAGAGCCTGAAACAACCGCACTGTATCAAGGAGATTTGCAATGCTCGTCCTGCACCACGCGTGGCTCTCCGGACCTGCCGCTGAGTCGAGTGCGGCGACCCGCACTACGGCTTTGCCCGCGTCTACTGCGACGCCTGCCGCCATGGCCTCATGAAACCCCCGCGCGGGCTTCGGGCTGCTGGAGAACTTGCACTCGATCGCCACGCGGACGCGGCTGCTGTGCAAGACCAGATCGACCTCGGCACCGCGCGCAGTGCGGTAGAAATTGGCCTGGACCGAGGGCGGCTTGGCGCTGATCAGCTGCTCGATCACCGTACCTTCCCACAAGGCCCCCGCCACCGGGTGGCCCGCGAGCTGTTGCAAGCTGCGTACGTCAAGCAATGACAGCAGCAGGCCGCTGTCGCGCGTCGAGGTAGCGGCCGATCGCAGGGGCCGACACGCCCATGCTCTGCGCCAGGCGCGATGCGTTCCATAGCTGGCCTGTCGCAACAAGGCCGGTGAGGCCGAACCCAGAAGCAGGAACCGCCCGGGCCTGCGCTGCTCGTCGATCAAAGGTCGAAGGGTCTCGAACAATCCCGGCGTGCGCTGCACTTCGTCGAGCACGACCAGGCGATCTGCAAAAGCCCCGAGCGCCAGCTCGGGGTCGTTCAATTTGAGCCGGTCCGACGCGCGCTCCAGGTCAAAGACCACGCCGTTCAGATCGTTCGCAATCCTGCGTGCGAGAGTGGTTTTGCCGACTTGACGAGGTCCGAGCAAGGCCAGCGCCGGAAACTGGCGCATGAGTGTCTGAACTCGTTCCATGCTGGAGCGGTTTATCATTTGTTCCAAATTAAACGATTACCGTTCATTTTGCGACGTTGTATGGCCACGACGGGCGCCGGTTCCTGTCGGGTTCGAGCCGACCGGGTGATCGAGTAGCCGTCCGGAATATTTGAAATGCCGCATGGACCGTGACCGCTCGCGATGCGCGGTTACCGGATCCCCTGCCACAGCTTGGCCAGCCGCTTGACCGAAACCGGCACCGGCGTGCGCAGCTCCTGCGCGAACAACGACACCCGCAATTCCTCGAGCAGCCAGCGGAACTGCCCGATCTCGCTGGTCACCGCGCCTTGCTTTGCGCGCGCTGCGAATTCGCGCAACCAGGCCGAATGCAGCGGCGCGAACTCCGCCAGCAATCGTGCATCGCGCGCGGGGTCCGCGCGCATCTTGTCCAGGCGAAGCCCCGCGCCCTTGAGGTAGCGTGGAAAGTGCTGCAGCCGCTCGTACGGCGTTGCCGCAACGAAATGCGGCGCCAGCAGCCGCGCGAGCTGCTGCTTCACGTCTTCAGCCGCGGCCGGAAAACCCTTGGCCGCGGTGACGAGCCTTTTCTGCAGCTCGCGATGCTCCGTGAGGATAGCGGTGGCCAGGCGCATGAGCTCCTGCGCGATCAGGTTGAAGCGGTTCTTGCCTTCGGCCACACGGCCGGCGAAGTCCTTCGCAGTCATCGGCAGCGAATCGGCAAGGAAGGTGCGCTCGATCGCAGCCGAGATCACGTCCTCTTTCACCGGACCCAGCGCAGGGTCGCGCGTCAGCGACTTCTCGAGGTCCCGAATGCGCTCCCTGAAAGCGATCGACAGCAGCCGCTTGACGCCTTCGCGATGCACGGCCTGCGCGTTCTCGGGCGAATCGACGACCGTCAGCGTCACGCCCTCCCCCGCATCGACAAGCGCCGGATAGCCGACCAGCGTGTGGCCGCCGCGCTCGAGTTCCATCATTTCCTCGAGGTCGCCAAACGTCCAGCCGGTGAATTTTTCGCCCTCTGAAATAGGCGCTTCGTCTTGCAGCACCGCCTCGGTCTCCTCGCGCATGGCGCTCTTGAGCTCGGCCAGGTTGCGCCCGATGGCCAGCTGGCGGCCATGCTCGTCGACAACCAGGTAGTTCATCGACAAGTGCGGCGGCGCCGAGTCGGGCCGGAATGCGTCTACCGGGATGTCGAGATTGAGTTCGGCGCGGACATGGCGCGCAATCGCAGTCGAAAGCGGCACTTCCGAAGGCTTGGCGTCCGCAGCGAATCCTTCCGCAAACTCCGAGAGCGATCCCAGCTTGTGCCGCAGCCGCTGCGGGATCGATTTGGCGAGCGTCTGCACTTTTTCCTTCAGCAGGCCCGGCACCAGCCAGTCGGTGCGCGCGGCACTCACCTGATTGAGAAGCGCGACCGGCACCGTCATCGTCACGCCGTCCCTGGCCGTGCCCGGCTCGAAGTGGTACTCGAGCTTGAATTCGTTGGCCCCGAGCTTCAGCGACGGCGGGAAATTGCCGGTCGTGATGCCCGAAGCCTCATGACGCATGAGGTCCTCGCGAGAGAGGAAGAGCAGCTTTGCGTCGTCGCGTTCGGCCTCCTTTCGCCACTTGTCGAAATCGGCGCCGTTATGGATGCCCGCCTCTATTCCCGCGGGTACACGGCTCTCATAGAACGCGAAGATCAGCTCGTCGTCGACGAGGATGTCCGGACGCCGCGACTTGTGCTCCAGCCGCTCGATCTCGTGGATGAGCTTCTGGTTATGCGCAAAGAAAGGCGCGCGCGTCTCGTACTCGCCTTCGACCAGCGCCGCGCGGATGAAAACCTCGCGCGAAAGGACCGGATCGATCGGGCCGTAGTTCACGCGGCGGTTCACGTAAACCGGCAGCCCGTACAACGTGCCGCGCTCCATCGCGACCACTTGCGCGCGCGACTTCTCCCAGTGCGGGCTTTCGCGCGATCGCTTCATGAGGTGCGCGCCGAGCTCCTCCAGCCATTGCGGCTCGATCGCCGCCACGCAACGCGCATAGAGGCGCGTGGTCTCGGTCAGCTCGGCGGCCATGATCCACTTGCCGGGCTTGCGCGTGCCCGAGCCCGGGTGCGCCCAGAACTTGATGCCGCGAGCGCCGGTGTATGCCGAATCCTCGTCGGCTTTCATGCCCACGTTGCCAAGCAACCCGGTCAGCAGCGCTCGGTGAATCGCCCGGTAGCCCTCGGGCTTGGCCGGATCGGCCTTGGAATGCCTGAACTCGAGATCCTCGGTGACCACGCGCAGCTGCGAATGCACCTCGCGCCATTCGCGCATGCGCGCAATCGAAAGGAAATGCTGGCGGCACAAGACCGCGAGTTTGCGGTTGGTGAGCTTTTCGTCCAGCGCCTCGGCGAAGAACGTCCACAGCTTGAGGTAGGCGACGAAATCCGAGCGCGGGTCGTCGAAGCGGGCCTGCGCCTGATCGGCGGCGCCGCGCTTTTCCATCGGGCGCTCGCGCGGGTCCGCGACCGAAAGCGCCGCCGCGATGATCATCACCTGCTCGAGGCATCCCTCCCTGGTGGCCGCGACCAGCATGCGCGCGATGCGCGGATCCACCGGCAGGCGCGCGAGCTCCTTGCCGGTCGCTGTGAGCTCGTTGGCGTCATCCACGGCGCCGAGTTCGGCCAGCAACGCATACCCATCCGCAATGGCGCGCGGCGCCGGCGGATCGACGAACGGGAACTGCCCCACATCGCCCAGGTGCAGGCCCTTGGCGCGCAGGATCACCGAGGCCAGCGAGGATCGCAACACTTCCGGGTCGGTGAACTCGGGCCGCTGCTTGAAATCGTCCTCGTCGTAGAGGCGGATGCAGATGCCGTCGGACACGCGCCCGCAGCGGCCCGCGCGCTGCGCGGCCGAAGCGCGCGAGATCTTTTCGACGCGCAGCTGCTCGACCTTGTTGCGATAGCTGTAGCGCTTGATGCGCGCGAAGCCGGTGTCGACCACGTAGCGGATGCCGGGCACGGTCAGCGAAGTCTCGGCCACGTTGGTCGCCAGCACCACGCGGCGCTGGCCGCCGGGACGGAAGACCCGGTCCTGCTCGGCGGCCGAAAGGCGCGAGAAGAGCGTCAGGATCTCGGCCGAGGATCGCGTCCCGGCCTTGAGGCTGCGGCCAAGCACGTCCGCCGCAGTGCGGATCTCGCGCTCACCGGGCAGGAACACGAGCACGTCGCCCGCGCCCGTGTTGCAGAGCTCCTCCACCGCATCGACCAGCGCGGCCTCCTCTTCGTCGCGCGTGGTGTCCTCGGCATCGCCTTCCACCGGCCGGTAACGCACTTCGACCGGGAACAGGCGCCCGGACACCTCGATCACCGGCGCCGGTTTCCCGTCCGCGCTGAAATGGCGGGCGAACTTCTCCGCGTCGATCGTCGCCGAGGTGATGATGACCTTGAGGTCCGGCCGGCGCGGCAGGATCTGCCTCAGGTAGCCCAGCAGGAAGTCGATGTTGAGGCTGCGCTCGTGCGCCTCGTCGATGATGATCGCGTCATACGCGCGTAGCAGCGGGTCGCCCTGCGTTTCGGCAAGGAGGATGCCGTCCGTCATCAGCTTTACATAGGACTCGCGGCGCACCTTGTCGTTGAAGCGCACCTTGTAGCCGACCTCGTTGCCGAGCTCGGTCTTCAGCTCCTGGGCAATGCGCGCGGCCACGGAGCGCGCGGCGATCCGCCGCGGCTGCGTATGGCCGATCCAGCCGGCGACCCCGCGCCGCATTTCGAGCAGGATCTTGGGAATCTGCGTGGTCTTGCCGGAGCCGGTCTCGCCGCAGATCACCACCACCTGGTGGGCCTCAACAGCCTTGCGGATATCGTCGCGCCGGGCGTTGACCGGGAGCGCGGCGTCGAATTCGGGTTTCGGCAGGCGCGCGAGGCGCTCGGCCTGGAGGGCAGGCGGGAACAAGGCGCGCGGATTCTACCGCGCCGGGCGCTCGCGGCGCCGCGGCTTTGTCTCGACCGGTTGAAAATTTCAGGACTACAAAAGGGGCGGATTCTTCTGACAGACCCGGTCGCCGACTATGCACAGAATAATTGCCACGCAACCGAGTTTTCGGGCGGTCAGGGTCGACCCGTATCGTCATGTCACGATTTGCGGCACCCCGGCGCGCTATTCGGATGCCGATCGACCAGATTTGAACCCTATCTCTTGCCAAAACTTACTCGAGCCGGTCGTAAGCAGCAGTTCTCAGTCCTCGTCGCGGACGACCACCCGGTCGTGCGCGAAGGCGTCAGGAGCCTCCTTGCGGCTACTTCCGACCTTTGTGTCGTGGGTGCAGTGGGAGATGGCGCGGAGGCAATCTCCGCGGCAGAGCGCCTGCGTCCGGACGTGATAGTCATGGACATAACAATGCCCGGGGTCAATGGGATCGACGCCACGCGCGCCATCATCGGCAAACGGCCCGCCACCGGCATCCTCATGCTGTCGATGCATTCTTCCGCAATCATCGTCAGGCGCGCTATCGACGCGGGAGCGCGCGGCTATCTGGTCAAGCAAACGGATGGCAGGGAGGTGGTCAAGGCAGTTCGAACGGTCGCCTCTGGCAAGACCTACTACTCACCGCTTCTTCCATCCTCAGGGACTGCGAAGGACGCAGAACCCCGCGCGGGCCGCCGGGCCGACGAGCTCACCCAGCCGGAGCGCGAGATTCTCAAGCACGTCGCGGAAGGCAAGTCGAACCCGGAGATTGCCTCGATCGTCGGGCTCACGCGCCGCACTGTCGAAACGTACCGGCTGCGGCTGATGCGCAAACTGCGCATGGAAAACCTGCCCTCACTGGTCAAGTACGCGATTCGGAACGGAATCGTCTCGCTCGACTAGACGCCGGCTGTACACGCTTTCTCCCTCGGTAATTCAACGCACAGAGGCTTCGATGCCTGAAGCGCGCAAGGCAGGCTCCAAGGTGCCGAAGAAGAAGAAAGCTTAATGGCAGCATTTCACCCGCTTCCCCGCGCCTGACCTCGTCTTCGTCCGAAATTTGGCAGCATTCCCCCCCCGAGGAGGTTGTGCCCCAGGCGTGCGGCCTGTTCCGTGCCCTCGGATACATGAGGGCCTCGGGCCTCGCAAAAGTGTGCTTTTTGGCAACAGCGGCCACCTCTGGCCCGACCGCCCCGCGAAATCGGCTTGCCCGGTGAGTCCTTCGGGGCCACCATTCGGAGGGCACCCTTCGGGATTAATTCCGAGGGTGGAAGTGCCCATTTTTCAGGCAACGAGCACCGATGAACACCGCGAAGTGCCGCGGGCCCCGTCCCGACGCACCATGACCGACCGACCGACCTTTATCGCGCCGCCCCTGGCCGCGGGCCGCAGGCGTTACCTCACCATGCTCTTTTCGGACCTGTCCGAATCCACGCGCATCGCCTCCGCAATCGAGGCCGAGCACTATGCCGAGCTGCTCGGCGAGCTGCGCGACGCCTACCACGTCCTCATCCCGAGGCACGGCGGCACGATCGTGCAGATCTCGGGGGACGGCATCCTTGCGGTCTTCGGCCATCCGGACCCGCGCGAGGACGCCGGCAGGCGGGCCGCGGAAGCCGCGCTCGACCTGCACGAGCGCGTGCGCGGGCTGCGCGCCGGCGTCGCCGGGCTGCCTACGCTCACCATGCACACGGGCATCCACTCGGGGCTGGTGCTGCTCGACGAGGGTGACGCGGAGCGCGGGCGTTTCGAGCTGCTCGGCAACGCAACGAACATCGCCTCGCGCCTGGCCGACATCGCGCATGCAGACGAGATCCTCATCAGCGAATCGACCCTCGGCCCCGAAAGCAGTTTTTTCCAGAAGAGCGAACGGCGCTACCTGCACCTGCGCGGCAAGGAAAAACCGCTGACCGTGTACCGCATCATCGCGCGCGCACCGGTGACTACGCAGTTCGAGGCGCGCACGCGGCGCGGGCTGGTGCCATTCGTCGGGCGCGAATCGGAACTGGCTGCGCTGGAAAGCGGCCTGGCCGAGGCGATTGCGGGCAAGCCGCGCTTCATGGCGGTCATCGGGCCGGCCGGCCTTGGCAAGACCCGCCTCGCTGAGGAATTCCTCGCGCGCGCCACGCGCCGGCAATGCCGCGTGTTGCGTGGCTACTGCGACGGGTACCTCGCCGCCGAGCCGCTGCAGCCTTTCCTGCAGACGCTGCGCTCGCTGGCCGGGCTGACGCCCCGAATGCCGCCGGCGCAGGCCGCCGAAGCGCTCGAACGGATGCTGCTCGAAATCGATCCGGCACTCGAAGCGCACCGTACCGTGCTGCTCGCCGCGTTGTCGCTCGGAGCGGCGGATCCGCAGGCCGAAACGAAGCGCCCCGCGGCGGAGATGATCACCGCGGCGGTGCGCGACCTCTTCGAGCGCCTCGCGCAATCCGCGCCGCTGGTGCTTTTCGTCGACGACCTTCAATGGGCCGACGACGCCACGCGCCAGGTGCTCGGCGCGATCCGGGGGCTCTCGCGGCCGATCTTCATCCTCGTCGCGAAGCGCAACTCACCCGACGAGGGTTTCGCGATCGGCGATGCGCGGGGCCTGGACCTCCCGCCGCTCACCGAGGACGAGGCCGCGCAGACGATCGGCCACCTGCTGCGCGTGCCCGACCCGGACGTGGTCAACGCGATCCGCAAGTCCTCCGGAGGCAACCCGCTCTACATCGAGGAGCTCTGCCACTCGGCCGCCTACGAGGGCCAGGACCGGCGGTTGTCGCGCGCCACTCTCGGCTCGGCGTGGCTGAACAACCTCATCCAGTCGCGCGTCGCGCGATTGCCCGGGCCGCAGGCCGACCTCGTGCGTGTCGCGGCGGTCATCGGCAACGTGATCCCCGTGTGGCTGCTCGAGAAGCTTACCGGCTGCGGCGAGGACGACGCGCTGGTGCTGGCGCTGGCCGAGCAGGACTTCCTTTTCCCGGGCGAAGCCCCGGGGACGCTGCGGTTCAAGCACGGCATCACGCGCGACGTGATCTACGACGCCGTCGGCCTCCACCAGCGCAAGGACATGCACCTGCGCATTGCGGCGGCGCTGGTGCATGTCCTTGCGCTGGTGGAG
>Ga0163151_10005630_pt1 | contig 15842 bp, 14 predicted proteins | sample OliLakLV19MP5IB2_FD_145596 | JGI IMG/M metagenome (GOLD analysis project Ga0163151, IMG submission 145596) | Freshwater microbial mat bacterial communities from Lake Vanda, McMurdo Dry Valleys, Antarctica - Oligotrophic Lake LV.19.MP5.IB-2 | ecosystem: Environmental > Aquatic > Freshwater >...
GCGCAAGCTCGCCGCCGCGGTTAAGCGCCATCACAAGCGCCTGCGCAGCCAGATGCTGCCGAAAAAGATGTACTGAGCGGGAGTCTCGCTCAACGGGCCGCGATTTCCGGACGACGAGTCCGATCGCGGCTTTTTCGTTTCCGGAAGGCGATCAATGACGCTCAAAGCCCGCATCACCGATGACATGAAAGCCGCAATGCGCGCGAAGCAAGCCACGCGCCTGTCGGCCATCCGCCTGCTGCTCTCGGCCATGAAGCAGCGCGAAGTGGACGAGCGCATCGAGCTCATCGACGCCGACGTCATGGGCATCATCGAAAAGATGATCAAGCAGCGCCGCGAATCCATCGTGCAGTTCGAAAAAGGCGGGCGCGCCGATTTGGCCGACGCCGAGAAATTCGAAGTCGACGTGCTCTCGGCCTACCTCCCGCAGCAGATGGCCGAGGCCGACGTGGGTGCCGCGATCGATGCCGCCATCGCCGAGAGCGGCGCCAAGGCCATGCCGGATATGGGGAAAGTGATGGCTATCCTCAAGCCCAGGCTTGCCGGCCGAGCCGACATGGGCCGCGTCTCGGCCCTGGTCAAGGCAAAGCTCAGCGGCTAAAAATCAGGGGCGGGCTGCATTTTTCCGTGGAAAAATGCGTCTCTCCCGATGATTCCAGACTCGTTCAAGCAGGATCTCCTCAACCGCGTCGACGTGGTCGATGTGGTGTCGCGCTACGTCCAGCTGAAGAAGGGCGGCGCGAATTTCCAGGGGCTGTGCCCCTTCCATACCGAGAAGTCGCCGTCGTTCACGGTGAGCCCGACCAAGCAGTTCTATCACTGCTTCGGGTGCGGGGCGCACGGCAATGCGATCGGGTTCCTGATGGCCTATGCGAGCATGGGCTACGTCGATGCGGTGAAGGACCTGGCCGCACAGGCCGGCATGACGGTGCCCGAAACGCCGCGCACGCCGCAGGAGACGCAGCGGCGCGAGCGCGAGACCGATCTCTACGCGGTCATGGAAAAAGCCATGGAGTTCTACCGCTCACGGCTCAAGGAATCGCCCAACGCAGTGGCCTATCTCAAGGGCCGCGGACTCACCGGTGAGATCGCGGCGCGCTTTCGCATCGGCTATGCACCGGACGACTGGCAGGCGCTGAAGAACGTTTTCACGGCGTACGACGACAAGAGCCTCGCCGATACGGGTCTGGTCATCGACAACGACGAGGGGCGCCGCTACGACCGCTTTCGCGACCGCGTGATGTTCCCGATCTTCAACCAGCGCGGCTCGGTCATCGGGTTCGGCGGCCGCGTCATGGGCGAGGGCGAGCCGAAGTACCTCAACTCGCCGGAGACCGCGCTGTTCGAGAAAGGCCGCGAGCTGTATGGCCTGTCGCAGGCGCGCGATGCGATCCGGGCCGCGGGGCGCGTGCTCGTAGTCGAGGGCTACATGGATGTGGTCGCACTTGCGCAGTACGGCGTGGGCTACGCGGTTGCGACATTGGGGACGGCAACCACGCCGGTGCACATCACCAAACTGCTGCGCCAGGCCGACGAGATCGTGTTCTGTTTCGATGGCGACCGGGCCGGTCGCAAGGCCGCGTGGCGTGCGCTCGAAGTCAGCCTGCCGCTGGCCGTGGACACCAAGCCAATGCGTTTCCTGTTCCTGCCCGCGGAAGACGATCCCGACAGCTTCGTGCGCAAGCACGGCCAGGAGGCTTTCGAGAAACTCGCGCGCGAAGCGCAGACGCTCTCCGGTTTCCTGCTGGGCGAATTGCGCTCGGAAGCGGATCTGTCGACGCCGGAGGGTCGCTCGAAATTCCTGACCGAGGCCAAGCCGCACCTGCAGAAAATCACTGCGCCCGGCCTCAAGCTTCAACTGGTCAAGGAGGTTGCTTCGCAGGCGCGCGTGTCCCAGGAAGAGGCGGAGAGGCTGATGGAGATCCGAAGTCCCGGCGAACGCACTTTTACGCGCGCTGCGCCTGCGCGAAGCAGGGCGCCGTCGATCAACTCGCAGGAGCAGAACCTTCTGCGCTGCGTGATGGCCCGGCCTTCGCTCGCGGCCAGCCTCGACGTGGACCTGCTGGACGAGCGCCTGGCGGAGTCGGCGGCGTTGCGCACCATCGCCGCCTGGCTCGAGGTCGAGGAAGTGCCGTCGTACAACATGCTGGTCGAGCGGATGCGGGGAACCGAGCACGAGGACGTGGTTTCCCGGGCCGAGACGGCGATGCTTGCCCACGGCCCGGATGAGGATTCGGCGGAGCCGGAGTTCCGCCAGATCGTGCTTTCGCTGCATATCAAGCGCAAGAACGAGGAGATCGAGGACCTGAAACGGGAGGCCGCGACCCGGCCGGAACTTGGCGCCGAGCTCCTGCGTCGAACCAAGGAGCTGGCCCTGCTCAAGGGGCAGCGAATGTAGAGTTCCTTTTGCTATAATAGAGGGTTCCCCTTCCCGGTAAGCGGTCGACCCTATGGGAGATCAGCCCATGCCGGGCGGGTTCAACCCATACCGGGCGACCCGCTCCGGACACCAGCGCGAGGCATGAATGGCCAGAGACAAGCGTAAAACCGTGCCGAAAAAAGCGGTCCCTGCCCTGAAAAAAGTCAGCAAGGTCAAGGCGTTTAGGGTGTCAAAGCCGGTGTCCAAGCCGGCCAAAACCAAACCCGGCAAGGCCCTCGCGCGCCCGGCGACGAAGAAGAAGGCGGCTGTCTCCAAGGCCTTGGCCCGGAAAGTCCACGCCAAGCCGGCGCGGAGACCCGCGCTCAAGATCGTCGCCAAGCATGTGACCAAGAAGCTGCCGGTTCCGGTTCCGGTCAACGGCAAGGCGGTCAAGAAGCCGCTCGCCCCGGTCAAGCCGATCGTCGCCAAGGCAGTCCTCAAAGGCGGCAAGAAGGTCGCGGCCGTTGCCGCGCCCGTGGCGAAGCCGGAGCAGCCCGCGGCCGCAGGAAAAGGCGGCAAGACGACGATCAAGAGCGCAAAAGTCGCGCTCGAGCTGCTTGAGGCCAAGGTCAACCAGGGACTCAAGCTCGGCAAAGGCCGCCCGGGGCGCAAAGGCCGCAAGGAAAGCTTCCTTGCCAACTCCCCTGAGTTGCCCAAGGAAGACGCAGAGACGCGCCGCATGCGGCTGCGCAACCTCATCAAGCTGGGCAAGGAGCGCGGCTTCCTGACCTATGCCGAAGTCAACGACCATCTGCCCGACGACCTGGTCGATGCCGAACAGATCGAATCGATCATCACGACGTTCGGCGACATGGGCATCCAGGTCTTCGACCAGGCGCCCGACCAGGAAACGCTGCTGATCAACGAGGCGGCGCCGGTCGCCACGACCGACGAAGACGTGGAAGAACAAGCCGAAGCCGCGCTCTCGACCGTCGACTCCGAATTCGGCCGCACCACCGACCCCGTGCGCATGTACATGCGCGAGATGGGCTCGGTCGAGCTCCTCACGCGCGAAGGCGAAATCGAAATCGCCAAGCGCATCGAGGAAGGCCTCAAGCACATGATCCAGGCGATCTCGGCCTGTCCGACCACGGTGCAGCACATCCTCGATCTCGCAGAGAAGGTCGAGAAAGAAGAGATGCGCATCGACGAAGTGGTCGACGGCCTCATCGATCCGAACGCCAAGGACGATTTCGACCCCAAGAAGGTCGAGGCCGCCGTCGAGGAAGACGACACCAAGGACGTCGTCGAGGAAGAATCGGACGCGGACGACGATGGCGCCATCGCAGCGGCCAACCTGCTCATCCTCAGGACCGGCGCGCTGGAGAAATTCGCGCGCATCCGCCGCCTGTACGAGAAGATGAAGAAGGCCCTCGAATCCAGGGGCTCGAAGGACAAGGACTACCTCAACGCGCGCGACAAGATCTCCAGCGAGCTCATGGCGATCCGCTTCACCGCCCGCACGGTCGAGAGGCTTTGCGACAGCCTGCGCAGGCTGGTCGAGCAGATCCGTTCGCACGAGCGCGAGATCCTCGACATCTGCACGCGCAAGGCCGGCATGCCGCGCCAGCATTTCATCAAGGTGTTTCCGGGCAACGAAGGCTCGCGCCGCTGGCTGACCGCGGAGATCAATTCGAACCATGCCTGGAGCACGGGCCTGATTCGCCTCGAGCCCTCGGTGCTCGAGCTCCTCGGCAAGATGGTCGGGGTGCAGCAGAAGATCGGGATTTCGCTCAAGGAACTGAAGGAGATCAACAAGCAGATGTCGACCGGCGAGGCCAAGGCCCGCCGCGCCAAGCGCGAGATGACGGAGGCGAACCTGCGCCTCGTGATCTCGATCGCGAAAAAGTACACGAACCGCGGCCTCCAGTTCCTCGACCTGATCCAGGAAGGCAACATCGGCCTGATGAAAGCCGTGGACAAGTTCGAATATCGCCGCGGCTACAAGTTCTCGACCTATGCGACCTGGTGGATCCGCCAGGCGATCACGCGTTCGATCGCCGACCAGGCGCGCACCATCCGCATCCCGGTGCACATGATCGAGACGATCAACAAGATGAACCGCATCTCGCGCCAGATCCTGCAGGAGACCGGCTCGGAGCCGGATCCCGCGACGCTTGCCTTGCGCATGGAAATGCCCGAGGAGAAGATCCGCAAGATCCTCAAGATCTCCAAGGAGCCGATCTCCATGGAAACGCCGATCGGCGACGACGACGATTCCCACCTGGGCGACTTCATCGAGGACCAGTCGACGATGGCGCCGGCGGATGCGGCCACGTACTCGAGCCTGCGCGACGCGACCAAGGAGGTGCTGGACACGCTCACGCCGCGCGAGGCCAAGGTGCTGCGCATGCGCTTCGGCATCGAGATGTCGACCGACCATACTTTGGAAGAGGTCGGAAAGCAGTTCGACGTGACGCGCGAGCGCATCCGCCAGATCGAGGCGAAGGCGTTGAGGAAACTGCGCCATCCTTCGCGTTCGGAGCGGCTCAAGAGCTTCCTCGACCAGGAAGGTTGATCGAAGCGGTACAGCAACAAAGCGGGCCGTCCGGCACTCGGGCGGCCCGTTTCATTTTGGGGGAAGCGCAATGAAAGTCGTGGACTACTACTTCTCGCCCGTATCGCCCTGGACGTACCTCGGCCATGCGCGCCTTGCAGACATCGCAGCGCGCAACGGCGCGGTCGTGAGGGCGAAGCCGGTCGACTACGGGGTGATTTTCCCGGTGTCCGGGGGATTGCCGCTCGGCAAGCGTGCACCGCAGCGGCAGGCTTACCGCCTGGTCGAATTGGATCGCTGGCAAAAGCACCTCGGCGTCCCGCTCACGATCCAGCCCAGGTATTTTCCGGCCGATGGAACCCAGGCGGCCCACCTGATAGCCGGAGCCGACGAAGCAAAGAAGATGGGGATCGCCCTTGATGTGCTTTCAGCCGTGTGGGTGCGCGAAGAGAACATTGCCGATCCCGCGACATTGGCGGCCATTGCCGAGCGTCATGGGGTCGCCGATGTGAAAGGCGCGTTCGAGGCAGGCAAGGCCGTCTATGAAGCCAATACGCAGGAAGCGCTCGCGCTAAACGTCTTCGGGGCGCCGACGTATGCGTACAACGGGGAATTGTTCTGGGGACAGGACCGGCTGGAGTTTTTCGCGCGGGCGCTTGCCAAGCCTTAGTCGCCCGGCCAGTCTGCAATAATCCGTTCACGGGCCGTTAGCTCAGTCGGTTAGAGCAGAGGACTCATAATCCTTTGGTCGTTGGTTCGAGTCCAACACGGCCCACCACAAAAGTCAGGAGATTTGAGCCAAAGCGCCTTATTTTTGCTATTTTCCGCTGAGGGCTTGTCGCGCGGATACAAAATGGCGGGTGCGACCGGGCAGGCGGACTCAACAACCAAGGGGAGGGCGATCATGACCATCGAGCAAGGCAAGTTGGAAATCGGTATCGGAAAAGGAGGGATTGCGGTGGCGGTTGCAATGCTGCTTGCGGGCTGCGCAGTCCAGACGGTGCAAAGCGTGCAACCGGGCGATCCCCAGTTGTCGTGCGAGCAACTGCTAAACGAAGTTGCCGAAGCCGAAAAACTTCGCCTCGCGGCCGAGGGATCGAGCGGCTCCTCCGGCGGCAACATCGTGCAGGCGGTGATGTTCTTCCCGGGCTTGCTGGTCAAGAAACAGAACATTGCCGATGCGGTGAAGGCAGCCGAGGCCCGCAAGGCGCATCTGGGTGGAATCATTGCGCAGAAGAACTGCCCTGCCCCCAAACCGCCCGCCAAGCCAGCAGCCAAGTAAGCACCCGATCTCGCGTTCAAGTCCGTCTTTTTGGGAGAAGGCTCATGAAGATGATTCCTGTCTTATTGCTCGGCATCTTTATGGCTGGCTGCGCTCCGATGTTCCGGACCTTCGTTGGCCGTTGCCTGGGCGAGCGCGGCTACGAGGTCATCGGTTGGAAGTGAATCCAGCGTAAACGGAATTCTGCCCAGCCCCTGATTTCGCGGCCTTGGAAGACTCACTGGAAATCTCGGCTCGAAGTCTCCAGCTCCCCAAGCAACCTGCTGTCGTCCACCAGCCGGTGCGCAATCAAGTGGGCGACTTCGCCCTGGCGCTCGAGCGTGCCGTGCACCGTCATCAGCCTGGAGCCCAGCAATTCGCGCCGCTGCTTGTCGACCAGGCTCGGCCAGACAATCACGTTCACCCAGCCTGTCTCGTCTTCCAGCGTGACGAAGACGGTGCCCGAAGCCGTGCCCGGCCGCTGCCGGCCGGTGACGATGCCCGTGACTTTCGTGACAGTGTCATTTGGAAGCAGCATCAGTTCGGCAGCCGTGATCGAACGCGAACGCTCGAGACGATCCCTGAGAAGGCTCAGCGGGTGCCGTCCAAGCGTGAGCCCGACGGACGCGTAATCGGCCAGCACCGTTTCGCCTTCCGTGGGTTCGCGCAAGACCGGCATCGATTCGCCGGGGGTGGCATCGAACAAAAGCGCGGTCTGTACTTCGATGCCCGCGACTTCCCAAATCGCCTCATGCCTGTTGCCAACGATTCGCTCGAGCGCTCCCGCTCTTGCCAGGGCATCGAGATCGCGTCGATCGAGAGTTGCGCGTGATGCAAGAGCCGTCACCGAGTTGAAAAGCAGTTCTTCGCGAGTCGCTGAGATGCGCTCCGCAGCGGATCGCGAAAGCCCTTTCACCTGCCGCAGGCCAAGCCTGACCGCCGGTCCTCCATGTGCCCCGGCTTCAAGCGTGCAATCCCATTGGCTCTCCAGCACGTCGACCGGCCGGACCTCCACGGCGGGTCTTTTCCCTTTGCCTTTGCGGGCGTCCTGCACCAGTTGCGAGGGCGAATAAAACCCCATCGGCTGGCTGTTCAGGAGCGCGCATAGAAACTGCGCCGGGTAGCGCAGCTTGAGCCAGGCCGAGGCGTAGGCGAGCAGTGCGAAGCTGGCCGAGTGCGATTCGGGAAAGCCGTATTCACCGAACCCGAGGATCTGGTTGAAGATGCGTTGCGCATATCTTGGCGTGTAGTGGTTGTCGATCAGCCCGGCGATGAGCTTTTTCTGGAAGGGCCCGAGCCCGCCTTTCCTTTTCCATGCGGCCATTGCGCGGCGAAGCTGATCGGCTTCCCCAGGGGTGAAATTTGCGGCCGCGACCGCGAGCTCCATCACCTGCTCCTGGAACAACGGCACTCCCAGCGTGCGCTTCAGGACTTTCTCCACCGCTGCGCTGGGGTACTTGACCAGGCTTGGATCGTTCCTGTGCCTGAGGTACGGGTGGACCATGTCGCCCTGGATCGGCCCTGGCCGAACGATCGCAATTTCGATCACCAGATCGTAGAAAACCCTGGGCTTGAGTCGCGGGAGCATCGACATCTGCGCGCGGGACTCGATCTGGAACACGCCGACCGTGTCGGCGTGCTGCATCAGCTCGAAAACGCTGTCGTCCTTTGGCGGGATATCGGACATCCCGAAAGGCCTGCCGGTGCTTTTCGAGATCTGGTCGAAGGCGCGCTTCAGTGCCGAGAGCATGCCCAGGCCGAGCACATCCACTTTCATGAGGCCGACCGCATCCAGGTCGTCCTTGTCCCACTGGATGATCGAGCGCTTGGGCATCGACGCGTTCTCGGTCGGAACGAGGCTCGATATCCTGCCTTTGGCGATCACAAAGCCGCCGACATGCTGGGACAGATGCCTTGGAAACCCGCGCAGTTCGCCTACGATCTCGACCAGCTGCCTGACTGCAAGGGAGCCCGGGTCGAACCCGGCTTGCCTGAGCCGAGCGGGCAGGGAGCCGGGTTCGTCCCACCATGCAAGCAGCTTGGCGAGGCGGTCTGCCTGTTCGAGCGAAAACCCGAGCGCCTTCCCGACATCGCGCAGCGCGCTCTTCGACCTGTAGCTGATGACGGTGGCGGCAATCGCAGCGCGGTCCCGTCCGTACTTGTCGTAGATGTGCTGGATGACTTCCTCGCGCCGGTCGTGCTCGAAATCGACGTCGATATCCGGGGGCTCGTCCCTTTCCGCGGATATGAAGCGCTCGAACAGCAGTTGCGAGCGCGACGGATCGATTTCGGTGATGAAGAGGCAGTAGCACACGGCTGAATTCGCGGCGGACCCCCGGCCCTGGCACAGGATGTCCCTGCCCCGCGCAAACTCGACGATCTCGTGGACGGTCAGGAAGTAGTACTCGTATTCCTTGTGGCGGATCAGCGCGAGCTCCTTTTCGAGCAGCCCGTTCACAGTGGTGGGGATTCCTTTGGGATACCGCTTGCGCGCACCGGTTTCAACGAGCTGTCTCAGGTAGCCGGCAGGCTGCATTCCTTCCGGTACCAACTCCTCCGGGTATTCATAGCGCAGCTCATTGAGCTTGAAACCGCAGAGTTCTTGGACGCGGAGTGTTTCGGCAAGGAGGGCTTCGGGATAGATCGACGCGAGCCGTTCGCGAGTGCGCAGGTGGCGCTCCCCATTCGCAAACAGCGCGTGACCCGCTTCAGCCACCGTGGTGCCGAGCCGGATTGCAGTCAGCGTGTCCTGCAGGGGGCGTCGAGTGGGTGAATGCATGTGCACGTCACCCGCTGCAACCAGCGGAAGGCCATTGTGCACGCCCAGTTCCTGGAGCTCGGCGAGATAAGCCTTGTCACGCGGGCCATGGTGCAATTCGGCGGCGATCCATGCGCGTCCACGGAAACGGCCGGCTAACCAGTGGGCGTGCTCCTGTTCCGGTCGCTTGCCGGGAACCAGCAGCGCAAGACACCCGGGCAGGCCCGCTTCGAGGTCTGCCCGTCCCAGCCTGTAGGTGCCTTTCCTTACGCGACGCCCTTTGGTGATGAGCTCGCAAAGATTGCCATAGCCTTCGCGATCGGTCGCCAGAAGCACGAGCTTCAATCCATCGTCCAGCACCACTTCGCTTCCGACAATGAGCTTTATGGATAGATCCCTGGCCGTCACATGGGCACGCACGATGCCGGCGATCGAGCATTCGTCGGTGATGGCCAGTGCCGAATAGCCCAAGGCATGCGCTTGCGCCACGAGTTCTCCTGCATGCGAAGCGCCGCGCAGGAAGCTGAAATTGGAAACGCAATGCAGCTCTGCGTAGGCGGGCAGGGCGTCAGCCGAAGATGCCATGCAGGTACCAATGGTCCTTGGCCGGATCCCTTTCGCGATAGATCCACAGCAGCGACTCGGCCGTGTCGCGGGCAATGAAATAGTCGCGGCATGCGTCGCGCCCGTCCCACCACCCCGATTCGATGCGTTCCGGACCGGCCAGCAGCGCCAGCGATCCGTAGTACTGCGGGCTTGAGCCCGGGGTAGTGCCCGGGGTAGTGCCCGGGGTAGTGCCCGGGGTAGTGCCCATGGCGTCGAGCCGCCTGGGTTGGGGCAGGAGCCACAAGGGCCGCGTCCCGAATTCGAGCGCGGGGCTTTTCTCCCCCGGTTCGGTGACCCGCCATGCCGCTTCCGGGCGATGCGCGGCGCCGGTTGCGATCCCGCTCACCGCATGGTTGCCCAATCGCGCACGCAATCTTTCGATCAGCCCATGCCAGTCACCCGCGGACTTCAATCGATCGTCGAGCATGTCAGGCGTTTCGGGCGCCATGCCGAAAATTTCATCGGCTGAAAGCTCGATTTTTCGCACAGGCTCCTTGAGCTTGATCACCGAGAGCTTTTCCCGGGCCAGCATGCCAAAGTGATCGGTGTCGCTGCCTGGGCGCACCAGGCCTATCTCGACATCGGTGCGCGAATCCTTGTGCAACAGCCCGATGCGCAGCCTCTGGACGCCTCCATCGCGTGCCGCGAGATATCCGCCGAGCTGCAGGATCAGGCGCCGCAAGGCGAACACGAGAGCCTCTGCTTCCTGGACCTCAGCCGGCAACTCGAGCTCGGCATGAAATTTTTCGGGGGGTGAAAAAAACTCGCGGGGATCGGCGCGTGTTCCCAATGCCCGCTCGAGTTCAGCGCAAAGGCCCTGCCCGAAACGTTTTGCGAGCCCCGCGGATGGAAGCGAAAGGACCTCGCCGAGGGTGCGCACGCCTACTGCTTCGAGTGTCGCCAGGGTTCGCGCGTCGCACTCCAGGACATCGACCGGCAAGGGATGCAGCCTGCGGCTCAATTCACGCAGAGTTGCGCAGGGTGCGGGGGAGCCTCCGCGCGCAAGAAGCCATGATCCATGCGCGGTTGGGGAGGTGGCAGCAGAGGCGGAATAGCCGATTTCCGCGGCGCCCTTCATGAGGGCGGATGAGATCGATTCGGAGGTTCCGAAAAGCCTGAGACTCCCCGAAACTTCCAGCAGCAGGCCATGTGGACCGGCATCGCCGCGCATCAAGGAAACATTCGGTGTATATCGACCCGCCCACGCGGCAAAGCCTTCGACCGCGGAGCTTTCCGCGAGCGCATCGCGTTCCCTGAACCTGAGCGAAGGTGCAAGCGCTGCGGCCGCTGCCCGCGCCATTCCTGCCCGGACGCCATGCGCAAAGGCCGCTGCATTGCAGTCGAGCACATGGCGTTTCTCCGCCACGGCCCAGGGCTCAGCCGTGGACGAGGCGCGCAGGAAGGATTCGAGGGGCAGGCGCGGAAGACAGACAGCGATCCACAGCATGATCGATTTGCAAAGACGGGCGCTGCGGGTTTTCGACCGCGGGCGCCGGCTTCAGGAGAATGGGCCGGGCAAGAGGACCGCCGCGGCGTTTGAGGATCCGGACCGCGAGTTCGCCTTTAATGCTCTGCAGGTGCAGGCGTAACGCAGCCGGAGAGGATTCGCGCGCAGCAAGCGGCGAGCGGAAAAGAAAGGCGAGCGCGGGGCTGCCCTCGGCAGCGATCTGCAACCGCCGTAACTGGGCAAAGGAAGCCTTGTCGGGCCAACCCAGCACAGCACCGCAAGCCCCCGATTGCAGCGCCTGTTCGATCGCCCACAGGCTTTCCTGGGCTGACTTTGTTTTAACGATCATGACCCGCGTGAGATCGATGCCGGCGGCTTCGAGCGCAGGGGCGTACGGTAGATAGGGGGGCGCGATCCATGCGATCCACCGGCCCTGCTTCGACAACTGGGAAAGCGCTGGTCCCAGGGCACGCACCTCGCCTATGCCGATGTTCTCCGGCAGGAGCTCAGTCAAAACGCCCGCAGGCCATCCTCCGCCCGGCAGTTCGGCATCCAGGGTCGGGAATCCGCTGCGTATTCGCGGCAGCTCCACGCGCGAAAGTTCGCCGACACGCCATACGAGGCCGTGATGAAGGATGTCCGCCAGGGCGGTAATTGAGGGCATGCGGGGAAGTGTTCAGTTTGGATACCGCTGAGGCATCCGGCAACCTTGATACTGTATGTTTGTACAGTAAACAACTTCCCGCCAAAATGCAAATGCCGCTATCCCGCAGCCAGGTGCGCCCGTTCGAGCCGTGCGACATAACTGCGAACCTGCTCCTTGGAAAGCCCGGGCAGGTCCACGAAATGGCAGCCGATCCTTTGTTGCGTGCCTCCAGCAGGCGCTTCGTTTACGTAGACGATACGAAGCGTGCAGCGCACTACGCCTATGCCTGGCAACTCGAGGCTGCATTCATGGAAGGACTTGCCGGCTGCCAGGGCTGCCTGGGGTGTAACTAAAGACAGGCCCAGGCCGCCGATCGAGATGTCTTCAACCCGCAAGCGGATTTCCTGGGCGGGGGCGGCACCCACGCGAACGGTGCAAACCGAGGGCTTGTCCTTGGGCACGGAAACCCGGACCGCCACCCGTCGCTGCATGCGCGCGATTACATCGGGAATGCGTGCCCTGAGCGCTTTCTTTTCCTTGAACTGGGTGACCTCGGCGTGGGTTGCGATGAACATGATCCGGATCGAGTCCAGCGAAGCTTCCACGCCGAACGATCCTGTGCTCAGCAGGCGCTCGAAAGTTGCAGTGTCCCCGCCAATAGAGAAAATGAGTTCCTCGAAGTGCGGGTTGACCCCCAGGAGCTCCGACTCGAGGTGATCGTCGGTTTCGCCGAAAAACAAAACCACCGGGTTCCGGCGGGCCGCCAGGGCACGCAGGAGGGCTTGCATATCCACGCCTTTACGGACCAGGTAACGCTCGTTTTCCGAAGCGCCGAGGACAAACGCAAACCGGTTGATCGACATTGGGGTTGACCGTTTCCGCAAAGGGGTGAATTTGTATCGCTTGGATTATGACGCGCCACCGCAACCGCAGTTCACCAGTTCCTCAAACCTCGCGCATCAAAATAGTGCGCAGCTTTTTAGAGTGCCCGAATTCGGGAATTCGACTATTGCCGCGCACCTGTCAAGACACCGCCAGGATGCCATTCAATTTCCCTGACGCCATTGTTTCATAAAGAGTATTCGGCCAGGAACAGGCTTGCACCGAGACATGGCACAGGCCGTGCAATTGGGCAGGAGCCGCGCCTGCTGCTCGACGAACCGGTTGCCGGCATGACAAATGCCGAGACCGAGCGCACGGCGGAGCTTTTCAAGACCCTCGCCGGCAAGCACTCCCTCATCGTGGTCGAGCACGACATGGACTTCGTCGGCGAAATCGCGCGCACCGTCACCGTCCTGCACGGGCAGCGTGCTTGCCATCCGCCGCGAGACGATCGCGGCCGAGGACATCCTGCACGACCTCGTCGTCTGGCGGCCGGCCTTCTTCGGTGTGAAGCCGTCGCTGATCCTCAAGGGCGGCATGATTGCCGCGGCGGCGATGGGCGATCCGAACGCCTCGATCCCGACGCCGCAGCCGGTGCATTACCGGCCGATGTTCGGTGCGTTCGGCGGGGCGCTTGCGACCTCGGTGACGTTCGTCTCGCAGGCGGCGCTCAGGAACCCGCTGGTTGCCGGCCTCGGGCTGCGCAAGCCGCTTGTCGGGGTGAAGAACTGCCGCGGCATCGGCAAGAAGGACATGGTGCATAACACGTACACGCCCAGGATCGAAGTCGATCCGGAGAACTACCTCGTGAAGGCCGACGGGGAACTGCTAATGTGCGAGCCGGCGAAGGTGCTGCCGATGGCGCAACGTTACTTCCTCTTCTAGGTGTTAGCGGACATGGTCGAAATCAAAAGCAAGCTGAAAATCCCCCGCGGCGCCTACCGTCTCGAGGTCAAGGGGCGGCTGAAGCTGCCCTTCGATTCGCGTCAGAAGACACGGCTTCGCACGCGCCTGGATTCCGGCGAGGAGGTGGCCCTGATGCTCCCGCGCGGCGAGATCCTGCGGGGCGGCGACCTCGTGGTGGCGAGCGACGGGCGCGTCCTCGAAGTCGTGGCCGAGAGCGAGAAAGTGCTTCACATCACCTGCAAGACCGCGGAGGACATCACGCGCGCGGCCTATCACCTGGGTAACCGCCATGTGCCGGTGCAGGTGGGCGAGGGGTTCCTGCGGATCGCGGCCGACCACGTGCTCGAGGAGATGGTGAAGGGCCTTGGCGCAAGCATCGAGGCAATGGACGCACCCTTCGAGCCCGAAGCAGGTGCGTACGGCGGCGGGCATCGCCACAACGACGACGAGCAGGGCCACGGCGGCCGCATCCACCAGTACGGCGAACCGCACGATCACGGCCACGACCACTCCCACGATCATGCGCATGCTCATGACGATCATGCTCACGCACATGATCACGGCCATGATCACCAAAAGGCGCACGTCCACGGGCCGGAGTGCGGCCACGACCATGCACATGACGATGACCACGATCACAAGCACGATCATGCGCACGACCACGATCCTCATTCCCACGACCACAAGCACAAGTGAGTCCTGAACCACTGCCCGGCATGAGGCTCGCGCGACTGCTGCAGCTCGCCAGTCCCGCGCTGCCGGTGGGTGCCTACAGCTACTCGCAAGGGCTGGAGGCGGCCGTAGAGGCGGGGACAGTCGGCGATGCCGCAAGCGCCGGCCGCTGGATCGGCGACGCGCTCGACTTCAGCATGGCCCGGTTCGAGGCCCCTGCGTTATGCAGGCTGCATTCAGCCTGGCAGTCCCCCGACTACGAGGAAGTGCGAAGCCTCAACAGCTGGTTCTGCGCGACGCGCGAAACCGCGGAGTTGCGGGCCGAAACGTTGCAGATGGGGTACTCGTTGCGCCGTCTGTGCGCGGCGCTCGGCGAGTTCGATCTCCGGGCGGTAGAAACGCTCGCGGGCATCGAAGAGGTCGCTTTCCCGACCGTGTTTGCGTTTGCGTCGGCGCAGTGGGCCCTGCCTGCGCGCGACACTCTCGTCGCCTACCTGTGGTCTTGGCTCGAGAACCAGGTGATGGCGGCCTTGAAAGCAGTGCCGCTGGGGCAGACCGACGGGCAGAAACTCTTGCTCCGGCTGGGCGACCGGCTTGCGCTCATCGCCGACCAGGCGCTCGGCGCGGAGGATTCGACGCTTGCGAATTTCGCTCCCGGCCTCGCGATCGCCTCCAGCATGCACGAGACGCAGTACTCGCGCCTGTTCCGTTCCTGAGCAGCCGGACGAAAATCAAAATACTGCCATTATTCGACTAAACCCCGCGCCAGCAGCGGCTTCCAAGGGAAAATACTGACATGGCACAATCGCAGCGCGCGTCTGCTCAACCGTTACGCGTGGGCATCGGCGGACCGGTGGGTTCGGGCAAGACGGCGCTCACGCTCGCGCTGTGCAAGCGCCTGCGCGACAAGACAAGATCGACCTCGCGCCGATGGTCGGCGCGTCGCTCGAAGTGATGGACCGGGACGCCAGGAAGATGAAATAGCCCCCGGGCGGTTGGCTACGCCATTGCCTTGGACTTGCGGTCGAGCAGCGCGGCGAAATTCTCGAGCGACACAAGGTGGGCGTAGATGCGGCCGAGCACGCCCTTCTTGACGAGATTCTTGAGCTGGCTCGAATTGAGGTGCTCGATCTTCTTCTCGTCGACGCGGTACATGCCGGTGAGCTGCATCGGCGCCTGCTTGCCGAGCGTGGCCTGCATGTTGAAAGGCTCCAGCAGCGCGTAGTCGGCCAGGATCCCGCACATCTCGCGGCTGCGCTCGAGGTCGGTCTCGTACTCGGACAGGAGCTTCTCGATGTCCTTCCATTTCTGCGTCGGCTGTCCCTTGTCGTCGAACATCGGCTCGCCCTTGTCGCCTGCGAACTCCTTTTCCACGCAGATCAGCCGGTCCTGCTGCTCGACCTTGTCGAGCGTGACGCGCGCCATGCAGAACGGAAAACGGCGGGCATACGCGGGCACATAAGTGCGCTCGGCCCACGAGTCCTTGCTGACGAAGAGGTTCTCGCCGCCGGCCATGCCGAGCACCGCGACCGGCGCGTAAGTTTCGCCCTTGTCGCCGCTGGTGAACACGATCGGGTAGTTGAGGGCGACGCGGGCGAACTCCGAGTAGCTGATCGGGATCGCGTTGAGGTCGCGCGCGAATGGCGGGACTTCGCCGGCATTGAGCAGGCGCACCTTGTGCGTCTTGAGCAGAGGAACGATTTCCTTGTAACCGAACGGCGGCGAAATTTCCATGGATTCTCTCGGGG
>Ga0163151_10005631_pt1 | contig 15841 bp, 21 predicted proteins | sample OliLakLV19MP5IB2_FD_145596 | JGI IMG/M metagenome (GOLD analysis project Ga0163151, IMG submission 145596) | Freshwater microbial mat bacterial communities from Lake Vanda, McMurdo Dry Valleys, Antarctica - Oligotrophic Lake LV.19.MP5.IB-2 | ecosystem: Environmental > Aquatic > Freshwater >...
TCCTCCGCCTCCGCCTCCTCCGCCGGTTGATCCGTGCGCGGCCGTGAAACAGGAGCTAGTCGCCTGCCAAGCCAACCTGGCATCCACCCAGGCGGCGCTACTGGCCGCGACCGACACCGTCGAGGCGGCCCGCTTGTTGTGTCGCGACCAGATCATACGGTGGCGGGCGGAAAAGACCCCCCGGACGTGGACGTGGATCGAAACGCAACCGGCGAGTAAAGCGTTCTACGGGCCACTGGGAGGATCGTGATGGAGTTCGTGACCGCGATGCTCCTGGTCGCGCTCTGGGTCGCGTTCCTGCTCGGGTGGTTGGGGGACGACCTCGCTCCCAGGTGCGGCTACGGAAACGGGCGCTGCTGACGTGCGAGAACTCGACGCCCCCCTGTACGACTTACTGTGGCGCTGCACGATGGCAGACAAGGCCGCGATGGACGCCAACCTCTTGCGCGTCGAAGCGCGGGTTGCCGAACTCGAGGCGGACAACCGGGCGATGCAGCAGGAAGCTGACGAGTTGGAAGCACGGCTGTCCGAGGCTGAGGGCGCGATCACCGGCTACCTGGGTCGCGCTGACTTCGCTGAGTCACAGCTGAAGGAAGCGGAGCAATCCCTTCTCGCCACAAAGAACGCTCTGAGCGGAACGCAACAGGTGCGCGACTACTACAAGCAGCTGGCCGAGGAGTGGCTGAACGAGGCGGCGAAGTTGGCGGAGCGTGCCGAGCAAGCAGAACGCGAGCGGGGCGATATCGAAGGGTTCATGGGCGATGTCTTGGCCGGGTGTGACATCCAGCGAGGAGCACGCCTATTCCGCCAGGTCGAGGTTGTCATCGGCCCTGGGAAAACTCGAGACGAGATCCGGGTGGCCGCATTGGAGCGGCGGGTGGCCGCACTCCTGGCCCAGGCGACGTGGTGATGAAACGCTACCCCACGCGAGAGGAAGTCATGGCAGACGATCCGCGCGACGACGAGAACGAACTCCCCACCGAGTACGTGCGCGTGGTGCGCTGGCGCTTGCACCAACTCGTCAAGGCGGGCGTCCCCTACGACGACGCGGTGACCATCGCGAACGACCGCGAGCAGGACTACTACGTGGTGATCGGCATGATCTCGCACGGGTGCCCCCCGCAGCTGGCAGCGGAGATCGCTCGATGAAGTTCGACGACGTGTGCGCTGTGCTCGTGACTCGCGGTGACGTGGACATGTCCTTCGCCAAGGATCTCCCCTACGGAGAAGTCGTCATCCACGACAACTCGAAGCACGCCCTCGACAGCAAGGTCTACGGGCGCTACGTCGCGGCAGAGCAGAGTGAGCGGCCCCTCGTCTTCTTCATGGACGACGACGTGCGCTTCGTCGGACACCAGGAACTCCTCGACGCCTACGAGCCCGGCAGGATCGTCTCGAACATGTACGACGAGTGGATCGAGTCGTGCGGCTACTTCGATCTCGCGCTCGTGGGGCTCGGGTCGATCATGGACAACGGTCTCTGGCGGGCAGCATTCAATAAGTACGAGGCGGCCTTCCCGCACGACGACCGCTTCCTGCTCGACGCGGACTTCATCTTCGGCACGCTCACCTCGTTTCGGCGCTACGACTTCGGCCACGAGATCCTCGACATCGCGAGCGACGAGACCCGTCTCTGGCAGCAGGAGGGTCAGCTGGAGGGCAAGTGGCGCTCGATCAAGCGCGCGCGCTCCCTGCGCAGCTGCACGTTGGCGATCCTCACCAAGAACGAGGAGGACAACATCGGCCTCGCTATCGCCTCGAGCGGGCCCTGGGTCGACTCGGTGACGATCCTCGACTCGGGCTCGATGGACGGGACGCGGGCTGTGGCGCAGAGGTTCTGCGACAACCTCGGGATCTCGCTGCACTGGTACGAGAGTGAGTGGGAGGGCTTCGGCAAGCAGAGGAACCGCCTGCTCGCCCTGGCCCGCGAGCACGGCGACTACATCCTGATGATGGACGCCGACGAGGAACTCGTCGATCCGGGCCCCCGGCCCGAACTCGCGCCGGACGCCTTCATCCTGCACTACGAGGGCCCGGTCGACTACGGCCAGCCCCGGCTACTCGCCTCGCGCTTCCCGTTCGCCTTCGACGACGTGGAGGTGCACGCCGCGCTCGACACCGATCACGCGACCTTCGCGGCCACGGTGGTTGACCTGACCTCGCCCCTGATTCGACATCACGGCTGGGACAGGGCGGCGACCAAGGAGCGCATCGAGGCGCAGGTGGAGGGACTCAAGAGGCTCCTCGGCGATGGGGTCGACATCCCTCGCCACACGTTCCTCCTCGCCAAGGCGTACGAGGGGCTCGGCTGGCACGGCGACCCCGACGCCTTCGACCAGGCGATCAGGTGTTACAAGGCCCGCCTGGCGGTACCTTCCGAGGACGAGGAATCGTACTACTCCAGGTATCGTCTCGGGTGCCTGCTCGCGCAGCACCGCAACCAGTTTCTCCCGGCGGCAGAGCAACTGCTCATCGCCTGGGAGAATAGGCCAACTCGCAACGAAGCACTGCGGGCCCTGGCGCACTACGCGACCGCTATCGCGGACGCAACGCCGTACCCCGAAGGTGATCTCCTGATCGTCCACCGGGACAGCTACACTCACAGCCCAAAGGAGGGCAGATAGATGGCACGGTTCGGATTCGGTAGAAATGGTGGGGCCACCCTGGGCGACGTTGCAGATGCCCTCGGCGGACAGGCGCTCGGTTACTCGCCCCTCACGTACGCGATCTCGCCTGCAAAGGCCGTGGTCGACGCATCGCTCGGGCGCGACTTCGCCTTCAAGATGGTGGCCTCTTCGGCCGTCAAGGTGGCGAACCCGACGAACGCAACCCCGGAGTCGGAGGTTGTCTTCCACGTCACGGGAGTCACCACGTTCGGCACGTTCGTGTTCGACACGCTGTACCAGACCACGGCGGCGTTCGCGACGTTCTCCACCGGCAAGACGAAGAGCATCGCGTTCCGCTGGAACGGTCTCAGCCAGAAGTGGACTGAGATCTGGCGCACGACCAGCAAGTCAGGCTAACCGCGTTTCGGGCGGGGGTGACGCTTTCGAGGCGGCCCTCGCCCACTCACGCGGTTCGTGACATGTACACTCTGGGAGGAAGATGGCACGCGAAATATCCCCACTGGTAGGAGTCAACGTCCACCTGGCGCTACGTCGCAGGCAGGACGCCCTGGATCGCATGGAAGGCGAGAACAACGCCCTCCGCTCCTCTGGCTTCAACATGGACGCTGCGGGCCAGCCGTACTGGGATCGAGCGACGTGGGAATCGTACAAGCAGCAGTTTGGCCACTACCCGTTCGGGCCCGAGAACAAGCCCGACGGCGTGGCAAGCGCACCGCCGTGGGTCAAGGCGCTCTGCGGCATCCGACTCAACCCGGCCGAGCGCATGGGGCACGTCCCCGGATGATCGCCTGGCTCCGTATCGTGTATCGGTACATGTTCGAGCGGAACCCCGGCGAGCGCACCATCGACGACGAGATCTGGTCTTGAGGAAGATCGCCATTCTCGGCTCGCGCAAGTGGCACGACGCCGAGCCCATCATCTCGGCACTCGAGAGCGTCGAGGAGCCCTTCATCCTCTACTCGGGTGGGGCTCCTGGGGTGAGCACCATCGCCGAGCAGCACGCGATCTCGTGCGGCATCCCCGTCTGCTCCCTGCGCCCTGTCGAGGTCGACTACGAGACCTTCGTAGTCGAGGAGTGGCGGATCAGGGACGGGCATGGCCGAATCATCCGGCACCCCGAGACGTGGGCTGACTGGAAGAGCGCGGCAGGGTATCGCTCCTGGCTGATCTCGGAGCGTGCGACAGAGTGCATCGCGTTCTGGGACGGCTACTCGATGGGCACGAAGTGGGAGATCGAGTTCTTCCGCTGCCACATGATCGAGCCGACCATCGTGAAGCCCGCGCCGTGACCGGCTGGCACAACCAAGTCGGCGAGACCTTCGTCGAGCCCAAGGGCTGCATCGGCCTGGTCATCGCCCAGAAGTTCCCCGAGCCCGACCTGATCCGCACGAGGATCATCGAGGGCGTCTCCCGCGTGCATCCCGATACGGTCTGGGTCATGCGGGACACCGAGCGCAAGGGCCACGCGGCCTGCATCGCCTACGAGACGTTTCGCGAGATGGACATTGAGCCCGCGCTCGCGCCGCTCGTCCCGTACTGGCAGTCGAAGGGCCTCGTTGTCCAGGGGCCCCTTGCCGAGGAGGAGCGGTCGCGCGAGCACCTCTACTCCTACGACTTCCGCGCCCGGATGCGGGACGCCGAGATCCGCCAGACCTGCGAGCGCGTCATCGTCTTCCACGACTCGTCGAGCGGGGTAACCGCCGACTGGATCGAGTACAAGGACGGCGGCACTGACGTGTGCGCCGCTAAGGTCTACGTCGTAGAGCGTGGCAAGAAGAAGAAGCCCGCGCGCAAAGGAAGGAAGCCCCAAGGTGTGTAAGGAATCGTACGAACGCGGACTCGGGAAGGTGTACAGCTATGCCATCACAGGACACGTATCACAAGGATCACCCGGAGGCGAATCGCCCTCTGGCGAGGCAGTTGTCCGACGAGGAGGCAAGACGGCTCGGGATCGAGCGTCCGGCGCAATCGGCCGCAGAGCGGCGAACCGCGCGGCCCGTGCGGAGCGCCAGGGTTCAAGCCCTGGCGGCAAGTCTCGCAGTTGATGCTGAGGCCCTCGCGGCCCGCATCCCCGAAGACACGCACCGCCGCTTGAAGTACCCAGTGTTCGAGACCGAGGAGCCTGATGGCACCGTCTCGTTCAAGCACGACCCGCAGATTGTCGAGGGGGTCAAGAGCCTCCTCGCCACTGATCGCTCCTACGAGGACATCGAGCAGAACGCTCCGACTCCTCGCAGCGAGTCCGGTCGCTTCACCAAGTAGGGGTAGAATCCTCTACACTCCGTAGGAACCCCAAGCCAACGCCACAAGGAGGCGCTCAACATGGCTACTGTCACAGATCTCGCGTCCGTCGCTGCGGCTACCGCTGCGGCGGTCGGGTATTCGTTGCGCGAGTACACCAACTCGGGAGGAAAGAAGATCGCCATTTTCTCCAAGCGCCTTACGGGCCAGAGCGGCACCTCGGGCCAGTACATCGCCGAGTTCGGTGGCGAGCACGCCACCGTCGCGACCACGGCGCGCACAAACGCGCTGGCAGCACTCAACGCGGCTCGTCGTCATCGCTACGCGGGTGCTCCCGGCCTGCCCTCCGGCGCGACCACGGTGACGTGGCCCGACGGCGCGGCGACCGTTCCCGTCGTGGACGCGAACTGACATGGCCACCATCTCAACGCTCGCGAGCATCGCAGCTGCCACGGCGGCCGGATACAAGTACACGGCCTGGCAGGGCATCGACAGCGTCCAGCGCGTCCAGCTGGACATCCCCGTCACGGGGCCTGACGGCTCGGGTGGGATCTTCTACGCGCTGGGGGAGAGCACGTCGCTGACGACTGCCAAGACGAACGCACTCGCGTCACTCAACGCCAACCGGATGCACCGCTACGCGGGCTCCTCGGGGGCTGCGAGCGGGGCGACCATCTCGGACTCCGTCCGGGGCAACACCCTCGTCAAGGACAAGACATGAGCGACATCGACGACATCACGGGCGTGAAAGACGCAGGGTGGCGTGTCTTCAAGGAGGGATCGGCGCACGTGGCCGAGAAGTACCTCTCGCTTCCGGGCGCGTCGGCAAGCACCCTCACCATCAAGGCGGACTCTCGTCACGAACTCGTCGAGGCCGTTGCTCTGCGCGAGCAACAGCTTGGCCCGAACCCGGGCGAAGAGTTCGCCGACGTGACATGGCCGGACGGCTCGCAGGTCACGTCTCGGGCTCACGCCGCAGCGCGCATGGCTGGCGTCCCCCTGGAGTCCCCGGTCGTGGACGAGCCCCTCGACGTTGTCGCAGAGGACGACGAAGAGGAGGCAACTCCGGCTGCCGAGAAGCTGGCCGAAGAGCACGATGTCTTCACCAGCGACATCGAGGGCTCAGGCCAGGACGGCCGCGTCCTCGTCGGCGACGTAGAGGAGGCTCTGGAAGCAGAGTCCCCCAAGGAGTGAGGTAGGTGGCGCGCTCGACCGCCCTGAGTCGGGCGCGTCTCCACCTCATCGAAGACCTACGTCTGGCCGAAGTCAAGGAGGCCGCGTGGGATGACCCGAAGCCGCTCATCGCCGAGATCAACGCCTTCGATCCGACGACGATGGAGCACTTCAAGTTCACGATGTATCCGTCGGACGCCGACCCCTTCTGGCCCAACCCGCACGCCGACCCTCGAGCCGTCAACGGGTGGCTCTTCCAGGCGGCGGTGGTGGACTGGCTGATGGGGAAGGAGTCCACGCTCTTCGGGCTACTGGAGTCGTGGAGCCCCAACTGGCAGTACGACGAGGAGGCCAAGGTCTTCCTCATCCTCAAGGCGAGGCAGCTGGGAATCACCTGGCTCGTCATGGCCATCGAGCTATGGCACCTGCTCTTCAAGCCGGGCTCGAACTGCGTGGCCTACTCGTACAACGAGGAGCAGTCGAAGAAGCTGATCGTCCGCGCCTGGCTCATGTTCAACTCGATCCCGGAGGCCCTGCGCTCGCACGTCGAGGTGATTACGCCTTCGCGTCACGACGAGCCCTCGGAGTGGATCAGGGTGCGGCACAAGGAGAGCGGACTCACCTCGACGATCCAGTCCCTCCCTGCCACCAAGAAGGCCGGGCACGGCGACACGATCACCTTCGGGCTGATGGACGAGGCCGCCTACCAGGACTACTGCAAGCAGATCTTCACGGCCTGCCTCCCGGCGACACAGCGCGGCAACGCACGGCTCGCCATCGTGAGCACGGCCAACGGCGTCGGCAACCCGGACACCGAGGAGGGCAACTTCTTCTCGATCCTGTACCAGACGCAGCGCAGCCGCAAGATCTCGTTCGCCTTCCTGCCTTGGAACGCGGAGCCGACTCGAGACGAGAAGTGGTACGCCGACCACGCCATGAAACTTGGCGAGGTGGATCGCAACCGGCAGTACCCCAAGAACGAGGCGGACGCCTTCATGCTCTCCGGCGCTCTCTTCTTCGACCGTGACGCGCTGCGGTTCTACCGCACCCAGGTGCGCAAGGCGGGGATGGTGGGCCAGTTCGTGCAGCGGGGGATCAGGTCGGCCGAGTGGATGAGCCTGCGCGACGGCATGATCGCTGTCTTCGAGAAGCCGGTGACTGGACGAAAGTATGCACTTTGCGCGGATACATCCACCGGGCGCGGGCAGGATTACACGAGCATGGGGATCATCGACCTGGAGACCGGGGCCATCGTCTGCGAGCTACACGCGCGCATCGAGGCGTCACGGTCACACCTTCAGGCGTTCTCCCTCGGGCGCTGGTACAACGACGCGCTGATCTGCGTCGAGCGCCAGGGCGGCTACGGCGAGGCCCTCATCACTCTCCTTCGCGACGGAGCAAACGGGCTCCCCCCGTACGCTCGTCTCTACCGGCACATGGACGCGACCAAGGGCAAGCGCCCCATGTCGGAGTCCATCGGTATCCCGATGGGAGCTACCGTGCGACCGGGTATCGTCAACAACCTCGCCGACTGGATCAGGCAGCGCCTCTTCCCGTGGGTGTCCCAGGGGCAGATGGACGAACTGGGGACGTTCGTGTATCACACCGCAGGAGTAAGCCCAGCAGCACTTCAAGGATCTCACGACGACCGAGTGATGATGCTCGGGATGTGTGCTGAGATGTTCCGACAGTTCGGCCGCCCCCCCGCCAAGAAGGCGCGACGGGGCTCCAAGTCCAAGTACGAACCGCACCCCTCAAGGAGTTCAACATGAGCAGCATGATCCCACAGCCCCCTCCCGAGATTCAGATTGGCGGCGGCGGCGGCGGCCCTCCTCCAATGGACGGCGGCGGCGATCCGGGCGGCGGCACCCCCGGGAAGATCGACATGGCGGAGGCCAAGAAGCATGTGCTCGCCGCGATCCAGAGCATCGAGGCCGCAGCGGTGGCCGAAGGTGACCCGCAGGACGAGGCGACCCTCAAGACGCTCGCGGCCAAGCTGATGTCGATGGTCGGGGCCAACCAGGGTCTCGAAGATCAGGCGATGGGGGCAGGGCCGGGCGTGAAGCTGATCCGCAAGTCGACTCAGCCCGAAGTCTGAGCCCACGATGTCTGACTCGACCGCCCTCGTCGGAGCAATCCTCGGGAAGTACGACGAGGCCCTCCACCACCACGACTACTTCACTCGTCTCTACGAGAGGCGTGAGCGTGCGTATCGCGGAGTCAAGGAGCGGATCGGGCGCGAGAAGTGGAACCATACGCTCAAGCCCCCGCACGCCTTCAACCTCCTGGAGACCGTCGTCGCGTCCCAGACGGAGATGGGCCTGCGGTGGGATGTCCGCCCGAGCCCGCACTCGCAGGCCAAGCCCGACGAGGCGGGGCACATGCTGGCGATGGCGGAAGATGTCAACGATCTGATCCGGCACGAGGATCGACTCGACGGGATGGATCAGAAGCAGCGCCCACTCTTCCTCTGCGACGGCATCGGCGGCCGGGGCATCGGCAAGAACTACTGGAACTACGTGCCGGGGATGACCAAGAAGCAGGGCGTGCGCGAGGTGGACATTCATGGGCCCAACGACGAGGTGATCGGCACCGTCCCGACCATCGTCGAGATTCACGAGGAGGGCATCCTCCGCGACCACTCCTACACGGAGGTGGTCGACCCGCGCGACTTCATCTGGCACGAGTCGGCACGCGATCTCGACCCGCGTGCGCCGGGCGGCGCACAGCACGTCACGCACCGATGCTGGTACTCCTTCGAGCAGTTGAAGGAACTGGAGAAGATCGGCTTCGTCTCCAACATCGACAAACTCAAGGAGACCCGCAGCTTCACGGGCGAGTATCAGGATCGCGACACCCAGGTCTTCAACATCGAGCGCACCAAGGATCTGATCGAGGTGCTCGAGCATTGGTGGTTCGAGGATGGCGAGATCTGGTACGCCTGGGTCGCCAACCGCGACACGCTCATCATGCCGAAGACGGCCAACCCGTTCTGGCACGGGGAGTACCCCTTCTTCATGGTCACGTCGATGCCGCAGCCGTTCTCGCTCACGGGCACCTCGACCATCGAGTTGATCCAGGACTTGCAGGAGATCCTCTGGGAACTCGGCAACCAGCGGCTCGATACCGTCGAACTCATCAACAACGCGATCACCCTGATTCGGGGCGACGTGGATGACCCGGACGCCTTCCAGCACTACCCGGGCGCGCGCTGGGAAGTCGATGACCCCTCGCAGGTGCAGTGGCTCGCGCCGCCGTACCAGATCGCCGAGGTGTCGCTGTCGGCCGAGAGCAAGATCATGTCCGATCTCCAGACGGTCACGAGCGGCGCTCCCTTCGCTGGGGGCGATTCGTCGTCGGTGCAGAACAACACCGCGACCGGCGCGAGCATCGTGATGAACGCGGCCCAGCGCCAGCTGGCGACCCGCAAGTACCAGGCGCAGTTCGGGCTCGTGAAGAACGAGAACATGAGGCTCAAGAACTGCCAGCAGTTCCTCACCGGCCAGCGCCTCGTGCAGGTGCTCGGCAAGGAGGGGGCCGCCGTCTTCAAGAGCATCGACGTGCTCGCCATCCAGGGAGAGTACGCCGTCGAGTTGAAGCCGATGGGCGAGTCGGACATGCGCCAGGAGCGCCGAGCCGAGGCCACCAGCTTCGCGCAGTTGATGATCGGGTTCGCCCCCATCGCTGCCGCCTCTGGCAAGCCGCTCGACGTGGAGGCGATCATCAAGTGGTTTGCGGGGAAGTGGGACATCGACTACCCCGAGCGGTTCTTCTCGAAGCAGCCAGCCGCCATGGGCGCGCAGGCCGGGCTTCCAGGAGCAGGATCGGGCCCCGGAGATCCTTCCGGTGCGCCCGGGGCCCCAGCACCTCCCGGCGGGGGCCCGAACCTCGGCACGACGAGCGAGACAGCCGTCGATGCCTCCAAGCCGTCCGCGAGTGGCGGCCTATCCATGTCCCCGCAGGTCTTCATGCAGAGAGCAGCGGCTCTCTCTGGCGGGGCTCAGGGAGGATGATGTAGGTGGCAGAGCGAGATGAAGTGGCGAAGGCCGACCAGATCGTCGATCTCCTTCTCAAGGGGAACCCGAAGATCCATCAGGTCGTAGCTGACGCTCGTATGTTCGACGGCCTGCGTGAGCAGCCCGGATGGCAGCGCCTCTACTCGATGGTCGTTGCCAAGCAGGACAAGTGGATGCAGGAGATCTCGAAGAGGCTGATGGGGCCCAAGAAGCGGTGGCCCGACAGCGACGAGATCGCGTATCACCAGGGCTTCTTTCAGGGGGCCCTCTTCGTGCTAGCACATCCCGAGTACGCGGAGAAGAATCTGGAGCGTTCTGCGCGTCTCGCGTGGAACCTCTACGGGGATGACAACGACCAACAGGAGGATATTCTCTGATGCCAGGTATAACAGAAGGTCTCTCGGTCGGCGGCGAAGATGGGGTCAACCCCAACGACGCGCGCGGGTTCGAGAAGATCATGGAAGGCAAGGGCGTTCCGAAAGAGGAGGGTGAAGGCGATACCCTCTCGACGGACATCCGCTCGGGCCTGACAACCGCAGCCGAGCCCGGAGCGGTGGCCGAGCCCTTCACGCCGAAGGACACCTCGCCCCCCGTGACACCGGACACCTCGACGGGTACACCTGCCGTAGAGGAAGATCCCGAAGTCGCAGCACTGCTCGCGAAGTACGGTGGCGATCCGCTCGCCGCCCTCAAGGCCGCCTCGGCGGCACAGGGCGTCATCGGTCGTCAGGGGCAGGAGTTGGGTCAGACGCGCGAGGAACTCGCCGAGATGCGGGGACAGCTTGCCGCGCTCATGGCGACCCAGAGCCAGGCCCCAGCTGGCCCGGTCTTGTCGCAGGACGAGATCGAGGAGCGGGCGCAGGATCGCATCCAGCTGGTCGGCTACCACGACGCCGCCACTGAGGCCGCCAACGTCGCAGCCGCACAGGGCGACGAGCGTGCCTACCGGACGATCTTCGAGCAGTGGAACCTCGAAGACCCGTTCGCAGCACAGACGCACATCGCGGACTTCCGCGCGTGGCAGAGGGAGCAGGCCGCAGTGGCCTCCGCTCCGGCCGCCGCCGCAGAGGAGCCGTGGGTCGCAAACGCTCGACAGCAGGCGCAGGTAGACGCGCTTGTCTCGGGCCTCACGATGATCGCGCCGGAGTACGGTGGGCCCGAGGGGCTCGCCCCGCTCGCCGAGCACTTCGACGCGGCCTTCGAGTCCCTTCCCTCGAACGTCCAGGAGATGATCTCGTCTTCTGACACCGAGGCCAAGGCAGCCGGTCTACGGATCTTCGTGGATCGTGCTACACTCCTGGCAGGTAAGGCTCCGGCAAGCGCCGCCGCCCCGCCGCAGGAACAGGTAGTCCCCGCATCGGTGGCCCGAAAGCTGGCCGGTGCGGCAGTAGCATCAGGTGCGCTTCGGCCAGTATCGAAGAGCACCGAAACTCCCCAGACCCGCGAGGACGCCATCAAGGAGTTCAAGCGGGAACTGATGGAGACCGAGACGACCAACGTCGCATCGGGCCTCACTTTCGGAAAGTAGGAAAGTGAGATACCCCCATCCGACGGTCGTGCTCAAGCACCGGGAGCGGACACCCGAAAGGCCCGCTCGAAGTTCCCAGGTCTGACCCGTAACCTCCAGCTTCAAGGAGTCAGATCATGGCCGTAGGAATCGTCCCCGGCGTCGAAGACGACAACACCATCCTCGCGAACGAGCGCGTGATCGACATGGATGACGTGATTGCGTACCTCGACCCGGACACATCGCAGTTCGTGACGATGCTGATGCGTGTCGCACGTCGTGCTGCCGAGTCAACGAAGGTCGAGTGGCTGGAAGACGAACTCTTCCCGCGCCTCTCCAGCGTTTCCTCTGGTGGTGCAACGGACGCCGCGAACATCACCGTCGCCACAGGTGAGGGTGCCTACTTCCGCATCAACGATCTCGTGCGCAACGCCAAGACCGGCGTGGCGTTCAAGGTGTCGTCTATCGCGGGAGACATCATCACCCCGTCTGCCAAGCTGGGGCGCATCGCGTTCTCGGCGCACACGGCAGCCGACCAGTTGCTCATCATCGGCAACGCAAGCCCACAGGGTGCCACGCTGGGCACGCGCCTCATCACGAAGCGTGTCGCGCAGTACAACTACACCGGCATCCAGCGGAACCCGTACGGCTTCACCCGCTCGCTCATGGCATCGCGTCTCTACGGAGGCCCGGAGCCCATGAAGGAGCGGAAGAAGAAGGGCGTCGAGCACAAGCGCGCCATCGAGTACACCCTCTTCTGGGGAGTGCGCTCGCTGGACACGTCTGGCTCGCACCCGACGGGCACCCCGGGTGGGCTGTTCGAGTACGTGACGACCAACGTCCAGAACACCGCAGGTGCTCTGACCAAGACGCTGCTCGACACGTATATGCGTGGCTTCCTCCAGCACCAGGGGGATCAGAACGGCTGCCTCTTCGTGTCGCCGGTCTTCGCCCAGGCGGTTTCAGGCTTCCTCCGGGATGTCTGGTCACCGACCACGGTCGAGACTCGACTCTGGGGGGCTAAGGTCGACGGCTTCATCTCAGGAGCCTACGGCTATCAGGTGCCGGTCGTCGTGAAGCGTGACTGGAACGACTTTTCCACCTCGAGTTCGCAGTACGGTGGATGGGCGTTCTACGTCAACATGGACAACATCCAGCTGAACACGCTCCGCAACACCGAACTCCTCAAGGATCGTCAGGCGAACGACGCTGACTCCTACGACGAGGAGTATCTGACCGAGTTCACGCTCAAGGTCAAGCAGGAGCGCACGCACGGCATCATCACCGGCGTCACGGGCTAATACCCCGGCACGGTGATGGTGATGAGGTGGGGGCCCTTCGGGGCCCCTGCCTCTTTCTCATTCCACCGAGCAGGAGGACGCACCATGAGGGCCATTAGCCCCATCGGCAACTACTCGATCCAGTTGATCGAGGCCAAGGTCAAGCGCGGCATGGACAGCACGGGCACGGTTGTGGAGTACAGCGACGGCGAGCCCGTACTGGCTCAGTTCCACCGGGGCGGTCTAACCGAGTGGGAGCAGATCGAGGCGATGGAGTCATTCGACTTCTCCGGCCTCCCCGAGGGCATCAACCCCCTCACCCGAGTCTCGATGTTCGACTCCGAGGCGTTTGTCGAGCGGTACTCGAACACGCAGGAGCGCGAGCACAAACTGCGCGACATCGACGAGAGGCTCACGTACCTCTCTGGGCTCTTCCCGTCCGAGTTCAAGATCGTCGAGAAGCCCTCGGCGGTTTCGCCGTGGGCCAAGTACGACGAGACGCCCATCGAGGACGTGCTCGACGACAGCGGATCTGTCGTGACCCCGGGCATCTACACGATGCAGTCCTACACGGGGATCTCCCCGCAGGACATCCGCCTCTACGAGGTGGAGAATCTCAACCGGCCCGAGGTGGTCGAGGCGATGGAGGCCCTCGAAAACTCCCAGGTCGAGCCACAGGAAGACCGAATCTCGGTCTCGCTGTGAGTAAGCCCCCACGCACCGCGCCCACCCTCTCGACACGCGATGTCGGGGGGGTGCGGCGGCTGGCGACACACAGCGCCCGCAAGCCGGACTGCACGAAGTGTGGGCACAACGATCACGTCGTGCGCATGTGGCACGGACGGATCAAGATGTGGGTCTGCACCAAGCACTACCCCATCACCAGCACCAAGTCGAAAGAGGCGACGTTCCTACAGCGCCTCGCGCACAAGCTGCCCGAGCCGGATACGGTCGAACTGACCGACATCCTGCCCAACCGTAAGGCCCGTCGAAGGAGGGGATGATGCACGAGAAGAAGAAGGACTCCCCGGACAAGAAGGCTCTCCTACTCGCCGCGCTGACGAAGTTCACCGGCAAGGGGAAGTGATCCGCGTGGCCACCAAGCGTCATCAGAAGAACCGTGCGCTCCGGCGCGCGCGCCAGGGGGACAAGATCAACCTCGACTCCGTAGGCCCTAAGATCGCCGCAGGGCTGACCCAGGGGGCATCTGCGGAGGAGGCGTTCGCCGACTACCCCGTACAGCAGCACGCCGACGGGGCCGCTCTCGCGAGCGCCCTCGCCCAGGAGCCCGAGTACGTGGGGCGCGTCCCAGCCTTCCAGGCCGTCCTACGCGACGACACCAACTCGGTCTGGCAGGAGCACGACGGGCGGCTCCAGCGCAACGTCATCGCGTCCGTGAAGCCCGAGGTGTTCCAGGCGCTCCAGTCTGGGTACATGTGCCTGCGCTGCTACGAGCCCCAGGAAGAGGGGTTCCCCGACCAGTGCGACATGTGCGGCTACCCGATGCAAGAGCGGCAGATCATGGATGTCGCGATGGAGTTCCGTGGCCAGGATCACGTCGGCCCCGGCCTCCCCATCGGCCAGTACCTCGACGAGCAGGACGAGCGCGTTGAACGCTCGCAGTACGAGGCCGACCGTCAGGGTGGCAAGAGCCCGATGAAGTCGATCTCGCGCCGCATCCTCTCGCCGGGCGTCAAGCGTCTACGCGGACTCACGGGTAATGTGAAGGTCGACGACGCGATCATCAAGGCGTCGGAGAAGGTGATCTCCGATGGCCCGTAAGACGAACCTCGAACGCCCGAGCAAGCGCCAGCGCCAACGCGCAGGCCGGGCAAAGGAGAGCAGACGTGCCCACGCCGCTAACCGCAAACACGATCACGCCCAGCGTGCTCTCTGATAGCAGTATCGTTCAGTTGAGCGGAACGTACCCCGCGAGCGATACCTACCCTGGGTCGGACGTGTACCCAGGGCGAGGCACTGATCTGACGAACAGCACAGTCACCCCCAACGTCCTGGCAGCGAGCGCAGCCTGATGGCCTACACCAAGCGATACGCGGGCGGGTTTGTCAACAAGCCCACTCTCACCACTCCCATCGACTCGACGTTCCTCAACGCCGTCGAGACCGCGCTACTCGCGCTGCTCACGGTTGACGGCACGGTTGACGGGCAGGTCTTGCAGTGGGTCAACGCGAGCACGCGCTTCGGCCCCGCGCTCCTCCTCAACAAGAACGTGGACGCGGCAGCGGCAATCGACTGGACGAAGCTGGACACGGTGGGGAAGGTCGTCAACGCCTCGGTCGCAGGCGCGGCGGCCATCGCGCGCTCCAAGCTGGACTTCGGCTTGGGTCTCGTCAACGCAGACATCGCCACGGCGGCAGCAATCGCGACATCCAAGCTGGACATCCAGTACGGGACTACGTTGCCCGCCGCTCCCTATGACACTCAGCTGGCGATCCTTGTCGACTCGATCACCGCTCCCACCTACCAGTGGATGTTCCGATACAACTCGGGATCGTCGAATACCGACAAGTGGGAGTTCATCGGTGGCCCGCCCGGGCAGCACGCGGTCACCGCGTCGGAGAGCACCGCCTCCACGACGTACGTGAACCTCACGACGACGGGGCCGACGTTCACGATTCCCAGGGCCGGGAAGTACATTGTCCAAACGAGGACGCAAACCTACAACAACACCTCTAGCACAACCAATTGGCATACCGTCAAGGTTGGCGGTGCAGCGGCATCCGACGTTCAGGCGGCGCAGTTCGACTTCGCCACGCTCAACAAGATTGCGGCAGTGTCTCGTTCGCAAGAGATAACTTTCGCCGCCTCCGACGTGTGTCTCATGCAGTACCGCACCAGCGGAGGTACCTCCGTGGTCTCGTACCGACACATGATGGTCACCCCCATCCGAGTCAGTTAGAAGGAGGCGCGCAATGAACCGTGGCCAACTCGTCTTCGAGACATCCCGCTCGCTCGGGCTCGACGACACAGCAGCTT
>Ga0163151_10005633_pt1 | contig 15833 bp, 17 predicted proteins | sample OliLakLV19MP5IB2_FD_145596 | JGI IMG/M metagenome (GOLD analysis project Ga0163151, IMG submission 145596) | Freshwater microbial mat bacterial communities from Lake Vanda, McMurdo Dry Valleys, Antarctica - Oligotrophic Lake LV.19.MP5.IB-2 | ecosystem: Environmental > Aquatic > Freshwater >...
CTATCGAGGTTATATCGAAAATATCCAGCAGGCCTACGGGTAGAAAATGTTTGATGTAATCCATAAATAATCTAAAACCCAAAAATCGGCATTTTTAGATTACTCCCCAACTATTGACCTTGACCCGAGAATATACTTCATATCGAATTTAAAAAAGTTGCTCGATTAGAAATCGAAGATATTCGACAGATTTTTGAATGCCATGATAAATTAGGAAAAGGTGAAAAAGTTTATGTATTGGTTTCCTTTAATGGGTTTATTCCCATGAATGAAAAGGCCATGAAAGAAGCTAAATTACTGGGCAAAAAAAATAGACAAGCTGCTGTTGCATATGTAGTAAAAAATGCAGCGCTACGGATGGGTATAAAGTTTTTTCTAAATTTTTATAACCCACAATATCCTATTTACATTTCTGCTATAAAGGATGATGCTTTAGCTTGGCTGCAAAAAGAAAAGGATAAAAATCATATAAAAGATAATGCTTAAGCAATTTCCTTTAGGGTTATCAGTAATTTATCCAGCTGCGCATTGTTAAAGTCTAAATGAGTTACAAAGCGCACCATTTTTTTTCCAAACGCAATTCCTTTTACACCTTTAGCTTCTAGTTTTTTAAGAAAAGTTTCGCTTGTATGTGGGTCTTTTAAACTAAAGATTAAAATATTTGTTTCTACAGGGAGCAAAGATTCTACGTACGGAGCACTCGTTAACACTTCGGCAATTCTTTTAGCACGAAGGTGGTCTTCCTTTAATCGTTTTACGTTATTGTCAAGCGCATAAAGAGCCGCTGTTGCTAAAAATCCAGCTTGACGCATTCCGCCACCAAATTTTTTTCTAACTCTTCGAGCTTCTTTAATAAATGCTTTATCTCCTAGTAATACGGAGCCGACTGGACAACCCAAACCTTTTGAAAAACATACTGAAATAGAGTCAAAAAGCTTACCATGATCTGCAGGTAACTCGCCTGTTTCTGCAAGAGCATTGAAAATTCTTGCTCCATCTAAATGAAGTTTAAGGTTGTGCTTTTTAGTTACGACAGAAATCTCTTTTATGGAATTTAACTCATATATGCTCCCTCCAGCTTTGTTTACTGTGTTCTCAAGGCTTATTAGCGAAGTTCTAGGCAACCAATCGTGCGTTGGATTGATATGCTCAATTATTTGTTGAGCATTTATGCGTCCGCGATCACCAGGCAAAAGTCTTACCTGTACACCGGAGTTAAATGCAACGCCACCCCCTTCGTGAGCATAAATGTGCGCGTTTGTGTCGCAAATTACTTCATCGCCCGGACTTGTATGAACGTTAATTGCTATTTGGTTTGTCATGGTGCCTGAGGGACAAAATAAGCCTGCTTCTTTGCCAAAAAGAACAGATGTGCGTTCTTCCAGCATGTTTACACTAGGGTCTTCGCCAAAAACATCATCTCCAACAGCTGCGGATAGGATTGCTTCTAACATCCCTTTGGATGGTCTGGTAACAGTATCGCTTCGTAAATCAATCATATTACGAATATCGAATTTATTCGATTAGGAAAGCAAATAAAATTAAAATATGGGTTATTCGTATATTCGCAGACTAACAATTATTAGTTAATAGGCTACTATGATTAAATCAATGACCGGCTTTGGAAAGGCAAATACTTCGGTAAGGGGTAAAAAAGTCTCTGTAGAAACTCGCTCTGTCAACAGCAAAGGGTTGGATGTTAATTTTCGACTACCAGGCGTTTATCGTGAAAAAGAAACCGAATTACGAAACCTACTTTCTGATAAACTAAAGCGAGGTAAAATTGATTTAAGTCTTTCTGTCGAAACTAGCGAAGGTGATAAGCAAGTAAAACTTAACAAGACGGTTGCCAAAGCACATTATAAAGAACTTCAATCTTTGTGTAAGGAGTTAAAGCTGGATGATGAAGAAATGCTTTTGGCGATACTGAGAATGCCTGATGTTTTTAAAGTTGAAAAGGAAGAGTTTAGCGATACCGATTGGAAACCTATTCTAGCTGCTATAGTAAAAGCCATTAAATTTATGGATGCTTTTAGAGTTGATGAGGGTAAAGCTTTAGAAAAAGATTTACTCATAAGATTGAATAGTATTGCTGGCTCTTTAAAGAAAGTGGAGTCTTTAGACGAAGCTCGCATTCCAACCATTAAAGATAAAATTAGAAAGCAAGTGGAAGAAATAGCTCAAAAAATTGATCAAAATAGATTTGAGCAGGAACTTATTTACTATGCCGAGAAATTGGATATCACAGAAGAAAAAGTGCGATTGAAAACACACCTAGATTATTTTATAAAAACTATGGGAGAGGATGAATGTGGCCGTAAGTTGAATTTTATATCACAAGAAATTGGTCGTGAAATTAATACTATCGGATCGAAAGCAAATAACGCAGAAATTCAGAAAATAGTAGTGCAAATGAAAGATGAACTTGAAAAAATTAAAGAACAATTAAATAATGTATTATAATATGAAGAGAAGAGCTTTCGGTTTGCTGATAATGGGATTTATTTCTATTTCAGTTTTTGCGCAATCGCAACATGATTTAAATAATGAAGCGGATGAACAGTATCAAGCATCACAAAAAATGCTTGACAACACTTACGCGCAGATTCTACATGATTTTAAAGTAGACACAATTTTTATTGCTAACCTAAAAAATGCTCAAACTTTGTGGATAAAATTCAGAGATTCAGAGATGCATGCAAAGTATCCAAACAGAGAAAATGGATATTATGGATCGGTACAAACTATGTGCTGGAGTTTATATAAAGCTGCATTGACCTCCGATAGAATTAAGAATTTAAAAAAGTGGATTGAGGGAACAGTTGAAGGAGATGTGTGTTCGGGAACAGTTCCATTTAAGAAATAAATGAATCAAGGAAAACTTATCATATTCTCAGCACCTTCAGGGGCTGGTAAAACAACCATTGTTCAGCATATTTTGAAAAAGTATTCAGATAAACTGGAATTTTCTATTTCTGCCTGTACCCGACCCATGCGCCCCAACGAAGTGGAAGGGAAGGATTATTATTTTTTATCGACCGAAGACTTTAAGCAAAAAATTAAAAAAAATGAATTTGCTGAGTGGGAGGAAGTTTACCAAGGACAGTTTTACGGCACGTTAAATTCTGAAATGAATCGTATTTGGGAAACTGGCAAGCATGTTATTTTTGATTTAGATGTGCAAGGCGGATTAAACTTAAAAAGAAAATACGGCAGGAAAGCATATGCGTTATTTGTTATGCCACCATCTATTGAAGTATTGGAATTAAGGTTAAGACAACGCAATACAGAAACTCCTGAGAGCCTTTCGAAGAGGGTTTCTAAAGCCAGAGAAGAAATTTTAGTGGCCGATCAATTTGATAAAATTCTTGTAAACGAAAATCTTGAAAAAGCTTGCTCTGACGCAGAAAGGTTAGTTTTTGAATTTCTACAAAAATGAAAATTGGACTTTTATTTGGCTCCTTTAACCCCATTCACATTGGGCATTTAGCTATTGCTAATTACATGGCGGAGTTTACAGATTTAGATCAAGTTTGGTTGATTGTGTCTCCCCATAGCCCAGCAAAAGATAAAAAAGGACTAGCTAGTGCAACTAGCAGATTGTTTAATGTGCAAAAAGCAGTCGGTAAAAATCCTAAAATAAAAGTTAGTGACATTGAGTTTTTCTTATCTGAGCCTTCGTATACTATACATACATTAGAAAAACTCAGTGCTAAGTTCCCTAAAAATAAATTTGTTTTAATTATAGGTGCTGATAATCTTACTCAACTAACTGAGTGGAAAGACTGCAAAACAATTTTATCTAATTACAAAATATATGTTTACCCTAGAACCGGGGCAAGGAGAGTGTTTAAAAATCATAAAAATGTGAAATTGGTTAAGTCCCCTATCATAGATATTTCCTCCACTTTTATTAGAGAGCAAGTTAAAAAGGGAAAGGATATGAGATATTTTCTGCCTTAATTAAGCTTGAACTAAGCTTAAAATTGAATCAAATAATAATTTTCCATCAGTATTTCCTAAACTGAGATCAGCAGCACGCTCAGGATGTGGCATCATGCCAAAAACATTTTTTCCGGCATTGCAAACACCAGCAATATTTTCGATGGTGCCATTAGGATTTGATTCCGGAGTAATGTTTCCTATTTCATCACAGTAACGAAATAAAATCTGTCCGTTTTCATTCATCTTCTTGAGAGAATCAGCATCGTTAAAATAATTGCCCTCTCCGTGTGCGATAGGAACTTTTAGGATTTTTTCTTTAGGAATGCTTGAAGTAATTAAGGTGTCGTTATTCTGAGCTTTAATAAAAACATTTTTGCAAGAAAACTTCCTTTCGGTATTATGTAATAAAGTTCCAGGAACCAGATTAGCTTCACATAAAATTTGAAAACCATTGCAAACGCCAAACACATATCCACCTTTATCTGCAAATTCACAAACTTTTTCCATAATAGGCGAAAATCGTGCAATTGCTCCAGAGCGTAAATAGTCACCGTAAGAAAAACCTCCTGGAAGAACAATCATATCGCAATTCTGCAAGTTGCTATCCTTGTGCCAAAGCTCAACAACTTCCTGCCCCATAATTTTTCTAAGAACATATATCATGTCCTGATCGCAATTTGAGCCTGGAAATATTACAACACCAAATTTCATAGTAGTTTTTTTGTTCTAACCAAATTTACGGAATAAACTGGTTGATAAATACCGAAATAATTAACAGTGAAAATAATAGTTCAGCCACCCATTCTTTCTTTGAAAACAACAAATAGCTGGAAAACAAGATTGAATATGGAATGGACAGGAATGATAAATAGGAGATGGTATATTCAGGAGCAAAGATGATTGATATAATTGAGAAAATAAAGAAATATACTAATAGGGACAGGTTGCTTCTTAGGCGCACCGTGCCCTTGCTATAGTCTCTTAAAAATCTACTGGCAGTAAAAACAAATGTAATGGACAGGACCAGAAGTTGAAAATAATTGGAAATAGAAAGGTCTAAAGTGCTAAAAGATTTTGAGGGAACTATGAGAGTATAATATAGCGCTTCGTATTGCAATACGTCAAGTTTTTCTTTCCAGAAGTAATAAAAAATCAGGTATACCCACGGTAGTGTTATTCCAATCAAAGAAATAACCCATTCTCTCCAAATAAATGGTCGAATGATAAGAAGACCAATCCATAGGAGAATTATGAAGACTAGTGTAGGAATATAAAATAGGCAGGCCAGCGATATGTATAAGCCGGTATCAAAGGTTTCTGCATATGCTTTTTCTTTCCGATAGGTTTGCATTAGCTTGTGCAAGGCAAGTAAAATAAAGAGGTTGGCAATAACGATAGGGTGTAAAGAAAACATCTCAGGCTGAAGGCTCATTAATACAATGTATACTAAAGCAGGCAAGTAAGTAGTTGTATCAATAATTTCATTTTTTTCGATGATATAATTTATTAATAATGCTTCAATGAAAATCAGTACAAACGATATAAAAGTGATTAGCAATGGATACTGACTTATACCAGTAATAATTAGTTTATAAAGAGGGGCTGCATGCTCTGTATTAGGTACAATAGGATTTAAGAAGCCATAAAGCCATAAAATAATGATAGCGATAGGAAGTATTACTATGGAAAGTGCTCTGTTATGTTTTATGAATGCTACTAGCATTTATAGATATTATATGCGAAATTAACAGGAACTGCTGCTTCGTTAGAATCTTTTATCAATTGCATGGGGTAGGCGTATATATTTATTTATAAATTTGTTGAACTAATACAAAACCTATGTTGCTATATACTTTCACTCAGTTTATGTTAAAGACTAAAAAAGCATTCGAATGGGTGTTTTCTTTAATGGAAGGACCTAATCGTATTGTGAACATTATGTTTATTTTAATTGGTGCAGCAGGTGTTATTTATTGGCTTTCTCAGCAGACTAAGTATAACAAAGAAGCTGAAAAGAACGGCACAGTAAAGTAAGTCCTTCTCATTTTTTTATTAAAGATTTAAGAGGTCTTTTCCAATATCTTTCCTATAGTATTTTCCTTTGTAAGTTATTTTTTCTGCGCCCTCAAAACTTTTTTGTAATGCATCATTTATGGTGTTTCCATAGGAAGAGATTGCTATTACTCTTCCTCCATTTGTAACAATATCATTTTCCTTCTCTATAGTTCCAGCATGAAAAACCAGGGATTCTTTTACTAAATCTATTCCAGTGATAGGATCCCCTTTTTCGTAATTTCCAGGATACCCGCCTGCTACAAGCATAACTGTTATTACAGGGCGTGGGTCAATATCAAGTTTTTTAGTTGCCAAAGTTTGATTTGCTACCCCTTCAAATAAATCAAGCAAGTCTGATTTTATTCTTGGCATAACAACTTCAGTTTCGGGATCTCCCATCCTGCAGTTATATTCAATTACAAAAGGTTCTTCTTTTACTTTTATTAATCCAATAAAGATGAACCCTTTGTAAATGATATTTTCTTTTTTGAGACCCTCAATGGTGGGAATGATAATTCTTTCTTCTACTTTTTTCATAAATACCGCATCGGCAAAAGAAACTGGCGATACAGCCCCCATTCCTCCGGTATTAGGTCCTGTATCTCCCTCGCCAATGCGTTTATAGTCTTTAGCTTCTGGAAGAATTTTATAACTTTTTCCATCCGAAAGCACAAATACCGATACTTCAATACCTGTTAAAAATTCTTCGATTACCACTTTAGCGCTTGAATCTCCAAAGCGTGCATTTAAGAGCATGTCATCTAATTCTTTCTTTGCCTCTTCCAGCGTGGTAGGGATTACTACACCCTTTCCTGCTGCCAAACCATCTGCTTTGAGAACAAAAGGTGGTGACAGCGTTTCTAAAAATTTATAGGCTTCTGTAATATTATTTTTTGTGAATGTTTGGTATTTGGCAGTAGGAATATGGTGCCTAAACATAAACTGCTTAGAAAAATCTTTGCTGCCTTCCAGTTGTGCACCAGTAGCATCGGGACCTATGACAGGAATGTGTTTTATCTCCTTATCTTTTAAAAAGAAGTCATGAATGCCTTTTACTAATGGCTCCTCAGGACCAACCACTACCATTTTGATTTTATTTTCAAGCACAAATTTTTTGACTGCCAAAAAATTTGTTGGAGAGAGATTAATATTTTCTCCATAATCTGATGTTCCTGCGTTTCCGGGAGCAATAAATAAAGAGCCCAATTTTTCACTTTGAGCCATTTTCCAAGCCAACGCATGCTCGCGACCACCAGCACCTAATAATAAAACATTCATAATTTAAATTCTTTAATGAAGTCCAAATTTAGAAATCTAATGGGTGTAAGCAGGATAAAACTTTTCCAAAGTTCCGAACTACGGTTGATGAGTTACAGCCACTTTTTCTTCTTGAAGTAGAAAATCATACTAATTGCAATTACTAACATGATTCCTAGTAGATAGAAATAACTATTTGGGCCGTTTAGCTCAGGCATGTATTTAAAGTTCATACCATATACTCCAGCAATAAAGCTTAATGGAATAAAAATGGTTGTTATAATGGTAAGTACCTTCATGATCTCATTCATGCGGTTGCTAACACTGGATAAATAAAGATCCATCATGCCTGATAACAGGTCTCTGAATGATTCTACAGTATCTATTACTCGAATGGTATGGTCATAAACGTCTCTTAAAAACAGGCGTGTAGGCTTTGTGATTAATTTACTTTCTGAACGTTCAAAATTATTTATCATTTCTCGTAATGGCCAAACTGCTTTCCTAAGGAAAATCATTTCTCGTTTCATAGAATGTAGTTGCTTCATAGTTTGTTTAGATGGCTCCCCAACTAAATCTTCTTCTAAATCCTCAATTCGATCGCCAACTTTTTCTAGGATGACAAAATAAAAATCAACTACAGCATCCAACAGACAATAGGTTAGATAATCTGCTCCCATTTTTCGAACTCTTCCTTTACCACTTCTTAAACGTGTGCGAATAAGATCAAAGGCATCGCCTCCATGAACTTCTTGAAAGGAAAGTACTGTGTTCTTATCCATTAATAATACCGATAACTGCTCCGACTTGGTTTTAGAGTCATGGGAAAGCATTTTCATGATGCTAACCAGATAGTTATCGTACTCTTCAAATTTTGGTCGCTGGTCGGTATGAGAAATATCTTCTAAGGTAAGTGTGTGAATGTTAAACTTTTCTCCTATGTGTTGGATTAATTCTGAGTTGTGAATGCCATCTACATTAATCCATTTTACCATATCGGGCTTAACATGCAACATACATTCATCAAAATTGGTGAACTCCTTTTCAATAAATTCTTTTTCGTTAAACTCAATAAGCGTAATCATCACATCTTCGTTTTGATCATAACCAGAGTAAACCACAGTGCCCGGTGGCAGTCCTGTTTTATTGATGGTGGGTGACATTTTTCAAAGATAATTTTTTTTAAGAGTGAAAATTAAAAATACAATCGAATGAATGGAAACCCATAATTACACGTATTCCTACCAATTGTTTGGTGTTAATTAGTGAAATTGGTGGTTAGTAAAACAAGTGTATAATTATAAATCTAGCCACGAATAACACGAATTTTCACTAATTATTTCCAAATTTATTCTTTCAAGCTTCTGAAAAAAGCAAGTTGTTCAGTCTTGGCCGGAAGATTTAGATAGGGGTAAAGCACGTTAGAGAGATAAAGTCCTTGTGGGTCTGCGAATTCTAGGTTTGGGGTAAATTGTTTTGCTTTTAATAGTTCTTCAAATTCCGAAACTTTTAATGATACGTTCCCTACTTCCAACAGTTTAGCGACAATGACACGCATCATACCCCGCAAAAATCGATTGGAAGAAATTCTAATTCTAAATTTATCTTTCTCCGCATTTGAAAATATCTCAGCCTCAGTCACATTACAAATAGTGTTTTCGTATTTGTCGGGAGATTTGCAGAATGCTTTGTAGTCGTTATATTTAGTAAGTAAAGAAATAGCTTCTTCTATTTTTTCTATTTGAAGATTTTTTCCAGAATAATAGGTGCTGAACTGATTTAGAAATGGATTTTTAGAAGTATGAATAAAATAGTCGTACGTTCTTTTTGTTGCATCAAATTGCGCATGTGCATTGTTTTCGACTTTAATGATATCGTAAACCGATATGTCCTCTGGCAATATTTTGTTTAATCGAAAGGCTAAGTCAAAATCCCAGTCAGAGGGTATTTCAATGTGAAAAAAATATTGAAGCGCGTGCACCTGCGCATCTGTGCGCCCGCAGCCAATAATGGTAGTAGGCATTTTCAATACTTTGCTAATATTTTCTTCTAAAACTTCTTGTATGGTAAGGTGAGGGGAATGTTTTTGCCAGCCGTGATATCGATGTCCGTTGTACCCTATGTGAAAAAAATATCTCAAGCGGATTTGCCTTCTATAACGATCACAATTTCTCCTTTTACGGTTTTGGATGAGAAATACTCTTCTATTTCTTTTAGGGTTCCACGTTTTGTTTCTTCAAACATTTTTGATATTTCTCTAGAAACACTTGCCTGCCTATCTGCTCCTAGGTATTCAGAAAATTCTTTTAAAGCTTTTACTAATCGGTAAGGAGATTCGTAAAAAATCATAGTGCGTGTTTCTTCAACTAGAGATTTAAGTTTTGTTTGCCTGCCTTTTTTTTGAGGCAGAAAGCCATAGAACACAAAAGATTCACAAGAGAGTCCGGAATTTACTAGCGCTGGAACAAAGGCAGTAGCACCCGGTAAGCAATCTACTTCAATTTCGTTTTTTATACACGCTCTAACTAACATAAAGCCAGGATCTGAAATGCCGGGTGTGCCGGCATCTGTTACCAATGCAGAAGTTTCTCCAGCTTTGATGCGACCTGCAATCTGCTCAACAGTTTTATGCTCATTATGTAAATGGTGCGACTGTAATTTACTATCTATGCTATAATGTTTTAATAAATTACCTGTTGTACGCGTATCCTCAGCATAAATAACCTTCACCTCTTTTAAAATACGTAAAGCCCGAAGCGTAATATCTTCTAGGTTTCCGATTGGTGTGGGGACTATGTAGAGCTTGCTCATTTTCGAATACCTAATCTTTTACGAATATACAAATGATTATTTCGTGATATAGAGCCAAAGGTAGTCCGATGGAACTCTTCGTCTTATGGTCGGAGCGATTAACAGTTTTTAAACACAGAGCGCACAGAGATGCAGCCTGCTCCAAAGGAGCCCCTTCGGGGCAGAGAACCACAGAGAAAGGGCAAATGCAATTTACATTACCCTTTCCTTTCTGCGGCTCTGCGAGAGAAAATCATTTTATTGTTTCTGCAAATATCCCGCAAACTCAATTAGTAATTTATAAGCTTCTTCAAACTTAGTGAGGGGTAGCGTTTCGGCTTTATCAAAAATATCGTGGTATGCTTTTATTCCACCCAAGGTGTAAATAAAAAATGTTTTTACGCCAGCCTCTTCAAAAAAATAATGATCGCTGTTTGCTGCCTTTCCACGAGGCTGGACAGCAGGAAGTAAGTTTTTTACTTTGTTGATTGAAACTAGCGTATCAAATTCTGTTTTGTGCACTGTGGCATTAACTACTTTAATGCCTTCATCTCCAGTACCCATGATATCTATGTTGACTAAAAACTTTATTTTTTTTAAATCGAACAAAGGATTCTCTACATGATATTTCGAACCTAATAAACCTACTTCTTCTGCACCAAAGGCCATCAAAGCAATGGAATATTTTGGAGGATTTTTTTTGTAATAGTCTGCCAGCGTTAGGAGCATAGCGCATCCGCTTGCATTGTCGTTAGCACCCGGAAAATAAGCGCCACCCATTCTTCCTAGGTGATCGTAATGCGCAGAAAAAACAATAAAGGAATCAGGGTAGGTGCTGCCGGGTATAAAACCAATTACATTTTGACTTTTATAATTTGTTAATAGCTTATTTTGAATGTCTAAATAGATAGAATCCCCTAATTTATTTGTTGAAGATTCTAAAATAGTTACTAACGAATATTCACTTTCTTTTTGAGCGAAGCCGGCTGTAAGTTTTGTAGGCTCAATGAATAAAACTGCTTTGGCTTTAAATAAATTAGATTCAAAAACAGCAAGAAGGTTTTTTCCATCATCTATTTTTTCAAAACCTGATTTGTTTAATAAGACTACCTTGTTGGTAAAATCAATGTTTTTAAATTTCTTTTTTTCTTTTTTGCTATCCAGTTGTTTGGAGCTGTAGCGTACAAGCTCAAATTTCCCTTTAACACTTCCGGAGTTTCCTTTTAGAATAAAATCCTCTCCAACTAAAAGTTTATTGTTGTCGGATTCTATATCTGTATTCCCAGGAAATGTGTTTACGTTAAAATTAAAATGCTGATAATAATCCTTGCCAAATGATTTAAGTCCAAGATCCGAAAACTGCTTTTTTAAATAATCAGCAGCTAAGCTATCGCCTTTGTAAACGTAGCCTCGCCCGTGCATATAAGGAGAGGTAAGGGAGTCAATAAATTGATGTGCGTGTATTATAACTATGCTTTGTTCCTGTGCATAAGATAACCCCGTTTGAAAAAATAGACTAAGGATTGAAAATAGAAATGTAGTTTTTAAAAGTGTTCTGTAGAAACTAGCCTTCATGTTCAAATCAGGAAAAGTGCCTTTGGGTAAGTTCTTTGAAATTTTCAGCTATTTCATTTTCGGAATTCCATTTATATACATCCTCTAAATTAGCAATGTACGATTCGGCTTCTTCGAGGGTTGCAAAGCTGTTTATCTGATCAATGGCTACGTTGTACTCTTTCATGTTGCCCTCAAACAGCTCATTGATGAATTGAAATTTTTCATTGATGCCGATGAATGTCTTCAGGTCAGCAATCTTTTTATGCTGCTGCTTTTCTGCAATGGACATAACTGTTTCTTTTTTAGTTTCTTTCTTTTCAGCAGGTGCTTTTTCTTTCGCTTCTTCAATAGGTGGTGCAGGAGGAGTAGGCTCTGGCGCTTTAGGTTCAACAACTTCTGCCACTTCAGGCTCGGCAGAAAATAAATCAATGGAAGGTTGCTTCTTTTCTTCTTCAACAGGTTGCTCAATTTTCTTGACTACTTCGGGAATAGCTTTTTCGGGAGGAGCCTCTTTAATAACATCTACAGAAGCTTGTTGTGCTTCGACATGTTTTAAAAGAACCGCTTTTTCGTGTAGTTCTCTTGATAATTCCAGCGTTTGCTCATCGTTATTGCTAACAGCAATTTTATTGGCTAATGCTATAATTTCTTTCTTTATTTCCTCTTTGTTCTTCATAAAATGCAGTCAAAAATTACTTAGTTTTGCCTATAACCTAACATCGTTAAAAGTATAATAATTACGGTATTGTTGGAACGATTGCGGGCTTGGTTTATTCAATATTCCTGAAAACATATGAACTATTTTTTGAAAGATATTGTCCGCCTGCTAAATGGAACCGTTCATGGAAACGGCAATTTAAATGCGGAAATTCAGGATTTGCTAATTGACAGTCGTAGTTTAGCATCAACCGAACATTCTTTATTTTTTGCATTGGTAGGAGAGCGACACAACGGACATAAATTTATTGAAGATCTATTTCAGAAAAGAGTTCGGAATTTTGTTGTAAGTACCTTGCCCGAAGATTTAAGTCTATTTCCTGGCTGTGTTTTTATATTAGTTAAAGACACGCTTGCATCGCTTCAGCATTTGGCAGCTACACATCGAAAAAAATTTAAAATACCTGTTATAGGTATTACAGGAAGTAACGGAAAGACCATGGTAAAAGAATGGTTGTTTCAGCTTTTGCAGGAAGATAAAAATGTAGTACGCAGCCCTAAAAGTTACAACTCTCAGGTGGGAGTTCCTTTATCGGTTTGGCTAACCAACGAGCAAAATCAAATAGCCATTTTTGAAGCGGGCATTTCCAAACCTGGAGAGATGGAAAAGCTAGAGACTATTGTTTCGCCAACTATTGGAATATTTACAAATGTTGGTCAGGCGCACGATGAGAATTTTTTAAATACCAAACAAAAGATACGAGAGAAGCTGAAGCTTTTTATTCATGCTGAAACTTTAATATTTAACAGAGATAACCTTGAGCTAAATGATGAGGTGGTGAGCAACCCTGTAATTAAGAAGCTGAATTTATTTACCTGGTCAAAAAAGACTAAAGCGAATTTGCAAATTGCTAAAATTACCAAGCAGGGAAATGAAACTGTGTTACAAGGAATTTACAACAATGAGTTTATTGATATCAGCATTCCTTATACCGATGAGGCAAGCATAGAAAATGGAATTCATTGTTGGGCGGTGTTGCTCTTGCTTAAATATTCGAATAATGTCATTTCGCAACGAATGCGACACCTGAGTCCGGTTGCAATGCGTTTGGAGTTGAAAGAAGGAATAAATAATTGTTCAGTAATTAACGATAGTTATAATTCTGATTTAAGCTCACTTGCCATTGCGCTTGATTTTTTAAATCAGCAAAAGCAAAATCCTAAAAAGACTCTTGTGCTTTCAGATATTTTTCAGAGCGGAAAATCGGAAGCAGAGCTATATGCCGAAGTTTCGGAGCTTATTAAAGGGAAGGGCATAAATCGATTTATTGGTATTGGTGAGGCGCTTAGCAGACAAAGCAACTTGTTCTCTGCCGACAAATCTTTCTACAAATCTACCGAAGATTTTTTAGAAAATTGTAAACCCGATTTTTTTGAGAACGAAGCCATTCTGCTTAAAGGAGCTCGTGCATTTGGGTTTGAGCGAATAGGGATTTTGCTGCAGCAAAAAGCGCATGAAACTATTTTGGAAATAAACCTGAATAGGCTAGTACATAATTTGAACTATTACCGCTCCCGCTTAAAGCCAGAAACTAAAGTGATGGCCATGGTAAAAGCATTTTCGTACGGCAGCGGAGGATTTGAAATTGCCAACGTACTGCAATACCATCACGTAGATTATTTGGCTGTTGCTTATGCTGATGAAGGAGTAGAGCTGCGCAAATCAGGTATTACGTTATCAATCATGGTGCTTAACCCCGAAAAGCATAGCTACGATTTAATGATTAAGCATAATTTGGAGCCGGAGATTTTTAACTTTAGAGTATTAGAATATTTTGAAGCCGCAGTGGCTAAAAGTCAGTTGTTTCCGGATCATCGCTTTCCAATTCATATAAAATTGGATACCGGCATGCACCGCTTAGGCTTTGAAGAAAAAGATATAAGCGAACTTATTTCAAAACTTACAGAAAGCAAATTTTTAAAAGTGAAATCTGTATTTACTCACTTGGTGGGCAGCGAGGATCTCAAACACGATGCATTTACGAAAGAGCAGATAAGTAGCTTTAAATCTTCCTGCACTCTGTTTGAAGAAAAGTTAGGCTATGCTTTTATAAAACATGTGTTAAATACTGCGGGAGTAATACGTTTTCCCGATGCGCAGTTTGATATGATACGCCTAGGAATTGGATTATACGGCATTGGCTCCAACGCAGAAGAGATTACGCAAATAAAAAATGTTAGCTCCCTCAAAACAGCCATCTCTCAAATAAAAAATATTTCCAAAGGCAGTAGCATTGGGTACGACCGAAAATTTGTTGCTCCCAAAGACATGCGCATAGCTACCGTGTCCATTGGTTATGCCGATGGATTAAGCAGAGCGCTTAGCAACGGCAAAGGGAAAATGATAATACATGGAAAGCGAGCTCCTATTGTAGGTAATGTTTGTATGGACATGTGTATGCTGGATATTACCGACACACCCTGTGCCGAAGGCGATGAAGTAATTGTGTTCGGAAACGGATACACGGCCTACGAAATGGCAAAGGACATGGGCACCATTCCTTACGAACTCTTTACAAGCATTTCACGCAGAGTAAAAAGGGTTTATTTTCATGAGTGATAAATAATATTATAGTCAGGTAACAACACCTGACACCACTAAAAATAATCGGGTGCTAATATCTAACGCCACTAAAATCTTTTTAAAAAGAAAATATCAAATTAAATTATGCCAAAAATTGTTTCTTTATTCGTAACGCGCCTTTACCGTGCTAACTTGTTTGAGTTTAGCAACACTCTTGATGCAGCAGAACTTGAAAATTCTTGTTTGTCTATTGCAGAAGATGATAAAGCCGGGCAGAAGTGGTGCAAGGAAAATGATTTCCCAGGCTATACCAGCTATGCCTCGTTGGATGATCTGGGATGGCGGTTTCCAATCTTCAAGGACTTGGTGAAATTGCTCGATAAGCATGTGGCAGCATTTGTCAAAGACCTTCAATTTAATTTAGATGGTAAGAAGATTAAGCTGGATTCCATATGGATTAATATTCTTCCAAAGGGTGGTATTCATACCTCGCATTTGCACCCTCATAGTGTTATCAGCGGCACGACCTACATTGCTTTGCCCAAGAGGGCGAGTACAATTAAATTTGAGGATCCACGCCTTAGCATGATGATGGCAGCACCAACTCGCGAAGCCAAGGCTCGTGAAGAAATGCGCAATTTTGTTTTTGTTGAACCAAAGGTTGGTGACGTCCTACTTTGGGAAAGCTGGCTACGCCACGAAGTGCCAATGAACATGGCTAAGGAAGAACGCATTAGCGTTAGTTTTAATTACGCTTGGGAATGATTTTGTTGTGACCGTCCGCGTGCGTGGCTGTCCGCGAGACCGTCACACTCGTCCATTGTCTGCGAAGTTGTCCGGCTGTTAGGCGTGGGCAGCTTGCATTTAACGTCAGGCTGTGAAAAAACTAACTTTCTAGTTTCAACCTTCAAAAATGTTTCTTTTTAAAAAACTACGAGCGCATTAGGTGCGTTTTCCCGATAGCAGTTTTTTACGCAGCTTCTTTAAG
>Ga0163151_10005636_pt1 | contig 15831 bp, 16 predicted proteins | sample OliLakLV19MP5IB2_FD_145596 | JGI IMG/M metagenome (GOLD analysis project Ga0163151, IMG submission 145596) | Freshwater microbial mat bacterial communities from Lake Vanda, McMurdo Dry Valleys, Antarctica - Oligotrophic Lake LV.19.MP5.IB-2 | ecosystem: Environmental > Aquatic > Freshwater >...
GGGCAGCACAAGCCATCTCCGTTAGGGGATCAGGCTAAGATAGCATCAGTCCTCGGAAAAGGCCAGCATGACATCGTTACTTGCAGACTTTTGCCAAAGTCCAGTCATCATATCAGTCGGCACACAGGCCAAAACATATTGCCCGCCAAATCCGGCTTAGCCCTAGCCAAATCGACTAGAGTCGGACGAGCCACAAGTCTGCCAAAAATCTCTTTAAATGCACGGTTCCTTATTGGCAAAATACATTATTCTGGACAGCACGTCCCCTTATGCTGCGCAGACGTTTTCTTGTACTGGCGGTACTGCATTTGGTGCAAGTCTAAATCTAGCGCGGCATCAATAACCGACACAATGATAGGAAGAACAATATCAATGAAGACGCTCTTTCAATCGATGGCTGAATGCTAATCAAAGATCGATTATCAACCTGGAATGTGCGTGGGTAGTCTGAGTTTTCACCGGATTTCTACAGCAAAAAAATCACCCGCGAAGGTCCAATATAGGGACAATGCTCGCGGGCGATCTTTAGAAATGGAGCCGACGAGGGGATTCCCCAACGGCGAAAACGTAAAGCTCGGCTATTGCCTTCAAACCGCGTCACTACTGGATGTTTCATCTTGCGGTCACTTCAGCAGAATTCATCACGATTCAGGAATTATCGAATCGCGGGTACTCAAAAAGGTACACAGGGGAATACCAGATATTCTATTTAAGTTTATAAGTGTACCAACCGTCCCAACCGTACCGAACCCGCTCATTGACGCCATTTCAGAAGGAATCAAACCGACCCACGCTTGGACCACGGTGTACCAATGGGACCAGGCTTTTGCCTCCGCGAGCTTCCCGGGGACCTTCTGTCAGTTCACGAATGCATTCGCCAGCCACGATCTCAGTCTTTATCATCATTGGTTCAGGCTCAGTCCGGTCTAAACGATAACGGCTACGGGGGATTCCCATTTCCGCCCAGCAAGGAAGAGCTGTTACTGTCGCAGTCCCCTGCTCCAGCCAGGGCGTCCGCGACAGCACACTCATCACAGACATCGAAGGCTGGCGACGTGCTGGCTCGCGCAGCTATAGCCGCCCACCTGCTACGGACTTTTGGTCTCTAACCATGGGTTCGACGTCGGCAACGCTTTTACTGCCTGTGATTTTTCATGCCATGATAAAACCGCAATCGGTGGGATGAGGTGCTGCGTGGAGCCAGAAAATAGCAGAGTGTGCTGGAGTGTTGCCCTCGCAGGCGACCAGGACTATTTACGGAAGTTAGCAGCCAAGTTCACCGACCATGACTTTCAAGTTGTTCAAAAGGACGCCTCGTTCTCTTTGACTAGAAGTTCATGGACGACTTTAGACATGGACAGCGTGATGAAGGATGCACGCTGTCTTATCGAAGCTCTAAAGGGAGCAAATAGGCTGGCAGAAGGCTTCCGGCGTGAGATCGAAGTATCCGATTCGATTACAGAAACATTTCCTGATGGCACCAGTCGTATCATAGTTCGCTTTGAAGAACATCTATCCCTTGTGGACTCGATGGAAATAGCTGTTACCGATGAAACCGGAGTGGTGCGAGTTAGTACGCCCTTAGATCGAGTAGACATCTACCACCGGGTCAGTCTTGCCGACGAAACCGCAGCTCGTGTCATGCGCTGGTATGCTCGTGACGATAGAAGTTGGGGCACGCTGTACAACCTGCTGGAAGCGGTGAATAGCGGCTCTGGACTTAGTATCAAGATGGGCTGGCTGTCCGAGGCGGACTCCAAGAGGTTGAAGCATACGGCTGGTTCATTGAAAACAGTCGGGGACGAATCGAGGCATGGTCACGAATCCAGCGATCCTCCGAAGAAACCAATGCCGCTCGGCGAAGCGATTAGTCATGTTGAACGATGCGTTTCGCACTACATGCTATGGAAGGCGAATGAGCTGGGACTGTTAGACCCATAGCTTACGTAAGTTTAGTTCTGACTTCTGCCCGGCGTTGTATTCACGGTCCCACTTTCTTCGTTAGCGTCATTGGTTCGTGCTAGTGGCTCGAAGCCAGGGCGACAGTACCGCATGCCTGACCTCTGGTCAGCGAAGGCTGGCGACGCCCTTGGCTCGCGAAGGTATAGCAGCCACCAGTCAGGTGCGAAAGGTAGGCCCCCTATACCCCGGTTTTATTTTTTCCCCCACACCGGGTCCCATATCGTATAGATGCCGATGCATTTTTTCGGTTACCGTATGCATGAGTTCATCGAAGGCGTGAAATCAATGATTCTGCGTGATGCAATTTTCCGCCACCGTATGCATGAGTTCATCGCCCCCAATGACGACATGAAGACGCGTCAAATGGGAGCAAAATACTTTTCGATAGAATCCTGGTATAGGCGCAAAAGCTAACCGCCTTCATCCAAAAATCCCGGCAACCATGGAGGTAAAGAGAAATGCAAAACCAACTCACAGAGTTGTTCATCGTATCGATGACGGTCATCGTTATTGTCGTCGGACTCAGATAGCCATCGACTGCAATTCTGATCTCGAAGCCGAGTTGTTCATTAAAGAACAGTTCGGTATTTGAGTATGCATCCTCCCGCTCAATACTTGCAGATTGGCTGGCAATGCGTGTATGCAGAGAATAAAGGCACCATTCTCCCGTCACGGGAACATGTGTCAAGGTCTCTGGACGACATTTACAACCGACAAATATATGATTGAATGAACTCATCCATAAGCTGTATTCGTGCCACTTCCAGCATTTTCGGTACAGTTCTCAGGACCACCGTAGCCGGTATCACTGCGCCACGGCCTTTCTCGGGGATTTTGCGCTAAATGAAACGTGTGAAATATCAAGGCGAGTAGACCAATGACCCAAGAACAAGTCAATCGAATTCTCACCCTCCGAGAGGTCTGGGCTGAGTATCAGCGTTTTCGCAATCTAAAACCGAACACAGTCAAGGGATATCGCAACTGTATTCAGCGTTGGTTCCCCGATTGGTTAGACTGCGATATCACGACGATCACCGCGGCACTGGTAGAAGACCGATTTCAGACAATCGGCAAGAGCGCGCATGCCACGGCCAACCTCTGCATGCGAATCCTCCGTGCGCTCTTCACATTTGCTGCAGTGCGACATGAGGCTGTTTCCACCAATCCAGTCAGGCGCCTATCGGAAATGAGGTCCTGGTATAAAGTACCGCGAAGAAAACGTTTCATCGGCATACAACACATGCAGGCATGGTTTAGAACCGTGCTGGACTGCGAGGACCGGAATAATCGCGACTTGCATCTGATCCTTATGTTGTGTGGACTTCGCAAAAATGAAGGCAGCCAGCTCAAATGGGCTGATGTTGATTTCATCAGCGATACGATCACGATTCAGAAAACGAAAAATGGCGATCAGCTTCAATTACCGATGACCACTTACGTCAAGCAGATACTTGAGAGAAGGCGTGCACACAAGAAGGCAGACCTCACATATGTATTTCGTGGTAGATGGAAAGGCAAGGCGGTTTCCGAAGACTACCGAGGATACCTGACCATTGCGGAGGACTCCGGGGTGGCTTTCCATTTTCACGATTTGCGACGGACATTCGCCACAGTTGCCGACGATCTCGAGATACCTGTGCCGACTATTAAGCGCCTCTTGAACCATCGGACTAACGATGTAACCTTTGGCTATTTCTGCAACAGCGTGGAGCGTCTTCGAAAGCCGATGCAAGCGATCAATGATGAAATGCTGCGCCGTGCTGGGTTAGCTGGTTTGCCTTTACCCGCGACACCGGCGGCGGTCCAGTGGGAGCAAACGCGACCTATAGGACTTGAGCTGCTCGAATCCAGTCCTGCGAAAAATGCTCGCGCGCAAATCAACCATGTCGACCAGCTCCTTATCGAAGCCAAGATCATTCAGGTGCTTAAGGCAGCAGGCACGGGAGTAAGAAAGGATTTTTACAAAAAGCTGGGAGCGCAATTCGTTGTGAATACCAGAGAGATGGCTCGAATACTAAATGAGATGACCGAGCGCGGACTGATTGAGCTTTGCAGAATTGACACCGGTCGGCGCTGCTATAGATACAAAATTGCATTGTGAGCAGGCCGCGACTGGCAGCGCTGGAACAAGGAGAATAATCATGAGACAGTATCAATAATTTTGCGATGCGATTTGTATCGGGCACTCGACTGCCTCTCATCGCAACAACAATGTTATCGTCAGCCTCCCTTTCTGCCCGCCGGAGATTCCAATGGCTCGCCAGATTTGTCCTATGGAAGATGTACAAAAACTGCGCGATGCGTTGTACTTTGCTTGCATGCTGATGCTGAACAACGACAAAGAGGCTAAGAGAATGAGCCGAAGTCTCTATGAACATGCTGGCAAGCTGCTCCATGGTGGAAAGCAGTTGGAAGCAGTGCCAGAGAATCTGTTGGCATTTCCGGGATCGGACAACTGAAAGATTTATTAGGTCTTGTCGACGAGGCAGCCACTATATACAGTGGCTGCCTCGTCGATTCTAAATTCTTCGTTTCTCACCTGTGCGCGTGACAGAGACGCATTTGTTCGCTTATTATGGAATTTATAAGCGGGAGTTTCATATGAGCTATTGGAATCAATTTTCACCGCCGATAATCGGGCAGTCACAGTATGGAGCCGACTCTAGCGGCGTGTTAAATGGTGGCTATGATGACGATCTCGATAGCATGCTCAATCCGCAAGCGGCACCACAGCTGTCGGGTGGCGCTAATTCGCGCCCGGGCATCTTGCAAGATCCGGCCAGCACTCAGGCGCTTGGCGAAGCATGGGCAATCCAGTTGTCTGGGTTGAAGAGCGCCCAGCTTCGCGCGGAGAAGCAACGCACCTACGATGACAAGCACGAGTTCTGGGATCAGTTAGCAGGGCAAGTATTGTTTCCTGCCAGCGGCGCGATCCCGGGTAATCGAAAGCATGCCATCGACGCAAGCAGCGCGATCATGGATGACTTGGCTAAACGTCAGCAAGCCCGTCGTGACGACCAAGGGACTCAGATGCAGTTGATGACCGGCTTGGCGAAGGTGATCAAGGGCGCTGATCCGGAAGACATGGATAACATCCTTGCGCAGCGAAAGCTCGACATGCAGCTTGATCGCGAGTCTCGCCTTGGCAGACAGGGCGACATGCGTATGAAGCTAAGCGACGAGCGAGTTGAACTGACCAGACAGAAGCAATACGCTGATGGTAAGCGTAAGGACGATATATTTGCGTGGCAGAAAAGCGACAAGGCGCACGTACGTGCGGAAGGTCGGTTGCGGATGGAGAACTGGGTAAAGTTCCACAACGACAGCATGAAGATGCAAGAAAAGCGTTTAATGCAACAGCGCGAGATCGCCGGTCAAATGATGGATATTCAGACAATCCGACAGATCGATCGAGAAATTGACGCCCTTGCTGATCGTCAAGATGCTCTGCACAACATGGAGCAAGACTCGCTGAAATTCGACGCTGAGCAGGAAAAGACGGCTACAGCAGTGAACGCAAAAGGTCAGTTAAAGAATCCGGGCTACCAGAAAGTTGCAAGACCGGTCGCGCCAATGGCTGCCCAAGCTGGCAAATACGATAGTGCTCCAGTGCGACCTGGCAGCATGGGAGCTGCTCCGGTGCCTATGAATGGAATGATTGCGCCACCAAAAGCACGGGCGATGAGGCCTCCAGAGATTCTAAAAGCGCTGGGAATGAATGCCGCTCAGGCGTTGGCAGAAGTCAAAAGAGTACGAGTAGAGCGCGCGGCGAAGAGGGCGGCTCGATGACTATTAAAATGGAAATCGAACACCAGGACCAGCGCATGACAGCGCACTGCAATATTCCGACCGCGCCAAGAGAAGCGAATGATCAGTTTGATGAAGAAACGATCTGTCAACTCTTGCAAGGTCCATTGCCGCCACTGCCCATCTTTCTTTGCCTGAATACGGACGGATTAGAGGCTGTGCGTTGGCTGTTTCTACCGGATCGGTGGACGGCGCATTAGGCAGCAGAAACTATGTGCTTGTTGCCTGGTTCACACAGCTCAGCACGGATTGTATGGGGGCAAGTGGGCAAATATAATCAGCCTAGAATTGAAGAACCCTGATTGGACGGGTAATGCAGGAGAAGAGCTGAATAGCACGCACGACCCACACGATGCGCGTACGACGCTCGCTACGCACCGGGATTGTCGTCTAGTTGAGTTCGCAAAGCTTCTGTGGCGCCCGTGAAGCTCAGCCTCCCCTTGGTTAAGTGTGGGCAATCAGGGAAGCTTGTAGAATAAAATGGTTTTCTGTAGAGAAATCTGGTATACTGTATATACAGAAGCTATACAGGCGCTCTATGACACCTCCTGCTCCCATGCCAGAGCTTCAATTTCAGCGCCTCTTACGAGATAACGGATGCGTCGGACAGCCCAAAGGAAGCGAATATGCCGTCTATCGGAAGACAGACGGGAAATTGGTGTCTGGTTATGCAGTGAAGCACGGTAGCGGCGGAAAGCGAGAGGTCAAACACCCTTATGTTGCAAACTTTCTAAAACGCCTTGAGGCGCTACAGGTCGAAGACAAGAACGCGCTCGAGGCTGCGGTGGAAAAGACTACTGAAACGACCGGTGCGTGGACCGATGCCGATTGGTACAAAGAGCAGCAGAAGCTAAGCGAACAAATCGATAAATCGCCAGAGACCAAAGAGGAGACTTCATGATCAGCAAAGAGAAAATCAAGAAGAATGCGATTTGTTATTGGTCAGCCGAGAATGAGTCGTTTGTTGCTGAGTCCGCGCTGATTCCGAACATTGTAATTGGTATCGGTGATACCACTGATGAAGCATTCAGTACTTTCTATCAGGCTCTTGATGATATGTTCGACGAGGTCGTTGCGGACAACGTCGCCGGGTATTCGAAGGGTCGCCCGTCGAAAGGGTACGTGCCATTCAACGCAAACGTTCGTCCGACGTCCAAGGCTAAACTGTCCGAGCTCTCAGAACAGTTGGACGTATCTCAAGGAGAGACCGTCGACTTCCTCGTGTTCTTCCACGACAGGAAGCTTCAAGAAACAGTGCCGGTCCTTCAGAAAGACCAAGTAGTTGAAGCCCTGGCAAAGTTGGCTCAACAACAGGCTGAATTGGTAAAAGAGCAACACGAAACTCGGAAAGCAATCCTGAAAGCCATGCAAGAGCAGTCGAAAGCGCTCGGTCAATCAAACCCCGTCCTCAGCATGCTAAGTGCTAGCGATCCAGGGTGGATGTCTAAAATTCAAAACTCATTGCTGTCCGCATTCAATGCGCATGTCAATAATATGTTGATGCCATCCGGTGGTGGACTGCCAGGTATGCAGCCTGTTTCGCGAGACAAAATGCACATGCTGAGGGCCCAGTGAAGAAGCAAACCAGCCGAATCGCCGCATCACGAACGTTTAGTCATTACTGTCGTACAGAGTATCTAGTGCTCTGTAATGAAGTCATAGTCGGACAGGATAACTCCGCGTCTATTATCCGAGTCTTAGACCAGATAGTTGTATTCGCCTTTCCCCTGCAGATTCATCGATTGGGCATCATCGCTCAGTTTTCTCGCAACGAGACGATCTCAACGGAAGAGTACGGGCAGGCGGAATTGACACACAAGCTCGTGCTAATCACGCCCGAGGGGAAAGAGTTCGACCTGTGGCAGTTCACGATTAGCCCAAATGCGCCGGCAGTCGGTCGAGCCATAACAGATTTGTCGGGACAAATCTGGCTGTACACGCCGGGTTTTTATGAATTCCGGTTGCTGGGCAAGACCCAAAACACTGAATTCGAGGAGTTAGCTGTAAAACGGATTCCAGCATTTTTGTCTGTTGGATTGCCCGGAATCTATGCTGCAGAATATTCAGCAGCGGAAACCAAATCACGCGACGATGAAGTCGGAACGGCCATGGTCGCATTGTTCCCAGACGGAACATTGAAGGGTGTCGACTACGGCTTCCAATATGATGGGCACTATAAGTATGCAGATGATGGCTCCCTGGTCGCGACGATGCGAATTCAGAGACTTCAGAAGGACGCTGTATCAGTATTTGGTGATGTCGACACTCTGGATTTGAGCCTTAAAGGCACAGAAAAAAGCCCCGGAGAAATTGTATTGTCCGGATCTCCTGAAGGTAGACCAGACGACAAGATCTGGGTATCACTAACACGCCAGACGCTCATGCCCAGCGCTCCCGCGCAACCCGAAGCATCCGAGTTGGGGACGCAGCTCTAGTACGTACAAAAAAATTCAAAGCGGTGAATTCGATTGTGATCTGGGTCTGTGTGTCCCTCAGGCAGGCGCAAAATAGCACACAACTGAGTGGAGCGAGCGCCAGGGATCGCGGGGCGGTAAGCGGTGAAGTGACGTTTATGCGATTAGACCGACAGCCAACTCGCCAGCGCGCGCCCAGCAGTAGTTCGCCCAGCAAGGTGTTTCTGGAATCCAGCCGGTATACTCGCCGCTGATTCGATCACGCCAGCTATTCATTTCATGGCAGACGCCAAGCTTGTCCGGGAGCCATTCGCCAATTACGGCCGGCGCAAACACGTGACATGGGGGCGCCGCTTCATCATAATCGGAGTACTCACCAAGCCAACCGATCCGAGAAAATTTGGGGTCGCTCTCGTCCGCAGTAATGCCTGCTCCAAGGACCAGGATGTCGTAGGTCAATCCGACCTGAAGTGCGGACTTAGAATAGGCTTCCATCTGCTCCTGCGTGCAGAAGGGATCAACCACCGCCAAAAGAGGCATATGTCCGTAAATGCCGAAGTCTACCCAACCGGGTATGTCGAACGGCTTGTAATGTGCATGCCAGTCGACGAAGGGGAAAAATGCGCCCCATTGCGCCACCAGTCTGTTGTGCGTATTGCTGGTTGCCTTTCTCATTTCTCCTCCAATACCCTTGAGCTCATTGCCTCGATTCTCTTATCTGCCATAGTAGCTCCACGCAAAAGGAAACTTCAAAATACTGACGCAGGCTGACACACTGATCCCATGCTCATTTGCGCAGACTCCCCGACCGAGGCATAGTCCAAGATAGCTGCACTTACCGCGTACACACTCGGTCTGGCGGTGCCGACAGTGACCCGTGAAGTCAGCCGTCCGTCGCGATCTACGTGCAACAGTCCCTTGTCTCTCATCTCGGACGCCACCGCCCGAAGATCGTTGCCACCGCAGGCTTCCTTGAATCCACCCGGCGTCAGGTAGAATCTGTCGTTCTTTTCGTCCCAGTACCCGGCAACATCACGCATTCCCTCCTTGCCGACGGGTAGGCGCTGAAGCCGTGAATCACGATTCTTCAACAGGAAGTCCCTTACAGACAGAACACCGCGGGCGGCGTCAGTTAGATCAGAAGATTGTGGAAGCCACATCGCCACGACTGCAGATACGGCCTCTACGACAGCCTCTTCCCCTAGAGCCAACACGCCTAACCTGACTGCCAATATCCCAGCCACTTCTGCCAGTGCAAAACGCTTAAGCGCGCGTGCCTGTACAGCTGTCATCGAAGGCTCAATTAGCCGTGACAAGGACTGCTCAAGCAATTCTCGGACCACTTCTGTTAGCTTTAAATGGGTTTTGTACTCGTCGATCAACGCCGAAATGAACGCACGCCCAAGCGTCCCATAGAAACTTCCACAGGCTTCTTTCAGGGCATCTATGTCTTCCTTCGCGGCACCGGGAAAAATTCCCTCGTCGGTCGGCATATCAATGAACCGCACCATCTGACCGGCTTTAGCAGTTCCGCCGCCCTCTTCGATCTTTTGCTTTATTGGAAATTCCCCAGAGGACAGTATAAGGTTGTTAAAGGCTCTCGTTTTTTTCAGCGATCGATCAGCGTTCATCGCGGTCTTGCCACTGCCCTGAGTCATGTTGTAAACAACCGGCGAGAAATCTCTCACAGAGCATGCACCAAGATCGTCCAGCACATGCGGGCTATGGTTTCGCGCCGCGCACTGCCCCTCGAGCCCATTGGTAGTCGCATTCCACGAAGATATGGACGAGTCACTATCGCGAGAAGGGTCAGACCCTTTGCCAAAGGCTGACGCCGCGATTTGAAGGATCGTGGTCTTGCCTTTGCTGGAATCTCCATACCAGTGCACGCCTCCAGTTTCAGTGCGTGAGTGATGCATTATTGTTGCCGACAAGGACAAACACAGTGCAAACTTGGCTAGGACGTATTTACTGCACCGACGGACTACTCGATCAGTGTAATCAGCGAGTGTTCCCTGACTCCCAGCACCTCGAAGACCAGGATTGTTTGCATCTGGTTGATAGAGTACTCTCGGCTCTAGGGCAGCGGGGAAGACCTCAGTTTGGGTTACATAGACAAGCTGATCTCCTGGATATCCGTCAACCCAGCCTGTGCGGTCAGAACTATAACCACGACCAACTGGATTGCATACAGATAAGTACTGCAGAAGTTCGCCCTCTTGCTTGGGGGAGATTGTAAGTCCTCTCTCCCTGAGCGCTCGTACAATATTTTTAGGCTCGCTCAATTGAGCTGCGGAGAAGGTCAATTGAAGCAGCTTCTTATCACAATTGATGAATTCAACTAAAAATCCGTAATTGTCATCGCCCTTAGGTGCGCGCGTGATCAACGATTTAACGATTGGTCCGGCGATTTGTATCCCGCCGGAGTCATCAGAGTTCGTTTGTTTGAACAGCCCATGAACGGACACGTAATAGGGGAAGGGCACCTTGATACCACGCCACCCTTCAACATCCGCGACATTCACCGTCGCTGCGGTCTGGCAATCTGCCATTGCAACTACCTGTTTGCTTAACTTTGCCATTAGCGTTCCACCTGCATGATTTCAGCACTCTCATCCGCCCAATCCGTACCTGGCGTCGAAGGAGTTATTATCTTCACTCGCTTGCCGGCGGCAATCATCCGTTTAGCCAGAGTCCGTGCTGCTTGCTCGCCGCGTCCCGACTCATCATTGTCGGCAAAGATGATTAGCTCATCGACCGAGTCTGGTATGTCGCATTTCTCAAGCCCGCCTGCTGAGACGGCAGCCCAAACCGATAGCTCCGTGAGCCGGTGGCAAGCCAAAGCGGTTTCAATCCCCTCCGCAATACCAAGAATTGAATTCAACGGACCCAGGTGAATAGAGGCACCACTCGTGGTCCCGGCAACGGCTGGTGGCATCAGTCGTCGTTCCTGACCTTTGCCGACCGGTGCCTTCTGTCCATCCTTAGTTAGATATGTTCTATGCAGCGTGACAAGCCTGCCATCAACCGATTCCACCTGCGCAACCATTGCAGGGTACGAAGCCTCTGTGCCCCCGTCCCAGTATGCTAACGAAGGATGGTATCGCAAGCTGGACGGAATAGGCTCTGGGAGCACATTCCGTTGCTTCAAGTAACGGTGCACAGGATCATCTTCGGCTATGGGCACAGAAGATGACCAAGTACATTCGATTCGCTCTGCCTTCTGTTGTTCGCTGCGCGCGACTCTATTCTGCAATGCCTTGGCGGCAAACGGAGCCAATGCCGATGCTCGCGGTACAAGGGCGTTCTGCCGAAGATCGAGCGCCTGCATGACCGCTTCTTGCGTGCAGCCGGCATGACAGCACCAAAGCAGCTTGCCATTCACTTCAGTTATAGAAAGGCTGGGCGTCTTGTCTGCGTGTGCCGGACACCGCGCCACACACTTGCCACCACCTGTATACTTTGCGCCCAACTTCAGGGCGATTTCTTGTAGCGAGGTGCGCTCGTTGTGCGAGTAAGAATTTGAAGTTATAATTGTCATAGTTGATAATTTGAATCGCCTACTCTCCTGTCAAAGTGGTGGGCGATTCAGCCTTTTTAGAGAGTGGAAACCGATTCCGGACGTAGAATTTCGCGAGCCTTCCGACGCGCATCAAACGGCTGCACCTCATGCGTTCGCAGTTTTGCGTCTAACTGGTCTTGCGAGATGAGCACCTTTCGACCTACGCGATAACACCCGATCTCACGCCGCCGAATCCACCCCCAGATTGTGGTTCTCCCAGCCTTAGCCGCGATCGCGAGCTCGGGCACGGTATACAGCCTCCCTGACGGCGGTGGGTCTTGCTGGTTACGAGCATCACGAAGATGCGAGCTAGCACCGAATTGCGTATTGTTGTCCATTGATGAGTTCTCCGATGCCTAGCGATTCATTCCACGCCGCGGCGATACATTTCACGAACTTATTATGCAGCGCGCCGAATGTGGTTTTTCCGCATAAATAAAACTTCTGAGATAGTTTAGCTGGCAGCCTAGCTTTGTCTAATAACTGGCGCAAAAGCCCACAGCGTCAGGAGAACGTGTTCGACGATTACGCGCTATGTTTTCCCGTATATAACTGAGCCGACGCCGAAAGGCACCACCTGACGAGATAATCCGAGTATCGCTAATTCGACATATACGCAGTGGTACGGTCGATTTCTCCGGTCCAGCTAATTGGTCCACTTCTTAGACCCCGAAAACGTCACCACGCTTAGAATGGGTCGGTTGGGTCGGTTGGTACACTCATTTTTCGAAGACAGAAGGATCGACTGAATCGACAAGACGTTCAATTCGAGAATTCAACTCCAATTGCAATGGCCCTTCGTCCAATTGCACCATGCGAGTCAGCCATTTGGAAAAGTCCACACGACAATTACCTTGCGGCGGCTGACAAAAGCGCGCTTGCTTTCGCTTCGTATTCTTGACTCGACCGCAACAGATGCAACGTCGCTCCCACTCCAACCGTCGTGGATGTGACTGCATGAAAGGCGAACGCATCCAGACGTTGTTAATGTACTGATCACCGGCATTCTCAACGCTGGCAGTTTTCTTGTTCGCGATCGCTGCGGTCCATGTCGCTAGAAATAACTGTTTCATCGAGTCATTCTCATCGGTGCTCAAGGTCGCAGAACCGAAGAGATCATTAGTAGATGTCCAACTTCCATCAGCGGCGAATCGCAGTTCGATAGTCACTGGACTGGCATTCTTAATGGCTGCGGTATAGCACTTCCGAAGAAACGACAAGAGGCGGCCCATACGTCGGACATCGAAGTTCAGGTCGAGCAGCTGGAGCATCTCCGGAGCGGTTGCCGCTTCATCGGCGTCCTGCTCTCTACCTGCTTCGCACACCACCCACATGCCGCGGTTGCTGGGACCTGATTCGAGCTTGCGAGCAACCCAGCCAGACGGCAATCGACAGCGCCAGCCCGTTTTAGGATTCTGCCAACCGATACAACACTGCTGGACGTATTTTGCATTCAAGCCGCTTTTGTGGGCAAATTCCTTGATCGTGAACCACGTCTTAGCCATGTCGATTATCGTCCACTATACCGCTACGGTATACTACAGAATAACACGCAGCGATAGACGTTGATACCAGAGGCAAGACCATGAGAAAGGAACAGGCGCAGCAAACAGTTAAGAACGGGCTCCTCCGCCGAGGAAACAGCTGGTACATCTGCGTAAAAGTGAATGGTCGGAATATCCGGAAATCCTTTGGTGCGGACAAAACCGCAGCTCTGTTAGCGCTAGCAGAAGTTAAGCGCGAACGCGGACGGGCCAAGGTATCTGATGACTGGAGCGGGCTAGAGGCATTACTGGCGCCGAAATCCCAGAAGACGTTTGCTGAAGCTGCCGCAGACTACATGGCGGAACGCGTCGCACTGAAGGAAAGTACAATTCGGACCTACAGCGAACACCTCAAGAACTATCTGTTGCCTCAATTCGGCGAGATGCAGATCCACGCCATAACTGAGGCGCATGTCGCTCGATTCCAAGCCTTACTGTCTCAACGGCTGTCGCCGCGCCGCGCGAACAGCACAGTGAATCTGCTGCGCTCAGTACTGCGCGTCTGTGTCCGTCGCAAGCTAATAGAGGAGAACCCTTCAGATGGCGTGGTTAGACTACAGGAGCCAAGGGCTTCAGTGGATCCGCTTACCGAAGAAGATCTCCGTAAAGTACTGGGTTTTATCGCGAAACGTTACCAGGTCATTTTTACTTGCTTAGCGTGGACCGGCGCGCGTCCCTGCGAGCTGAAAGCCCTTCGCTGGAATGACATAGACTTCAACAGAAACGAGATCCGCATAAATAAAGCTCGGGTCAAGAATAGCGAAGGACTTACCAAGACTTCATCAAGTGAACGCACTATACCGATGCTGCCTCCGGTAGTAGAGGCACTCTCTCTGCAGTCTCAGGAGCCAGTAAAGAACATGGATGGCTATGTGTTCACTGGAAAGAACGGACAACCCTTGAATCGCGGATTAGACCACATCTGGGCTACGGCATTGAAGAAGGCTCAACTGAGGCATCGTCCCGCTTATCAACTTCGGCATACTTTCGCCTCGATTTGCCTAACCAAAGGGGTGTCGCCAGGCTGGGTCGCCAAAGTCTTGGGTCATTCCACTTTGCAGACTACCTACCGCCATTACGCTCGATTCATCAATGACGCTGAAAAGCAGAACGAGAAAATAATGCAAGGAGTCTTCACGAAATCAAGCGTTCTGGCGTCCATTCAATAGGATGAAGGCTTAAAACAGCTTCTGAGACAGGGCGCGTGTTCGTCGAGACACGCGCTTTTCAGTTTTGGAATAGTTTGCCCGGGTGCAAAAGGTACTCAAAAAGGTACACACCCTGCCAAGCTATTCGTTGCTCGTTCGCGAAACGCCACACCTGCTGGGGATGAATGGCTGTCGCTGTAAAAATGGAGCCGACGAGGGGATTCGAACCCTCGACCTACGGTTTACGAAACCGTTGCTCTACCAGCTGAGCTACGTCGGCGTAAGGTCCAATTATAGCCTTGGCAGGGGTTGGACTAAAAGATCTTCGTAAATATTTTACGGGTGCGGCCTCATAGGGCTTACCTACTGGCGCTTTGACCCGTTGAGGATGTCAACCAGAAGTCAATTTGCAGCACTGGCAGCATTCCAAGTGCCGCTGCGATGAACAGCCAGCTGGCTGAGCTATTGGCCGCCTCACTAATTCGTTCACAATCTGTTGCCGAGCTCTCCTGCCCGACTGTTCCGCGCTATCGATCGCGTCTATCTCTGCGCGAATCATGGGCACCGCGGAAATTCTCCCGTTCTCGCGGTCTTTCTCTTTCCGGAAGCTGAATTCCGTGACGACCGAGAAGTTCTGGTGTTGCGAGCATTTGCTTTTTGAAGGGTGTGCGTCCGAACGCCTCTAGCACAACGAGTCTTGGAGCGGACGGAGCCGATGATGCAGGACGTCTGGTAGCTCCATCCTTAGAAGATACAACCGCGCGTTCAACAACTTTAAAATCACCAATAACTGAAGCACCAACTATTTCGCTTTGGCTTCTCAGTCGTTCGTGCAAACTTCTACTTGTCTGGAAGTCACGCAAGTTGAATGCGACTTGCAACGCGGTAAGAACACCTTTAGTTTCGACGAACAATATGACTTGAGAATCTTTCGCCGAAAAATCGCCGGTAGCTAATTGCTGAACAGCGGAAAGGATGGCGTTACCTGCAACGAATTCCCTGGCTGGCTTAGAGACGGCATCATTTGAGTCTCGCAGCACCGCTTGTAATTGCGATTCGCCTGGCTTCGGTGTAGTTACCCGACCGAAAACGTTTTTCAATTTATTGTTTTCTATTACAGCGGCACCACATATAGTGCGACCTTTGGCGAAGTTTTGAAAGACGACTCGCGGATCAGAAAATTCGTGAGAACGAAAACGAGTTATGATCAATCCGCCATCTGTCGTCCGAACCAACAATTGCCCCTCACCGGTTGCTTCTGCATCAGCAGATTTAGCAGGCTCAGCCGATTCATCGGACGCAATGCCCTCAGCCGATTCATCGGACGCAATGCCCTCAGCCGATTCATCGGACGCAATGCCCTCAGCCGATTCATCGGACGCATTGCCCTCAGC
>Ga0163151_10005638_pt1 | contig 15820 bp, 18 predicted proteins | sample OliLakLV19MP5IB2_FD_145596 | JGI IMG/M metagenome (GOLD analysis project Ga0163151, IMG submission 145596) | Freshwater microbial mat bacterial communities from Lake Vanda, McMurdo Dry Valleys, Antarctica - Oligotrophic Lake LV.19.MP5.IB-2 | ecosystem: Environmental > Aquatic > Freshwater >...
TAGGCGTCCACCAGAACCCAAAACCACTCCTACGGCTGATCCTACGACTGTTCCCACCGTTTCGCCTGAGCCTGAAACTCCCAGCAAATCGCTAGAGCAGAAACCAGAGCGCAAGCCGAAGATCAGTTGGTTAGAAAAGATCCGCCATTCTTCATCGCAGAGCCAGCCCAATCTGCCTAAACCAGATCTTTCCCAGTCTCCACCGACTTCTTTACCTAAGCCTGATGCGGCAATTTATTTACCTGAAACCCTGACTGCACCCGAATAAATTATGGCGAAAGTTATATGTTTAGGTGAAATTCTAGTCGATCGAATTGCGGTCGAATTAGGGGCTAGCCGCGATCTCGTCAAATCATGGCAGCCTTATCCTGGTGGTGCACCCGCTAACGTGGCTTGTGGATTGGCAAAACTGGGAACCAGTACGAGCTTTATTGGTTGTGTGGGTGAAGATTCGATCGGGCTGGAATTGCAGCAATTACTCGCGGCTGAAGGTGTTGATACGACAGGTTTACAAGTCCATCCCACTGCCCCGACTCGCGAAGTTTTTGTGACTCGATCGACTGATGGGGATCGAGCTTTTTCGCACTTTTCTGGTGATTCTGGCACTGTATTTGCGGATATGCTCCTAGCTGCCGCTCAGATCCCAGCGCAGTTATTTGAGGATGCGGATTTTTTGGTGTTGGGAACGCTTGGTCTAGCGAGTGAACGAACTTCCGAGGCGATCGCCCGTGCTTTAAAGCTAGCGGAAGAGAACTTTGTGCGGGTTGTGGTTGATGTCAACTGGCGATCGATCTTTTGGGCGAATCCTGCTCAAGCCCCGCAGTTGACCCGAATTTTGTTGGCTCATACCGACTTTCTCAAACTTTCTGCCACCGAAGCTGACTTGCTATTTCACACCACTAGCCCTGCCTCGATCGCCCAAGCCCTGACGCACTTAGAAGGAATAATTGTTACGGATGGGGATCGACCATGTCGCTATTATCTGGGCGATCGATCGGGCAATCGATCGGCTTTTGTGGTTGATGCTGTTGATACAACTGGGGCGGGTGATGCTTTTCTGGCAGGATTTTTGCATCAATTATGCAGTCGATCGCTAGCCGATCTAGAAAACCCCAAACTTGTCGATCGGATGATCGCTTATGCCTGTGCTAGTGGTGCGCTGACAACTCTAGGCATGGGGGCGATCGCGCCACAACCCACCGATGCTCAAGTCACAGCATTTTTAGCTCAATCAGAAATTAGTTAGATCGATAAACTCAATTGGGATTTTATGTGGAGTATTCTATTTACTTCAGTCAAGAAAATGGAGAAGCATCATGCAAATCACAATTGACCTACCTCAAGATCTTGAACAAGAACTGATCCGTCAAGCATCTCAATCTAATATTCCGCTCCAAATCCTGATTATCCAAGCTTTACGACAGCTAACCCAAACGACAGCATCTCGGTGGTCGGATGTCGTTCTATCTTACAAAGGGATACCTGACTTTCCAGCTTTTGAGTCTTACCGAGATGAACTCCTCCCTCCATCTGAACTAGAGATGTTCTAATGCGATATCTACTCGATACCTGTGTCATCAGTGATTTTATACAGTTAGTAAGCTCAGTATTTTTTGAAGTAAGTATTATGACGCAGATCGCCCCTAACCCTACTCCAGAATCTGCAACATCTGGAAGCCCACAACAGCCTTCCTTACCAGTATCTCCTCAATCCAACGCTGATCCCAAGCCCAAGTTCGATCGACGTTTGCCGATTCCGATCGGACTGGCGGCGGCGGCGATCGGCTATGGGGTTTGGCTAATTTTGCCGCGCCCTGCTGAGACTGTATTGCATATTAGTGGGCGATTAGAGTCTGATGAGACAGATATCGGGGCTAAAACTGGTGGGCGAATCGTTAAAATTTTGGTGCGCGAGGGTGAAGCAGATTTGAATTTGCAGCAATCAAAGGGGGATTCTAGTGGACGGGTCGAACAGGCACAATCGAATGTTTCTGCTGCCGAAGCCGATCTATTGCAAGCTAAGGCACAGGTCGAGCAAGCAAAAGCCCAAGTCCAACAGTCTAAGTCAGAGTTGAGATTTGCCCAACTCGAACGCGATCGATACGTTAAGTTAGTGGCAGAAGGCGCGGTCAATCAACAACTATTAGACCAAAAACAGACAACTTTGGATACTACCAAAGCTAGTCTCAATACTGCTAAAGCGAAACTAGTTGCCAGTCAGGCTGCGGTCAAATCTCAAGTCGATCGACTCGCCGCCGCAAGTGGAAGTTTAACTCAAGTTCGATCGACAGGATTAAATCCCGAAATCCGTACTGCTCAGCTTGATGCTTCTTCCCAACAAAAGACCCAAGCCCAAGCAAAACTTGCTGCTGCCCAAGCCAAGGTCAAAAATGCTCAGGCATCACGGGATCAAATTCAACGCCGTTTAGAATCATTCAAGGTCAGAAGCCCGATCGATGGCATCGTCCAAGATCGCCCACTGGAGCCAGGTGCAGTTGTGAGTGCGGGTAAAACTTTACTAACGGTACTCGATCCCAGTGCGGTGTATTTGCGCGGCTATATTCCAGAGGGTGATATTGGTAAGATTCGGGTCAGCCAAACCGCAAGAGTGCTGCTAGATTCCAGTCCCAATCAACCATTCAGTGCGCGTGTATCCCAAATCGATACGAAAGCTTCTTTTACGCCAGAGAATATCTATTTCAAGCAAGATCGAGTCAAGCAGGTGTTTGGGATTAAACTTTCGATCGACAAACCTGAAGGATTCGCAAAGCTTGGGATGCCAGCCGATGCCGAAATTGATTTAGGACTATGAGCGATTACAAAAAAACATACAATCAAATCGCAGGGCAAAGACTGCATCGGATTGAGGCAATTAGTAATGGAGTTTTTGCGATCTCAATCACTTTACTAGTGAGGGATTTAAAGGTGCCAGTTAGCCCTGAAATTAGTACCGAGGTTGGACTAGTGAATGCCTTTGTCAGCCTAGTGCCGCAATTATTGAGTTACTTTTTGAGTTTCATGACTCTTGGGATATTTTGGACAGCACATACAACTCAATTTCATTACATTAATAAAAGCGATCGCCATCTCAACTGGATTTCTTTGTTCTTTTTGATGTTTGTCACTTTACTTCCATTCACAACTGCTTTTTTGAGTGAATACATTAACTTTAAATTTGCAATTGGACTATATTGGCTGAATATTGTCGCGCTTGGCATGATGCTCTTTATCCAATGGCGTTACGTTTATCGCCATAATTATCTTGGTATAGCAGATGATGAGAAGAAGATCGTTAACAAGGCAATTAAGCAAAGACTGATCGTATCTCACACTTTATACACGATTGGAGCATTATTTTGCTTTATTAACACTTACTTGAGTGTTCTAATCATGATTCTAATCCAACTTAACTTTGCTCTAGCAATCTTCTTTAAACCCAGTAAGAGAGAAGATAAGATAATATCTAACTCGGATTCAACCCTCCTATAGGAATCAATTATGGTAATTGTTTCGCCAGAGTCTGCTGTTCGGAATTCGATCGATAGCTCAAACAGCGATCCTGTAATCTCTGTGCGAGACCTCTCAAAACAATATGGCAATTGGGATTACAACGGTTAGAAGTTCGTGCTATCCCAATCGCTATAGCAGAGCAGGTGTTATTAGAAACCGCGCAGGGTCGATCGAGCATTGCTGATGTCCCGATCGAATCGATGTTTTAGTAGCAGATGTTGTTAAGGATGAAGTCGCAGTGCGTCAGGCTTTTCGGGAAAGTGATATTTCGATCGACAGCATTCAAGCTAGCGACGCTACTTTGGAAAACGTATTTGTGACTCGGCTACGGCAGCAAGGCTCCGATCCTCTGTTCATTCCCTTCCCTCGTTCCAAACCCCAAAATCCCAAAACCCAAGACTCTCAGATCGCAATTGGGGCGCGTAATCTCCAAAAAGTGTTTGGCAAGTTTCATGCTGTGAAAGATGTGAACTTAGAGATTCGCTATGGTGAAATTTATGGGCTACTGGGGGCAAATGGAGCGGGAAAGACGACAACAATCAAAATGCTCTGCGGCTTATTGGAACCAACTAAGGGCGACATGATGCTGTCAGGACAGAGCCAAAATCTTCGTAGTAGTTCTTTGCGTAAGCGGATCGGCTATATGAGTCAAAAATTCACGCTCTATGATGACCTGACGATTCTGCAAAACCTCGAATTTTACTGTGGCATTTACGAAGTCCCACAACTTCTTTAAGGTTCGCGTAAATGATTTATCCCAAAGTAGTTCAATCATCGCTAGAATCCATCATTAGCTGCTCGACAGAATCTGTGCGAACTTTACCAAGCCGATAGTTTTCTTCGGCTTCTTGAATGTCACGGTATCGTACTTTCTAGCATACCAACTTAAATTTTATTAGGTTTATAATGTGTGAAACGCGATCGCAAAATTCACCATGACTTAGGGCTTGTGATAAAGTTGGAATGTAAGCTCAAAACCTTACTAAAAAAATATGGATGCTTTAACGATCAGCCTAGAGTCCGTAATCGATCTTACTGATGAACAGTTTTTTCAATTTTGCCATAAAAATAGCGACCTTAGAATTGAACGCAATGCTCAAGGAGATATCACAATTATGGCTCCAGAAGGTAGCGCAACAGGAATGCGTAGTGCCAGTATTACAATCGATCTAGGGGTTTGGAATCGCAAAACTAAGTTAGGCTTTACTTTTGGATCGTCAACGGGCTTTAAACTTCCCAATGGAAGCGATCGATCGCCTGATGCTTCATGGATTTTGAAAGAGCGTTGGGAAGCTCTAACGACCGAACAACAAGCAAAATTTGCTCCAATTTGTCCAGATTTTGTGATTGAGTTAATGTCGCCTAGTGATAACTTGAAGGTTACGCAAGCTAAGATGCAGGAATATCAAGATAATGGAACAAGACTTGGCTGGCTAATTAATCGCAAAGATCGTGAAGTGGAAGTTTATCGCATTGGTAAGCTTAAAGAAGTTTTGCAAAATCCGAGTTCTCTCTCTGGAGAAAATGTTTTACCTGATTTTGTTTTGAGTCTTACGGAAATTTGGTAATAGGATACATGAAATGAGATCGACCTAAAGCACCATGACTCAAAACCCAAAAGATAAACAATCTACTTCTAGTGCTGAGAAAAAATTTGTGCAGCGATCGACTTCACATTGTGCTCGATCGACCTGAAACCGAACTCCCAGAATTGCGATCGCACCTTCAAGATCGCGGTATCCAAGTCTATTTCGATCGACCTGTGCCTTTTTCTTTAGAAGATGCATTTATTGGCACAGTTCAGCGCACAGAAACTGGCACATCCCATTCGTCAGATTAGGATCTTGGTGATGGATCGCTACCATTTTTATGAGCATATCCCAGTCGCAGAGAGCATCGTCGTTCATAAATTGCTCTATCTGGCTGAAAGCTGTTGCCATTGAGCTATAACTAAATTATCAAAGATAAGCTGTTTCTAAGGTGAGATTATGCCAGAACAAGACTGGGGTGATGAGGAATTGTGGATTGTGACGGCTAGCGAACCAAGCGATCGCCCAGAATCACGCACAACTGGTCAAAAAGTTGTAGGTCAAGGCAATAATCCTTACGGTTCACCAACAGCGACAGTATCGGGTGCGGAAGTTCAAGCAAGTCGCGTGAAGGCAGAGACTCTGTCGGTGCAGATGTCGCAGTTTGTGCGGGTGATTAGTCGAGTGTTTGCTGATGCTCAGAGACAGGTTGCGCCAGAAGCGGGTTTGCAATTGGATGAGATTAAGTTGGCGGTGGAGATTTCGGGTAAGGGTGAAATTAAATTATTGGGTACGGGGATCGAAACATCTGGAAAAGGTGCGATCGAGTTAAAATTTAAACGGGTTGAGTTGCCCAATATGTCTAAGCCTTCGGAGTCAGTTTAAAGCTATGGCGAGAAATTGCGCGGTCATCATTGGGATTAATGATTACGATGAAATCCAACCTCTGAATTATGCTAAGAGCGATGCCGAGCTGATGCGTGATTATTTCACGCAGGATTTGGGCGTTAATTCTGCCGATCTATTTTTCTTCTCAGATGATTCGCCGCGCAATGCTCAGGGGCGTAGGACTCAGCCGACCTATGGCACGCTCAAATCTTTTTTAACAGATCGCTTTGAAAATTCATTTTTAAGCGCGGGGGATACGCTGTGGTTTTACTTTAGCGGTCATGGAATGCCCTGTGATGATCGAGATTATCTATTACCTAGTGATGGCAATCCTCGTTCTGCTCCCGATCTGGCGATTCCGATTGGCTATGTGACGGAGCGGTTGCGGCGCAGTGGAGCGGATAATGTGGTGTTGCTGATCGATGCTTGTCGCAGTGATGGCGCGAAGAATGCGGGTTTGGGGATTGGTGAGGAGAAGCAGCAGGGTGTGATTACGTTCTTTTCTTGCAGTCCAACGCAGGTTTCCTATGAGATTGAGGAGCTAAAGCAGGGAGCTTTTACGAATGTGTTGTTGGAAGCGTTGCGAATTCAGGGTGAGGGGAATTGTGCGACGGTGGAGCGGGTTGCGAATTATTTGAAGGTTCGTGTACCGCAAGTGACGCAAATGTACAAAAAATACAATCAAATTCCTTATGTAAAAATCGAACCTGAAACTAAGTTGCATTATATTTTGCTGCCGAAGTTTGCCAATCTTACGGATATCACTTTGCTTAAGGTTGATGCACTCCATGCTGAAGCAGAAGGTGATTTTGCGTTGGCTTTTCAGTTGTGGATGCGGGTAAATGTGGCGGCGGGTGGGACGGATATGCAAGTAATTAATGCTTTTCAGCGTTTGGCAAATAAGCAACCGCTATCAAGTCCACAATCAAAGACAGCAGCAGTTAACCAAGGTAGCAAAACGCCAGCAGCACCGCCTAAGCCAGAAGTCCAGAAGCCGCCCGTAGAATTATTGAGCGCGAAGGGGATCGACTATCGCGAACTTGAGAAACTATTGAAGGCGAAGGAATGGCAGAAGGCAGATGAACTGACATATAGACTAATGTTGAAGGTGGCAAATCGCGAAAGTGCAGGTTGGTTAGAACCCGAAAACATCAAAAATTTCCCTTGTGAAGATTTATTGACGATCGATCGCCTATGGGTGAAATATAGCGATGGACTGTATGGTTTTAGCGTCCAGAAACAAATTTATGTGGAATGTGGTGGTAAGCTAGATTTTAGTTTTCCAAGTGATGAGACTTGGAACAAATTCTGCGATCGTACTGCATGGAAAAGTGAGGGCAAGTGGGTGAATTATCCCGACTCATTTTTTAATAATAATTTTATGAGTGTGAAGGGACACCTCCCTTTATATACAAAAATAAAGAAGATGCGAAATGCGGAAAGAATACTTCTTTTCTCGCATCGAGACTTATGAAGCTTAAGACATAAAGGTTTCACACTTCTATTAACTTTTGTAAACCAACATTTTCCTACAGCATAATCAGCATCCTAGCGTTTCGTTACCTGTCACCAGCCTCTTTACCATCATCACCGCCCTTTTCCGAATATTTTTGGCAAGCCACCTTGGGATCGTAGCAATTTGCCATTACAAATTTTTCAGCAACTTTACGGATCTCGTCATCGGGTTTGTCCCACTCATCCCATAAAGACTTCTGCCCACGACACCCCTTTCCCGTCTTGCCCTTTACTTTTAAGAGGTTTCTAAATTTGTTCAAAAGCAGCTATGAAATCATCTCGTAAGATACCAGACTGAGTGCAGATACTTCTGAGAGTGGAGCCTTTGATACGTTTATGATTTGGCAATGTCAATGGAGTACTTGTTCCATCAGAATTTTGCCGAATCATAGAGATATGCTCTTTCTCACGCACTATCGAAAACCCAAAGCTCTCAAGTACTTTAATGACTCTCGATTTGGGTGCATCAACTGGAAACTTTGCCGTTTATACGCTTGTCTCCGCTACAAAGGCTTCAAGGACTGAGGACTCAGATTCTAGTACCGAATTCCCAAAAGTTTCCATATGAAACAAAATCGCCGATTGCACATCATTGAGAGCTTCTTCATAGGTGTCACCCTCACCAACCACGACCCCTTGAATACCCAATGGATAAGCAACATATCCATCTGAGTGTTTCTCCACAATGATTTTGATAGACTTCATAACAACTTTCCCTAAAACATTTGAACAATAACTTTTACCTGAATATTATCAGCATCAATCTCTCGCTGCCGCAATGCCATCAGCAATGCCCGATTCATGCTGTCTTCATCTAGGTAAAAGCGAATCGCACTCATTGCAAAGCAACCTTTAGCCAGTCAAAGATTTGCCCTAGAGCGAGTTGCACGGCACTGGCAAAGTTGGGGACGAGGAGGATGGTTTCGGGACTATCGATCGCAATTGGTTGTTGTTGGGGCTGATAGATCACCACAAGTCACTCGGCAGGGTCGATCAGCCATCCCATTTGCGTACCATTAGCTAGGCGTGCTGAAATCAGATTCCAGCCGACGAGGCGATATGATCAAAGAAATAAACTCAAGTCTCACCAAAATGCTGGATTTACTTAAAGTTGCAGGGCAAATGCAGGGCATGTCGGAGCAATTGCAAAAAGAAGCAAAACAGTTGGCAGGAAAGCTGAATCTGGCAGAAGCTTTATTTAATCGATCGATCTCTAATCAACCCAAACTTGTTGCCCAAAGAGAAGAGTGGAGTAGCTCTCTAGCATTTGCCTGTGCCGAACCAGTGGAGCCGCTCACCCAAAAAACCATGATTAAGTCGATCGAAACCCCTCACACCGCGATTGCCACCGATGGTTCCCAAATTACACCCAGTCGTCACGAAATTGCTTACTGTTATTTGATTAACATCGGACGTGTACAAATCCACTATGGGTCGGGAGCATATCCATTATTAGATAGCATCCCTGAAGTTTATTACAAACCCGAAGATCTTTATGGCGCAAGAAAATGGGGGATTCAAACCGAAGAATGGATGAGCTTAAAACGGATGGCATTGGAATCGATCGCCCTTGCAGATCTGGCAGTAGAAGTCAGAAGTCAAGAGCCAGAGGTCGATCCTATGGTTGCGCTTCAGGATGGTTCTTTAATTCATTGGAATTTGGAAATGCTCCCTGCTGAAGCGAGGGCGAAGATTTTGCCTGACGTACTCGCAAGTTGGGATAAATTACGATCGACAGGCGTACCATTAGCGGGATATATCAGTTCGCCTCGCACCGTGGAAGCGATGAATTTTCTGCGCCTAGAAGCTTGCCCGTTCCCCCAGCCAGATTGCGCTAAACATTGTGCCAATAAATTATCGGATGCTACTCCCTGTAATCAGATTCAGCCCTTGAGAGATGCGACGCTCTGGCATCAACTGCTTCAGCCTGGGGAATGTAGTCCGCTTTGGCGAAGTCATGCCAGAATTTTGCAGGAATATGACGACCATTGGATTTATTTTTGCTATTTGCACGTTGGGGTCGAGGTCGTGAGAGTTGAGATGCCGCGTTGGACTGCTTTGGATCGAGAGTTTCGATCGCAGGTTTTAAGTATTATTTTGGCACAAGTACAAAAAGGATATGGATACCCGATCGCACTAGCAGAGGCACATAATCAAGCCGTGGTTACGGGCGGAGATCGACATCGGTTCTTTGCGATTTTAGAACAACAGATGATTCGTTCTGGCATTCGCAATGTCGGCACATCATACAAGGAAGCTCGAAAACGGGGCAGTATTGCATAGATTTGTTACAAGTTCGGAACTATTGGGATCGATCGAATGTCGCTCTTAGTAAGAACTTCTACTAGATCGTGATGCTATATCTGCACGATCCTGAAGCCTTTTCTTAGCTTTCACTTCTACGATATAGATATCGGCTCCTATCCACATTTTTAGGTAATCCTTATGGCTACTGTTAATCTATTAGGCGATGCGATCAATGATGATGGTTCGGGTAATATTTCACTTCCCGCTCTGACGATCCATCCCAGCGTTGGTTCAATTCCTGCCACCACCCCATATCCGCTGGCGCTCTATCAGCCCCCAGCAACTAATTATGTAGGCTTAAATCTGCTCAATTATTTCAATACAATTACGGCTGCGGCTGGCAGTGGCGGCTCTTTAGGGGCATTTTTCGATCTGACTAACAATAGCGATACTCAAACAATTCCAGCTTGGTCGGGGTTTGGACCGAATTCTCCAGGTGGTGTTCGCGCCCTCAATGGTAATGATGGGATCACTGGCTCTAGCGATAATGATGTGATCAACGGCAACCTAGGAGATGACTTTATTCTTGGTCTGAATGGTTATGATTACCTCAGAGCAGGACAGGGAAATGACAATATATCTGGTGATAGTGGTAACGATATCGTCAATGGCAACATTGGTAACGACTTTGTGTTTGGCGGTAACGATCAAGATATGGTGCGGGGCGGTCAAGGAGATGATTTCTTGTTTGGTGACAATGGTGACGACATCCTGATCGGCGATCTTGGTAAGGATATTTTGACAGGCGGAAGTGGTAGTGACGGATTTTTCTTGCGGTCTGACACAACGAGTGGCGTGTCGAATTTAGCCGCAAACGAATTCTCTGCCGATCAAATTACTGACTTCACTCCTGGCGTAGATTACATCTTGTCAAATGGCATCACTAGAAATCAGATTACTTTTAGTAATGTTTTTGTTGGTGGCGTGGCTGGAACCAGTGATACGGCGATCTTGTTTGGTGGACAAGTTCTCGGCGTGGTAATCGACACCACTAATGCTAATGTCTTTAACAACTTCTATAACGTTGGTAGTTCTCCCAGTATTTTGGGGATCGGCTAGTTCGATCTAATCTAAATCTGCTTCTAATCTGCTCGATCGATCGCTATGTGAGAAGTCGAGCATTTTGGTGTTTGTTAATCCCGATTGGATATCCGATCATGCAGGTATGGTAAGAGTTCTTGTTCTATGCGGTACTGGTGATGCGATCGAACTGGTGGCTAAACTCTCGGAAATTTCCGATATTGAGGTAATTGCATCTTTGGCAGGGCGGACACGTCAACCCGCTTCTCTAACTGGAACGGTTCGTATCGGTGGGTTTGGCGGTGCAGACGGTCTAACGACTTATTTACAAACCCAAAAGATCGATTACTTGATTGATGCGACACATCCCTTCGCGATCCAAATGTCGGATCATGCCGTAGCAGCAACAAAGGCAGTTGGGATTCCTAGTGTGATGTTGGTACGTCCTGCTTGGGAAAAAGTATCAGGCGATCGATGGATTGAAGTTGAGAGCGTAGAAGCAGCAGTTCAAGCAATCCCTGTTACAGCGAAACGGATATTCCTGACGATTGGGAGACAGCAACTTGCACCTTTTACAACACTCAAAGAACCGTGGTTTCTAATTAGATCGATCGAATCATCAGATGTAGTGATTCCCAATAGTAAGATTTTGCTCGATCGAGGCCCCTTTAGCCTCGATCGAGAACGACAATTGCTGAGGGACGATCGAATCGATCTGATCGTGAGTAAAAATAGCGGTGGTGAGGCCACTTATGCCAAGGTTGTGGCAGCACGAGAATTAGATATCCCAATTGTGATGGTGCAGCGTCCAGTCATGCCAAATGTGGAGCAGGTTGAGAGTGTCGATCGGGCGATCGACTGGCTTCAAGATCGGCTAAAAGGTAAATTTAATTGAGATCTTGCACGATCTTTATCCCAGCAAGATGTCATAATCAGCCACAAGATCATAGGATTGAACAGTTCACAAGAGAAACCCGATGCGACGAGACCCGATTTTTTATCAAATGTTTCAGAGATCGCCAGCACTTTTGTTTGACTTGATTGGCAGCCGACCAGACAATGCAGGTGACTATCGGTTTGATTCGGTGGCGGTTAAAGAGCCAAAGTTTGAGATTGATGGAGTATTCCTACCGCCTGACTTGGAGCTTGGTGTGGTCTACTTTTGTGAGGTGCAGTTCCAAAAGGATGAAGAACTCTACGAACGGCTATTTGGCGAATCATTATTGTATTTTTACCGAAACTGCAATCGTTTTTCTGATTGGCAAGCTGTCGTCATTTATCCATCGCGCAGCACCGAACAAAGCAAGATATATCCTCATCGATCGCTATTGAATGGTGAGCAGGTGCATCGGATTTACCTTGATGAATTGGGAGATGTGCGATCGCTGCCCGTTCCAATCGCTGCAACAGTTCTGACTATTATCGATGAAGCAGAAGCCCCAGAGGTAGCACGATATTTGCTGGCACGCACTGAGCAAGAACAGTTCACCACGCGAGAAAAAGCAGACCTGATTGATATTATGACCTCTATAATGGTTTATAAATTCACTAATTTAAGTCGTTTGGAGATTAAAACCATGCTAGGACTCAATTTACTAGAAGAACCCCGCGCCATTCGTGAAGCTAAGGAAGAAGGACGAGAAGAAGGACGAGAAGAAGGACGATCGCTGATTCTGAGACAACTCACAAAAAAGGTGGGGGAGTTAGATAAATCAATGCGCGATCGTGTTTTGGTTTTACCATTAACACAACTGGAATCGTTGGTTGAGGCATTACTTGACTTCTCTAATGTGGCTGATTTAGAGACTTGGTTAGTAGAAAATGAATAGCGCGATCGCAATTAAAAAATCTAAAAAGCTTTAACTGAGATCTTAATCAGCTAGGAGAATGGTTCTAGCGAAATTTAAACTGGACTCAGGGCTTAAATGCAATCCACTGGGTGACAGGAGCCATAGCTTTCCATCCCAAAAAGGAGCCGATCGATTCAGCCCGTTGAATCGCAATTCGACTTAGGCTTCCACCAACCTGCTGCTGCCATTTGAATAGCTGCTGTTCACCTTCGATCGTCACCACATTTGCCACTAAGCGTCCACCAGATCGCAAAGCCTCCCAACAAGTCTCAAACATCCCTTCAGCAGTTGCGCCGCCACCAATAAAAATAGCATCGGGGGGCGGTAAATCCTGAAGCGCGGCGGGTGCTGTTCCTGCGATAATTTGCAGGTTTGGCACTCCCAACGAGTTGGCATTATCAGCAATGTAAGTCATTCTTGACTTCTCGATCGAGATTGCCCGACAACGCGGATCGGTACGCATCCATTCAATCGAAATCGAACCACAACCCGCTCCCACATCCCATAGTAATTCACCAGGAGTTGGAGCTAGTGCGGATAGAGTAACGGCTCTGACTTCGCGTTTGGTCAGTTGCCCGTCGTGATGATAGGCGAGATCGGGAAGTCCTGGCAGCCGCGATAAAACTTGAGCCTTACGATCGACGATACAGGTAACAGCGATTGCATTCAGTTCAGAGATGCCCTCAATATCCCATGCTTCAGCCACACCTGAAATCATCCTTTCTCTCGTTCCACTAAGATATTCAAATACAGCAATCGCACTTTTACCAAATCCTCGCTCAGTTAAGATCTTGGCAACGATCGATGGAGTTTCTTGCCCTGCACTGAGGATCAAAAGTTTAGCGTTGGGATAAACATAGGATTGTAGTAAAGATGCTGGACGACCGCACAAACTCAGGGTTTCAACTTCAGCGATCGACCATCCTAACCGCGCACAGATCAGACTAAAACTAGAAGGTGCAGGGATAATCGTGATTTCGTCGATCGACACGCTGCGAGTCAGGGTCACGCCAATGCCGTACCACATCGGATCTCCACTTGCCAATACACACACATTGCGACCGCGATAGGAGAGAATCTGCTCGATCGATTCACTAATTGGGGATGTCCAAACTAATCGCTCTTGTTGAATATTCGATCGAGGTACCATTGCTAGATGTCGATCGCCACCGACCAAGATTTCTGCCGTACTGATGATCGATCGCGCCACCGCACTCAATCCCTCGATTCCATCTTCGCCGATCCCTACGATCGACAACCATTTTTGTGGCATTTTTATGACATCTTAAAATAATACTGATAAAGTTTGGGGCATTGCGATCGTAACGATCGTTTGCCCCAGCCATTGCATAAACATATCCATCGATATACTCATGTTTAACAATGAGTGACCGCTTGATTAAACTATTGTACCGTTGTAATCATATACACTTACTTAGCTAATCTATGGAATTATTTACATTAGGTTTCTTACTAATCTTAACCAGCTTATCCCTAATCATCTGGATCTATTTGCTGGGATTCCGGGGAGGCTTTTGGCGAACCGATCGGCAGCTTGAGAGGCAAGTAAATAATCTGGGAAATTATCCATCGGTGTGTGTGGTGATTCCCGCTCGTAATGAAGCTGAACTATTGCCTATGACCCTTCGATCGATCCTTACCCAAACCTATTCAGGTTCAATCCGAATCATCCTCGTAGACGATCAAAGCACTGATGGTACTGGTATGGTAGCGCAACAAGTTGCCAAGAAGCTAGGCAAGCAATCTCAACTCGATCTGATTATGGCTGACCCTTTACCTGCTGGCTGGACGGGGAAGTTATGGGCAATGGAACAAGGAGTGAGAGCCGCAGAAAAATCTCTCCCAGATTACATTTTGCTGACCGATGCTGATATCCAACACGATCGAGATCATCTGATCCAGTTAGTCACAAAAGCCCAAACCGAAAATTTAGATATGGTTTCGGTGATGGTAAAACTGAGATGTGAGAGCATATGGGAAAAACTACTCATCCCTGCTTTTGTGTTTTTCTTTCAAAAGCTCTATCCATTTGCTTGGGTCAATGATCCTAAAAATTCGATCGCTGCCGCCGCAGGGGGATGTATCCTGATTCGGCGTGAAGCATTGATTAGAATTGGAGGGATTGCCGCGATCCGTCACGCTCTAATCGATGATTGTGCCCTTGCTAAAGCTGTAAAATCTCGATCGAATCCAATCTGGTTAGGACTGAGCCAAACTACACTCAGCCTGCGTCCTTATCCATCTCTGAGTTCGATTTGGGATATGGTAGCTCGTACCGCTTATACCCAATTAGATTACTCGCCTTTGATGTTATTGGGAACGCTGATCGGGATGTCGATTATTTATCTGATTCCTCCTGTCAGTGCGATCTCAGGATTTATCTTGGGGAATTATCCTATTGGTATCGCTGGTTTAGTGGCATGGATATTAATGTCGATCGCCTACTTACCGACATTGCGGTTCTACGCCTGTCCGTTCTGGATGGCATTTTTATTGCCTTCGATCGCATTCCTCTATACTCTAATGACACTAGACTCTGCTTTCCGCCACTGGCGCGGCAAAGGTGGCGCATGGAAAGGGAGAACTTACCGCTCGATCGAATCTTGAGAAAACTATTAACTACATCTTATGCAAGTCAGCATCATCATGGGAAGCGATTCCGATTTACCGACAATGCAAGCCGCGATCGAAATTTGCGAACAATTTGGCGTTAGTTGTGAAGTGGCAATTATTTCAGCGCATCGCACCCCAGAACGGATGGTGGAGTTTGCCAAACACGCTCATGAACGGGGTATTCGGGTAATTATTGCAGGGGCAGGTGGAGCGGCGCATTTACCTGGGATGGTGGCGGCGCTCTCTCCATTACCAGTGATCGGCGTACCTGTATCGTCCAAACAGCTCAATGGCGTGGACTCGCTCTATTCGATCGTGCAGATGCCAAGAGGGATTCCCGTTGCCACCGTAGCGATCGGGAATGCTGAGAATGCTGGCTTGCTGGCAATTCAGATCTTGGCGACCCACGATCCACAGTTAATGATAAAAGTCCAAGAATACCGCAAATCCCTATCTGAGTCAGTTTTAGCCAAGCAAAGCCAATTGGAAGCAGTCGGGTATAAAAAATATTTAGAGGATATAAAAAAGCAGGGGCAACCGTGAAGCTGCCCCTGCTTTAAGTATTTA
>Ga0163151_10005640_pt1 | contig 15818 bp, 14 predicted proteins | sample OliLakLV19MP5IB2_FD_145596 | JGI IMG/M metagenome (GOLD analysis project Ga0163151, IMG submission 145596) | Freshwater microbial mat bacterial communities from Lake Vanda, McMurdo Dry Valleys, Antarctica - Oligotrophic Lake LV.19.MP5.IB-2 | ecosystem: Environmental > Aquatic > Freshwater >...
ACAATCCATTGTTTTGGAACAAAACGTTCCAAATCCATTTGCTGAACAAACAACTATTAATTATTTTTTACCAGACAATATAAGTAAAGCTCAAATTTTATTTTACAATGCACAAGGTAAATTAATTCAATCGGTTGATTTGAATGAGAGAGGAAAAGGACAATTGAATGTATTTGCTAGTGATTTGTCAAATGGCATTTACACATACACACTTGTAGCGGATGGCAAAATTATTGAGACGAAAAAAATGGTGAAGCAACAATAAAAATATCAAGTTTAAAATAAAAATCCTCTCAGATAATTTCTGAGAGGATTTTTTATACACACAGATTCGTAATTTCGTTTTATCCGTTATTCGTACTAGTAATAAACCATTCGTCTAACTTCTGCAATATACTTGCTGAAGCGAATTACTTGACGAGTATAACCGTATTCGTTATCATACCATACATATAATACAATGTTCTTTTTATCTGGACCAACAATTGTTGCTTGGCTGTCGAATACCGAAGGGCAAGGATTTCCAATTACATCTGTAGAAACCAATTCATTTGAATTCATGTATTGGATTTGTTCAACGAGTGCTCCGTTTAAAGCAGCATCTTTCAAGATATCGTTTACTTCTTCTTTCGTAACTTCTTTATCAATGGTCATACTCAAAATTGCAAGCGAAACATTTGGTGTTGGTACACGCACAGAGTTAGCCGTAAATTTCCCGGACAATTCAGGCAATACTTTTTTCAAAGCACTTTCAGCACCCGTCTCCGTAATTACCATATTTAATGCAGCAGAGCGACCTCTTCTGTATTTTTTGTGATAGTTGTCCAACAAGTTTTGATCGTTGGTGTAGGAGTGAACCGTTTCAATATGTCCGCGAGCTATTCCCAATTTATTGTGAACCACTTGTAAAACAGGCATAATTGCGTTAGTTGTACAAGACGCAGCAGAAAGAATGTTGTCGGTTTTAATATCAATGGTTTGGTGATTTACTCCGTGAACTACGTTTGGAATATCTTTTGCAGGAGCTGTCAATAAAACTTTTGTAATTCCTTTCGCTTGTAAGTGGCGACTCAATTCTGCCTTGTCTCTAAAAACACCAGTGTTGTCAATCAATAACGCATTGTTGATTCCATATTTAGTATAATCTACATCTTCTGGATTTTTTGCATCAATCATATAAACGGTATGTCCGTTGATGATTAAAGCTTTTTTATCTAAGTCTTCAATGATGGTTCCAGGAAAAACTCCATGTATTGAATCGGTACGCAAAAGATCTGCACGTTTGATAATATCAGCATCGCTACTTCCGCGGGTAACAATTGCTTTTAATCTTAATTGTTCTCCTTTACCAGCTTGAGCAATTAATTCACGAGCCGCTAAACGGCCAATACGTCCGAAACCAAACAATACAACATCTTTTGGAGTAATGTTGTGTTTTTTGCCGATGAATTCAACTAATTTATTTTTTAAGAAATCTTCAACTGTTTTAAATTTTGCACTTTCTTTTTGCCATTCAAAAGCAAGTTTTCCAATGTCCAAACGAGATGGACAAATATCCATTTGAGAAATGTGTGTTGCAATGGCTAAGGTATCTTCAACCGTAATAACTTTTTTAACAATGTTTTTTGCATAGTGGTGCAAGTTCATGATTTCACTAGCACTTCTATCGACTAATTGATTTCTGAAAAGAATCAATTCGATTGATTTCTCAAACCATAGTTTTCCGATGATTCCGATAAGGTCGATTGCCGCTTTTTCATGATTGATCCAATCATTCAATTCTGATTCGTAGGTTCCTTTTGCTTTTCCTTCAGTTGGCTCCATTGTTTCAAGTGTCATAATGCTAGTTCATTTGTTAATTAGTTCATTTGTTTATTAGTTGGACTGTCATTTCGAGCGGAGTCGAGAAATCTGGTTGATTAACAAGTAGATTCTTGTTTCGGTCGGAATGACAATTAAAAGCTCGATAAAAATAAAAAAATAACCACACAAACATCAGTTAAACTTATTCTTAGTTTTCAACTGATTTCTGTGTGGTTTCATTGCCTTTGAGCGGATTACTTATCCTAAATATGTCTTTAGTAATTTGCTTCTGGAGTTGTGGCGTAATCTACGAATCGCTTTCTCTTTAATCTGACGAACACGTTCGCGGGTTAAGTCGAATTTTGCTCCGATTTCTTCCAAAGTTAATCCGTGGTTGATTCCGATTCCGAAAAACAATTTTACAACATCGCGTTCTCTTTCTGTTAATGTAGATAATGAACGTTCAATTTCTCTTTGTAAGGATTCATTCATCAATAAGTTATCAGCGCGAGGAGAATCATGATTCACCAATACATCCAATAAACTATTTTCTTCTCCATTTACAAAAGGAGCATCCATAGATACGTGACGACCAGATACTCTCATCGTGTCGGCAACTTTATCTTGTGGAAGTTCTAATATTTCTGATAACTCTTCAGCACTTGGCTCACGCTCAAATTGTTGTTCTAAACGAGAATATGCTTTATTGATTTTATTCAGTGAACCTACTTGGTTCAATGGTAAACGAACGATTCGTGATTGTTCAGCTAAAGCTTGAAGAATGGATTGACGAATCCACCATACAGCATAAGAGATAAATTTAAAACCACGTGTTTCATCAAAACGTTTTGCTGCTTTAATCAAACCTAAATTTCCCTCATTAATTAAATCGGGTAAACTTAAACCTTGATTTTGATATTGTTTTGCAACCGATACTACAAAACGTAAATTCGACTTCGTTAATTTCTCTAACGCTTGCTGATCTCCAGCTCTGATTTTTACTGCTAATATTACTTCTTCTTCTGCAGTAATTAACTCCTCGCGACCAATTTCCTGAAGATATTTATCCAAAGAAGCACTCTCGCGATTGGTAATTGATTTGGTTATTTTGAGTTGTCTCATAAGACTTTTTTGATTTTATATGGTGATGAATTCTTTTGCAAAGGTACTCTATAACTCTTTGTTTTTACAAATATTTCATCTTAAAATAACTTTTGGAACTCACTGATTGTTAATAATTTAGAAATAATTAGACTGAGTCGTAAAAAGGAACCATAAAGTGCCTTTTATTGTCGATAAAATACCTTGTCGCTGTTGGTAAAAAAGATGTTCAATTTTTCAACACACCTGTCTGCTTTAAGACAGATGTGTATTGAAATTTTTTAAAGACCGAAACCATAGTAGGCTCTCATGCCATTAGGATAAATTCCTTCTATTAGCACTCCGCCTTTTTTTGTTTCAAGGGTTGCTTTTATATCTTCAATCGTTGCAATTTTTTTCTTATCAACACTTGTGATAATAAATCCTTCTTTTATTCCAGCACTTAATAATTTCCCTGCACCAAGTTTAGCCACCTTTAAGCCGTGCTCAATGCTAAGTTTTTTCATTTCATCTTTAGTAACATCTTCAAAAGAAGCTCCTAGTGCAGAAATAACTTCAACTTTAGGTTTCAGAACAACATCTGTATTTCCATCTTTGTTTTTCAAAACAACCGCCATTACTTTTTCTTGGTTGTTTCTATTCAAGGTAATATTTACTTTATTGCCAGGACGGTATCTGCCAATTTGTTCGAGCAACTCCGGCTGATTGTTCACTTCCGTTTCTCCGATTTTAGTAATTACGTCACCTTCTTTTATTCCTGCTTCCGCTCCGGCACCACCCTCTACAATTCCTTTAATGTATACGCCTTTAATTGCAGTAATGCTTTTTTCTTTGGCCAATTTCCCATCTAAATCTTGAATAAGCAATCCGATAAATGCGCGCTGTACTTGCCCAAATTCCAATAAATCAGCTACTACTTTTCTGGCTAAATTAACCGGGATGGCAAATGAATAACCTGTGTATGAACCTGTCGTGGATGCAATAGCAGAGTTAATTCCAACCAATTCTCCTTTTGCATTTACCAAAGCTCCGCCACTATTTCCGGGGTTTACTGCTGCATCTGTCTGTAAGTAAGCCTCAACAGGGAATTGTCCTTTTTCTCTGTCGTTTGCCAAAATATTAATATTCCTTCCTTTTGCACTTATAATCCCTGCAGTTACAGTAGAATTTAAATTAAAAGGGTTTCCAACAGCCAGTACCCATTCGCCCACCTTTACATTGTCGGAGTTGCCATAATTGATAAACTCCAAACCTTCTTCCTTGATTTTAAGCAGGGCTAAGTCTGTTGAAGGATCTTTGCCAATAACTTCAGCGGTATAGCTTCTTTTATCATTTAAAGTGATTTCTATTTTATCGGCTCCATCTACCACGTGGTTGTTTGTAATGATATAGCCATCCTGAGAAATAACGACTCCTGAACCAGTTGATTGAGGAGCTTGTTGTGGTTGACGTTGACCATGTAATCCGAAAAAATCACGGAAAGGGTCATATAAATAAGGATTTTGTGTTTCAATCGGGTAGGTTGTTTTTACGTTTACTACGGAATGAACCGAAGAGGCAGCAGCTGTTGTAAAATCTACCGCTAGTTCCGGAGCGTTGGCGCCAGGCAGTTTTACATAGCTTACAGGCGCTTGATATTCTAATTGAGATACTTGATTGTTTGATTGAATGCTTAAAAGGTGATTAAGACCAAGGGCGGTTAATCCACCAATTCCTGCGATAGTAAATACTCCTAAAATCTTTTTACTCATTTTTGCTGTTTTTTTTATGGGATTCATGAATATTTCATATTTCATATTCTCTGTTTTTTAAAGTTTTTAATATAACGAAATTTAGCTAAAAATAGTAACACAAATTTTGTTCCCATATTATTTTTGTCATTTATTTTTAACATACTTTAACAGCCGTTTGCAAAGGTTGTTTAACTTTACACAAATATTAAAAACACACACTTGCAGTAATATAATTTAATGAGCAGTTTTAAAGAAAAATCATACGGTTTTATTATCGGTATTTTAGTCGGACTAATTGTTGCCGGTGGTTTTTTTATTTTTAAACTGGACGATTATTTTAAAGAGTTGAGTTTTTATAAATCGGTTTCGAATACATTTTCTTCTGATACAAAAAAAGCTGAAGCGAATTCAAGCGAAGAAAAAAGAAGGAGTTATTACAGTGGATAAGTTTGGCGAAGATGAAAAAACACCAACTGTAGATACAACCAAAATCGCAAAAGACTCATTGACGCTTGAAAACCCAAGTATAGATGGAGTAGTGGTTCGAAAGGATGAGTTGCTTTCCACAAAAACATTGGAAGTGATAAACTTGGATCCTGTTGCGAAAATGAATGCAAAGGATTCATTGCTTCAAAAAGTAAGTGGAATAAAGGAAGATAGAAATACATCAAAACACTATTTTAATATTGAGTTTTGGTCGTCACCATTAAATTACAAAGGTTATAAAATGAGTAAGTACAAATTAATAGTTTACGGTGTGTCATCTCCAGAAGGTTTGAAAATATTTAAATTGGATGATGTGCTGTATTTTAAAAATTCATCTTTTGTATACCGAATTGACCCAACAGGTGAGTTTAAGCCATATGAAAGAATCTCAGACGAATCCATTCTTAATCGTTTAAAATAAAATGACTATTTCATTTAATAAATATCAGGGAACCGGAAATGATTTTATCATAATTGATAACCGTGATCTGAAATTCAATCGTAGCGATAATGCTTTAGTAGCAAAGTTGTGTGATCGAAGATTTGGAGTTGGGGCGGATGGATTGATGCTTTTGCAATCAAAAATCGGTTATGATTTTGAAATGGTTTACTACAATTCCGATGGAAACGAAAGCAGTATGTGTGGGAATGGCGGACGTTGTATCGTTGAGTATGCGAGAACTTTGGGATTAGTAAAAGCCAAGGCACTTTTTTTAGCATCAGACGGAGAACACGAAGCTTTGGTGAACACCGATTATATTAGTTTGAAGATGAACAATGTTTCAAAGGTGGAAATGAATGCGGGTTTTTCCTTTTTAAATACCGGTTCTCCTCATTATGTTGCTTTTGTAAATGATGTGAAAAATTACAAGGTTTTTGAAGAAGGTAAAAAAATAAGAAACAACGATCGATTTAAAGACAAAGGAACCAACGTTAATTTTGTAGAAAAAGAATTGAACGAATTGTTTGTGCGTACTTACGAACGTGGTGTTGAAGACGAAACGTATTCTTGTGGAACAGGTGTAACTGCAGCAGCTTTGGTTGCCGCCTTAAAGAATGTTTCAACAGCAATGGATTATTGTGATGTAAAAACATTGGGAGGAAACTTGAAAGTGAATTTTACCCAACATGAAGACAATTCGTTTACAGATATTTGGTTGGAAGGTCCGGCTAAATTTGTTTTTAAAGGAGAAGTTAATGTTTAATGATTCAGCAAGGACTAACATATAAAATCAAAATTGATAAGTCGTTTGCGGAGCAAGATTTATCGAAAGGCTTATACATTACGGTGCTTCACGCTACTCGCATTCCTCCACACATTGGAATAATTGCAGATAAATCGTATCATTCACTTTCCATTAAAGGTCAGGATATAAATACTCCAATTGCTGCATTAATTAAGAATTCCACTATCCGAAAAATTCCTTCTCTTTTTGTTAAAATAAAATCTCATCCTACATTTAGTGATATTTATTTGCGAGAACATTTTATCACAAACGTTCAGCAGTTCGAAAGAGTAGATATTGGTGTTGCTACTTGCTTGAGTCCGATAAAATTGTTTTTTGAAGAAGTGTACAATGTGCCAATGAAGGGGGTGAATTATTTGTTTGAATTACTTCCTGTGTTGGAGTCTGAAGGATTGATAGAATCTATATTTTCTTTGAATATAGATGAGAAGAAGTATGAATTGCCTGTATACACCAACAAAGAAATTAATGCAGGAATTGAATCTGTGAGAAAAGAGTTTAATCCTCAATCCTAATGAAGTTAAAAGGTCAACATATTTCTTTGCGTGCCATTGAGCCTTCTGATATTGATTTGCTGTATAAATGGGAGAACGATACAGAAACATGGAGTGTTAGCAATACGCAAACGCCTTATTCGCGCTTCGTTTTGGAACAGTACATTGCGAGCGCACATCAAGATATATATTCCGTTAAACAATTGCGTTTAATTATTTGCAATGAAGAGGGTAGAGCTGTTGGAAGCATTGATTTATTTGATTTTGATCCAACACATTTACGTGCAGGAATCGGCATTTTAATTGCTGAAAAATCAGATAGAAAAAAAGGATATGCCTTTGACGCGTTAACAGTGTTAATAGATTATTGTTTTTCCGTTTTAAATTTACATCAATTGTATTGTAATGTAACCATCGACAACGAGGCAAGTGTGCTTCTGTTTCAAAAACATGGTTTCCAGATCACAGGTATGAAAAAGCAATGGGTGCGCGATGGTGATAAATTCAAAGATGAATTGTTGCTACAGAAGATAAGAGGGTAAATAAATATGACTAGAAAATATGACTAGACCACACATTCGACTCCGCTCAGTGTGAGGTTTGTATCAGTCAGTCTGAGCGGAGTCGAAGACTGTGAGATGAAATAATGATGAAATTTTCCATTCGCAATATACTTTCCCTTACACTATTCTCAGTTGTTATACTTACAATTGTTTATTGTGGCGATAATTCCCCTAAAGAAGCAATCATAGAAAAGACCACTTCCGAAAATGTTTATTTAAACCATTCTGATTCCGCCAAATATGTTGGGATGGGACAGTGCAAACTTTGTCACCAGGATATTTACAACTCCTACATCGAAACAGGAATGGGAAAAAGTTTCGACCATGCAAGCAAAGAAAAAAGCTCTGCAAAATTTTCGGAGCATACAGTTATCTACGATAAGTTTCAGGATTTTTATTATCATCCGTTTTGGGATAAGGATAGTTTGAAAATACTGGAGTTTCGTATGAAAGGGAAGGACACAATTTATAAACGCATCGAAAAGGTTGATTACATTATTGGTTCCGGACATCATACCAATTCACACATTTATAACACGAATGGTTATTTGCATCAAATGCCGATGACGTATTATACTCAAAAACAAAAATGGGATTTCCCTCCAGGGTTTGAAAATGGTTTTAACACACGTTTTTCGCGCAAGATCGGATTGGAATGCATGAGTTGTCACAATTCATTGCCCGACTTTGCACAAGGCTCCGAAAATAAGTTCAATGCTTTACCGGAAGGCGTGAGTTGTGAACGTTGTCACGGTCCGGGAAGTATTCACATTGAACAGCGTTCTACCGGAGCAAAAATCGACACTTCCAAATACATCGATTACTCCATTGTAAACCCAGGAAAGCTATCCATTGATCTGCAGTTTGATGTTTGTCAGCGCTGTCATTTACAGGGAAACACCGTTTTGAAAGAAGGAAAATCATTCTTTGATTTTAAGCCCGGTATGAAGCTTTCGGATTACATGACTACTTTTTTACCTCGTTACAAAAATGCAGACGATGAATTTATTATGGCTTCTCATGCCGATCGCTTAAAACAAAGTAAATGTTTTATCAACAGTTATAAAGAAGAAACAGACAAATCATCCTTACGTCCATATAAGAATTCGTTGACTTGTGTAACATGCCATAATCCTCACGTAAGTGTAAAAACAACAGGAAAAGAAATATTCAATACAGCTTGTAAAAATTGTCACAGTGCAACTACAAAAAACGGTTTGTGCTCCGAAAAAGAAACAGTGCGAGCTAAAGTGAAAAATAATTGTGTGAGTTGCCACATGCCGAATTCTGGCTCCATAGATATTCCTCATGTGAGTGTGCACGATCATTACATTCGCAAGCCGATGAAGAAAGAGGAAGTTCAGAAAGTGAAAGAGTTTATTGGCTTGTATGCAATAAACGAAAAGAATCCGAGTAATTATACAAAAGCGAAAGCCTATATCCAGCAGTACGATAAGTTTGAATACAAAGCGGAGTATTTAGATTCTGCTGCCTTTTATTTATCTGACAAAACAAAAGCGGATGTTGAGCGAAATTTTGAATTATTGATTCATTTAAATTTTATCAAATTAGAATACGCAAAAGTCATTGGTTATTTAAATCAAATTGGTGGTTATGAAAAGTTTAAACAAACTTTTAGCAGGGTAAGTATTGATAATGGGAATGCATGGACAGCCTATAGAATTGGTGAATCTTATTATAATTTAGGCGATTTTTCGTCAGCATTAAGTTTCTTTAAAATAGCTACAGATTTGGCACCACTTAATCCTGAATTTAAAAACAAATATGCAGCAACCCTGATGGGCTTGAAAAAACATGATGAAGCAATTGCTATTTTAAATGCAATTATAAATGAAAATCCTAATTATGTTCCAGCGCTTAACAATTTAGGTTATGTAAATTTAGTTTCAGGCAATGCAACAAAAGCAGAAGAGTTTTATAAAAGAGCATTAAAATTAGATCCTGATTATGAATCCTTGTTAATGAATGTTGCAGGATTAAAAATTTATCAAAAAAAATATCGTGAGGCAGAAGAAATTTTAAAACAAGTACTTAAAAAGAATCCTAAACAAGAACAGGCAAAGATGGTTTTAAGTCAGTTGAAAGGCTTAAAGTAATATATTTGTTATTCTTGATTTAAAAGAAAAAATGGCAAAAGGAAAATCATCATTTCTAAAAAAAATAGTTATTGCTGCGCTACTTATAATCATTGTAGTAGGTGGAGTAGGTGGCTATTATGCCTATAAAACTATTTACCAGTCGAATGTTAGTTTGGGGGATAAGAAATCGGAGATTATATACATTCCTACGGGATCTACATTTGAAGATGTTATTCGCATTTTGGGTGAAAACAATATTCTTAAAAATCGTTCTACGTTCGAGCTTCTTGCTGAAAAGAAAAAGTACAAGAATAATATAAAGCCTGGTAAGTATAGAATTCTGGCAAAGATGAGTAATAATGCGCTTGTAAATTTGCTAAGAGCAGGAATTCAAGAACCAATCAAAATCAATTTTAATGGATTGCATACAGTTGATGAATTTGTTTCACGTGTTGGAAGAAGAATTGAAGCCGATTCAAATGCTTTAAAACAAGCCCTCAGAGACAATGGTTATTTGAGTAAATATGGTTTTAATCAAGACAATATTCAAGCTTTGTTTATTCCAAATACGTATGAGTTTTATTGGAATACTTCTGTAGACCAGTTTTTTGAAAGAATGGCAAAGGAATACAAATTTTTTTGGAATGAAGAGAGAAAATCAAAAGCAAAAACGATTGGCTATTCACAAACAGAAGTAATGACTTTAGCATCTATTGTTCAGGGAGAACAGTGTTGCGATAATGAAGAGAAAAAAATAATTGCTGGTTTGTACATTAATCGTTTGAAGGATAAAATGCCTTTGCAGTCGGATCCAACAGTGATCTTTGCCATTGGTGATTTTACAATTAAACGTGTTTCGACTGAACAAACTCGTTATAACTCCCCATACAATACTTATGTAAACGAAGGTTTGCCTCCTGGACCAATTGGGTTTGCTCAACAATCGTCCATTGATGCTGTTTTGAATTATGAGAAGAGTGATTATATATACATGTGTGCAAAGGAGGATTTGTCGGGGAAGCATTATTTTGCTAAGAACTATGAGCAACATTGTGTGTATGCTAAAAAGTATAGAGATGCTTTAAATTCAAAGAATATACATTGAGCTACACAATATTTTTTACCGCAGAGAAAAAAGGAGAAAACGCAGAGTGCCGCAGAGCAAATTGTAAATGAATGTGTCTATATGTTTAAATTTGCAGATTATCATTAAAAGAAGATAAACATTATATTTGCTCTTTAAATAAAACTTTATGACAAAAATTAAATTTGGAACAGACGGATGGAGAGCCATCATAGCGAAAGATTTTACAGTTGATAATGTTGCGCGAGTAACCATAGCTACGGCTGAATGGGTGAAAAGTAATTTTGGAAAACCAAGCGTTGTTGTTGGACATGATTGTAGATTCGCTGGAGAATTATTTGCTGAAACTACTGCTAAAGTATTGGCGAATGCTGGTGTTAAAGTGTATTTAGCTAAAGATTTCGTTTCAACGCCTATGATTTCATTGGCCGCAAAAACATTAGGAACGTCTTTAGGTGTAATTATTACAGCTTCTCACAATCCTCCTTCATATAACGGTTACAAGTTAAAAGGTCATTTTGGCGGACCGTTGTTACCAGATGATATTCAAAAGATTGAAGACATTATTCCTGCAACTAATAATGTTGATGTAGAAAACCTTTCTGTAGCTGATTTTGTAAAAGCAGGAATGATTGAATATGTTGATTTAGAGACAATGTATGTGGATCATGTGGAGAAGAATTTTGATATGGATGCGATTCGCAATACAAAAATGAATTTTGCATATGATGCCATGTATGGAGCTGGACAGAATGTAATGCGCAGATTGTTACCAGATATTACGTTTCTGCATTGCGATTACAATCCAGGATTTGAAGGACAAGCACCAGAACCAATTCATAAAAATTTAATTCCGTTTTCTACATTAATTTCAGAAAGTGGTGATATTGATTGTGGATTAGCAACTGACGGAGATGCCGATAGAATTGGTTTATACAATGGTAAAGGAGAATTTGTTGATTCTCATCACATTATTTTATTATTGATTAACTATTTGGTAACTCAGAAAAAAATGACAGGAAAAGTAGTGAATGCATTTTCTGTTACCCCAAGAGTAAAAAAAATGTGTGAGCATTATAGTTTGGAATATCAGGTTACAAAAATCGGATTCAAATACATTGCCGGAATAATGGTTTCTGAAGATGTATTGTTGGGTGGCGAAGAAAGTGGCGGTATCGCAATAAAAGGGCACATTCCGGAGCGAGATGGAATTTGGATGGGATTAACTATCTGGGAATACATGGTGAAATCTGGAAAAACATTGGATCAATTGATTGATGAGATTTATAAAATTGTAGGTGCATTCAAGTTCGAACGCAGCGATATGCATTTAAAAGAAGAAGTAAAGGTTGGAATTGTAGAAAATTGCAAGAACAATCAAGTTCGAACGCAGCGATATGCATTTAAAAGAAGAAGTAAAGGTTGGAATTGTAGAAAATTGCAAGAACAATAAATACTCTTCTTTTGGTCCATATAAAGTGGAAAGAATCGAAACTATTGACGGTTGGAAATATTTCTTTGCTAATGGTGAATGGATGATGATTCGTGCATCAGGAACAGAGCCTGTATTGCGTAACTATGCTGAAGCAGAAACTACTGAAAAAGCATTTGCTATTTTGAAAGCAGTAGAAAAAACATTATTAGGGTAAATTTTGAATTAAAGGCTACTGGAAAGTGGCTTTTTTTATTGCGAATTCGTATGCTTCGTCACAAAGGTAAAACCAGAACATTTAAACACAATTTGCGATTGGCTGCATTGCTCTCGTTTATTGCTGGTTTAGTAAACATTACAGGCGTTTTAGAGTTAAAAGTGTTGACTACAAATGTTACTGGACATTTTGCATTTTTTGCTGAAGAATTGATTTTGAAACATTACAGCCTTGCGATGAACTTTTTGTTGTTAATTATTGCATTTTTACTTGGATCTTTCTGTTCTAATTTTATTACTGAATATTATCTAAAAAAAGGGAAGACTTCCGCTCATAAATATCCTATGTTTATAGAAATCAGCTTGCTGTTCGTTATCGGTGTTAGCGGAAGTCTGATGATAAAAAACGGCTTATCAGAGACCGTTTTAGCTGGCATTCTTTTGTTTTCGATGGGTGTTCAAAATTCTCTTGTTACGCAAATTTCAAATTCAACGGTAAGAACGACACACTTAACTGGCTTATTCACTGATTTAGGGATTGAATTATCTCAACTCTTTTTTTACAAACGAAAAGAGCAGCGGCAAAAATTAACGCAAAGCATCGAACTGAGATTGGCCATTATCATTTGTTTTTTTATTGGTTGTGTTATCGGTGGTTTTTTATATTCAGTTTTGTCCCTAGGGATTCTTATTTTGGCTTCTGTCTTCTTGGCAATCGCGCTTCTATATGATGTTTTGCTTATAAAATATTACCAATTGCATCGAAATAGACGTTAAAGATTTTAATAGCAACTCGAACAAAAGTGTGCCTTTTTTGTTTTCCTCCTAAACATTATTCTTTTATGCAAAACAAACTGATTTCTTTTCTGTTTTTATGTCTTTCATTTTCTGTCGTTGCACAGAATGGGGTTATTAAAGGAAAAGTATTTAATACCATTAACAACGAAGCCATTCCGTTTGCTTCTGTAGGAATAACATCGTTGTCAATTGCGACAACAACTGACATAGATGGGAATTACGAATTAAAAAACTTAATTCCCGGCTTGTATAACATTACGGCATCTTTTGTTGGCTTTAGCAAAAAAACAATTTTTGAAATTCAAGTAAATAATTTCACACCAACAGTATTGAATATTGGGTTGGATGAGAAAACGGATAGCTTAAGTGTTGTGGAAGTGACTGCATCTCCTTTTAACAAAACAGAAGAGAGTCCAGTTTCCCTGCGCACCATTGGTTCTTCTGAAATAGATAGAAATCCAGGGGGAAATAGGGATATTTCTAAAGTAATTCAGTCCTTGCCCGGTGTAGCATCTACTGTCTCTTTTCGAAATGACATCATTATACGTGGAGGAGCGCCCAATGAGAATCGTTTTTATTTGGATGGAATAGAAGTGCCAAATATTAATCACTTTGCTACTCAAGGTGGTTCTGGTGGACCAGTGGGTATGATTAATGTGAATTTTATTAGAGAAGTGGATTTTTATTCAGGAGCATTTCCAGTAAATAGAGGAAATGCTTTAAGTTCAGTTTTTGATTTCAAAATGAAAGATGGTAATTCAGAAAAGCTAGTTACCACAGCAACCTTGGGTTCATCGGATATTGGTTTGACACTTGATGGTCCTTTGGGCAAAAAAACAACTTTTATTGTTTCCGCTCGAAGATCTTATTTGGGATGGCTTTTTAAATTGTTGGAATTGCCATTTTTACCGATTTATAATGATGCTCAATTCAAGGCAAAAATTCGACTAAACGAAAAAAATGAAATTTCATTTATCGGATTAGGTGCGTATGATGATTTTAAATTGAATTTAGATGCCAATCAAACGGAACAACAGAAATATATTTTAGGCTATTTGCCTGTAAATAAGCAATGGAATTATGCTCTGGGAACAAATTATAAACATTATTTCCAAAAAAGCTATTTGACTTTTGTCGTTAGTCGTAATCATTTAAATAATCGCTCTTATAAATACTTAAACAACGATGAGAGTATTGATACAAATAAAGTGCTTGATTATGTTTCTCAAGAAATTGAAAATAAAGTTAGAATAGAAAACACTTATCGTAACAACGGATTTAAAATAAATGTGGGTGCTGGTTTTGAAAATGTGACTTACACCAACTCTACATTTAATAAAATTACAACTACTGGAGGAACTGTCCTAATTGATTTTGATTCAAAATTGAATTTTAATAAATATTCGGCATTCGGACAGATTAGCAAAGTCTTATTTGACCAGCGATTATTGATTTCTGCGGGTTTGCGAACCGATTTCTCTGATTATTCTAGTACGATGGGAAACCCCTTAAATCAACTTTCTCCAAGAGTATCATTGGCTTTAAATATTACAGATGCATTAAGTTTTAATTTTAATACTGGAAGATACTATCAATTGCCAGCCTATACCGTATTGGGATATCGTGATTCAGCATCTGTTTTATCGAACAAACAAAACAACGTTACATATATAACAAACGATCATATAGTTGCAGGATTTGAATACAATACAAAAATTAATACAAAAATTTCAGTGGAGGGGTTTTATAAAATCTATTCAAATTATCCTTTTGCGCTTAGAGATTCATTGAGTTTAGCTAATCTTGGTGGCGATTTTGGTGTGATTGGAAATGAACCTGTAGTTTCTATATCTGACGGGAAAGCATACGGTTTAGAGTTTTTAATTCAACAAAAATTATTTAAAGGTTTTTATGGTATTCTTGCATATACATGGGTGAAAAGCCAGTTTCAAGATAAAAATGGAGATTATAAACCATCTGCTTGGGATAATGGAAATATTGTATCGGCAACGTTTGGAAAAAAATTTAAGCGGAACTGGGAAGTGGGATTAAAGTGGAGATATCAAGGTGGAACGCCTTATACACCCATTGATGCTCAGACATCTTCATTGAAATCGGTTTGGGATATTAATGGAAGAGGGTTAGTCGATTATAATAAATTAAACGAGAACAGATTGAATGCTTTTCATCAATTAGATATGCGGATAGATAAAAAATTCTTCTTTAAAAAATGGTCGTTGGATATTTATTATGATTTACAAAATGTATACAGAGCTAAGGCCGATCAACCTGCAATCTTAGTTTTGGATAGAGCTGCTGATGGGACTGCACAAACAGATCCTTCGAATCCAGCATCTTACAAAACAAAGTTGATTGATAATTCTTCCGGTACATCTTTGTCTACTTTGGGAATTATTATCGAATTCTAAAACAAAAAAGCCACAGTTTCTGTGGCTTTTTTGTTATTCGATATGTACTACCAATCCTTTGAGATATTCTCCTTCTGGATGAAAGATATTTACGCAATGGTCGGGAGGCTGTGAAAGGTGATGCAACACTCTTACGTTCCTTCCAGCTTCAATTGCTGCAGCCATAACTGTGCTGTTGAATGTATTTTTATCTACCACTTGAGAACAAGAGAATGTAAATAACAATCCGCCTGGTTTAATTTGCTTGATGGCTTCGTAGTTCAATCGCTTGTAACCCATAATCGCATTGTGCTTTACATTTTGATGTTTTGCAAATGCTGGTGGATCTAAGAC
>Ga0163151_10005647_pt1 | contig 15810 bp, 11 predicted proteins | sample OliLakLV19MP5IB2_FD_145596 | JGI IMG/M metagenome (GOLD analysis project Ga0163151, IMG submission 145596) | Freshwater microbial mat bacterial communities from Lake Vanda, McMurdo Dry Valleys, Antarctica - Oligotrophic Lake LV.19.MP5.IB-2 | ecosystem: Environmental > Aquatic > Freshwater >...
AGAGGGCGCGGGTGATTTCCGTGATCTGGAGCGGATCACGCCCGAGCAGCACCGGCTCGAAATAAGCCACCATGGCCGGCACGGCATCCGGGGCGAAATAACCCCAGGTGCATTCGCCGAGGCCGTCGATTCCGGCGTCCGTCTCAAGGCGAATCACGGCGGTCGAGTGCGGCGACTGCGGAAAAGAAGGATCGTCCACCCACCGCGAAGTCAGCAAATGCGTGATAATATTGGTGATTTTCATGGATATAAGATTATCGGGGAGTTTTCACCTGTGCAGATTCGTCCACTGGGATCGGATCAAGATGCAATGAGGGCCGCGCCAGCACCGCCGGAGTGCGGACCGAAGCACGCACCTCTCCACTGATTATGATCACCTGATCATGCCACACCACACAGGGTGCCCCGATCATGGGTGCCGGGCCGGGGTCGCCGGGAGAATCCCGATCGGGCACCTCAGTCACCGGCAGAGTCGGTCCTCTCTCCCATGTATGTCGCGTAATATCATAATAAAGCGTCTGAGCGCTGAAGCCGGGATGATCGCGGGCCTCGCCGGGAAACACCTCCGCATAGCCGCCAACCACTAAAATCCTGTTCCCCGGCAGCACGGGGCAAGGGCTGGCGGCCCCCACCCGCGGCTCGGGCAGATCAGTCAAACGCTCCCATTCCCAGTCCAAAGGATTCAAGCGGAAAGCACGCGCCGACGGTGCATACTCTCCCGCCGCATCAAATCCTATGCCACCGAAAACATACAGGGTTATTCCATCCGACGCCGACGCTGCGACAAAAACGCCCGGACCGGGGAGGTCTGCCTCGCGCCTCCACCCTTCCGCTCCGACAGGCGCATCAAGGCCGAGCGACCAGACTTCACTACTTGCGACCTTTGCCGTGGGTTCACGCAAGCCACCCACGACATAAAACCTGCCGCCCACCATCGCCGCGGAGGCGTAGCCGATCGGTTGCGGAAGATCAGGCAAGCGTTTGTAGACGAGTTCGTCTCCCTGCGCGCTCAGTTCGAAAACCGAGCGCAAGCAGCCTGTCGAGTCGATGCCCCCGGCCAGATAAATGGCATCCGGGGTCGTGGCGCTCGCGAAGTGTCCGCTTTTGACCGGCAGCCGTGAGGCATGCTCCGTCCATGCACCCGATGGTGTGGCGAGCGTGAATATACGATCACTGAACAGCTTCTCACCTTTGAGCCAGATCGGCTTGTCCCACTGGGTGCCACCACCGGCCGCCAGCCGGCCGTTCAACACTCCTGCAAACATGCCGCCGAAGCCCACCGGATCCGGCAGCGGCGCGAGCGCCTTCCATCCATGCAACGTGACTTCGTCCGGTTCAACACCGGATGATGCGGGGACAACGGAAATCAAAGCCGCGAGCGCAAACGGATGAAACCACGACAGCCCTGTTGGCTTCGGCGGAAGGTTCTCGGTCTCGCGCAGGCTGATGGTCATGGTATTCGGCACGGAAGTTTCAGGGCAGCGCGATACCGTTGGCCCGGGCATACCAATATCCCAATGAATAAAAGGCCAGAGAGTCGCCCTGCAAAACATTGAGCATCCAGTTCAGCTCCGGCGGCATGATCCCCTCTGGATCGGCGAACCACTTCAAGTGGTCTTTGTTCAGTCCGCGGTAGATCTGCCCGAGCCGGTTCAAGGCCGGGCCGGTTTCCTCCGGCACCTGGCGGGCAACGATCGCGCTGGTGATGCCCTGACGTTCGCGCGTCCCCACCCAGCAGATAGGGAGAGTGGCGTTATGCAGCATGAAAGACGATCGCCAGAACGCACGTGGCTTGATGGACATTGGCAGCTTCTCCCACTCACCCGTCCGCGAATCCACCTTGATGAAGTAGTAACTCAGCAAATCCTCGCGCTGCCCGGTGAAGGAATATTTCCACCACTCCTGCATGCCCCGAAGATAGCGGGTCCGGTTGCCTGGCTCCAAGTCGAGCAAAATCTCGGAGCCGATCACGATCTGGACATGAAAGGAACGGTCTTCCGTGCTGATATAGCTGGGCCGCCCCAGCCCCCACGCCGTTTCCCTCGGTGTGGGGATAGCACCGTAAAGCGCGTCCAGCCGGGCAAACTCATCGTAACTCGCGGACTCATGGGTGATCTCGTAGGCCATCCGGTGGATTACCGCCCAGAGAAACATGTGCCGCTGCGCGCGGGGATAGGACTGCTCCATATCCCAAGCCTCGCTGAAAAAATTGATCTTATATCCCGCGCGCCAGCGTCGCGACACCTCACTGAAGATTTGCTTGATCCGTTCCCGGACTTCCGGGGTGGCCAGGGGCCAGTAGCGATAGAGCCCAACCAGCGGGGCAAAATGCTGCTCCGTGCTGGTGTGATCGGTGGCCTGGCCGTAGTAGGGTTTGCAGAAAAATCCATTCTGAGCGGCCTTGGGTTGGGCGGCGAGATCGATGAAGCCGGCTTTTTGGCTGAGACCACCGGCGGCGGGATCGTGTTGTTCTGTCAATCGGTAATTGGCGTCAATCGATCCATAGGCCCGGCGGGCGTATTCCAAAGCCTCGGGATCTCGCGTCGCCTGGTAACGGTAGCACTGGGCCGCCAGAAAAATACCGGAAATAAAGGGGCTGTTTTCATAACTCATCCATTGCCAGGGCTCCGGCCCGGGCACGGTGGAATCGTCGTTGGTGAAATCGTCGGCGATGAACGGGCGTTCCTTATCCCAGTTGATATGCGAATACATCAACCCGGTCGGATCATAATAGCGTTCGTGCATGAACCGGTCGATCAGACCAATCCGATCCGCCACGCTCATTTCAGGACCGAGCATGCGCAGGGTGAGGGCGTCTCCCTGCGCCGGAACTGCCAGAACGACTGAGATCAGCCCGACTCCGAGCAGGAAACCGTTGAGGGCGGGAATCAGGCGTTGAGTAGTCATGGGGTAAAGTCGCGGGGATGAATATTACGACCAAAGATTCAGACGTCGCCCTTCCCAGTAGGAAGCGATCATGCATTCAGGGGCTTCACTGCTTAGAAAACGGGTGAAGTAGTTCACCGCCGGTGGAACCTGCTTGCCGTCGGGATCGGATATCCAGACCAAATGGCGCGGTTGCAGACGATTCAGCGTCTCGCCCGCAAACTTGACCGCTTCATCACGCTTTTCAGGACAGTGGCGGGCAACCACCATGGCCGTCCATTGGAAGCGGGCCAAGCAGTCGCCATAAACCCATTCGGAGGCGAATGACAGCATCGGATGACCACCAAACCACTGCTCACGCGGTAGGCGTGGGGTCAGCGGCACGGGGCGCCAGCTCCGGTCCTTCGTCGAAACAATGAACCAATAGAGGTAATTCCAGTTATTGGTATCAAACCCCATCGGATAATCCGTCCACCAGAGTGCGAGCACCCGGCTCAGATCATCCGCGGTGAATAATTCCGGCACACATTCATGGATGATGGCGACGGAAATGGCCAGAAACTGACAGTGTTGAATTTGCTCCCAATGTGCGAATTCACCGGCCTCAACATTGGCTCCGGCAATTTTGTCCCATGGCTGCGCCTGGTAAGTGCCTTCGCGGAATTGCTCGATGATGTAATCGATCCGCCGATGGGTCTGCCATTTGCCGGTTTTGATCACAAATTCATAGGCATCCCGATATTTCTGTTCCCCGGTCAGCTTGTAGCCGATGACCACGATCGCCGCCATGATCGCGTTGTAATCCGAATTATCCAGACGGTTGTTCCAGCTCCCCCCGATGCGGTTGAAAATCGTGTAGTCGACCGAGATTTGATAATCCGCCATCGCGATCAACATGGCACGGATTTCCACCTGCTCCTCCTCGGATGCAATCGGGAGAAACGACCACAATCCCCACATCGTATGCAGGTATTGGTCACCGGTGGTATGGGCCGAATATTCGAAGTGAAACGGCTTGCCCATGAATCCCGGCACCCCCGCTTCCACGCCAAATTGAAAGACCGTGCGCAAAGACTTGTAGGCGACCCGGGCCGCAGCGAGGGCATCCGCATCACTCGTGGCTTTGTAACGGATACTTTGCGCCGCCAAATGACTGCCAGAGGTGGTGATGGAGTTCTCGTTATCAAAGAAATCCGTGATGGCCTTGAACTTGTGACCGAAGTTGAACGAGAACTGATCCATGCCCTCAAAGTCCGAGGTGCGCACCTGACGAAAGCCTTCGTCGGCAATGTAGGGCATGCAGACCATGATGCCGCTGGGATGGGCCCGGGCCGCTGAAGTCAATTGCTCGATGTGACGAATCTTTGCTTCGGGCGTGAGATCCTTGAAGTCCGGAAAGAGTTGCCTAATCGGATGCGCCAGCGGTGTCTTCCTCGGGTTACCGTCGCTCGACGCGGTCAATGAAAATTCCATCAAGGGAACCGAAATTCCGCCTAAAATTAACTTTTTCATGAATTCGCGCCGCGTGTTCATATTTATGTTGTTCTAGAGGTTTTAGTATCCTTCCGCATGCCCGGTTTCGAGCTGTCTACGGATCCACCCGGCGGCCCCGGCCGGGGTGGTGTGCCCGCGCGGCTCCGACCGCACTTGCAACTCGGCCCGCGCATCCAGCCCTTGTTCGAGGGCGGATGCCGTAATACGCCGCACTAGTGTGGTGTAATCTGTGCCCACGCGTTCATCCCGATCACCGATAATTTCCTCCCCCTCCGCCACAAACTGAATGTCGGCGTAAGCCCGGTGCGCTTCGAACGGTCTGCTGGCCGCAGTAATCGTTTGGTAGCTTTGCACCAAAGCGTAGACGTTGTCGTCATCGAGCGAAATCCGCCCGGGCGGCGTCGCCGGGTCAAACTCGGCCAGAAAATCAAAGGCCAGGGTGAACCGAGGCCCAAGGCCGCGGTAGAGTGCAGCGTTGGTTAATGAGTCGTAGATCATGAATTGGATGCGGCCGCCGCCATATCAAGGCGCTTGGATAAAATTCAAGGCATACAACCTCGGCTCTATGTCCGTTTGTCGGGAGAAATGAATGCGGAAGCGCACTGTTTGCCCGGCCAGTTCGCGCAGTGAGCGATTTTTCCAGCGGACCTCGGTGGCCAATGCATCGTGCGTCGCGTCGTCCGCCACGCCCTCGCCAAAATCCGGCAAGGGTTGGAAGCGTTCGTCCGCAATTTCGAAACGCAGACCGGGGAGGCCCGAGGCATTCACGAGCACGCGACTGTCGGCCGTCAGCATGACCGGCGTGGTCCACGCGGACCCAGCTTCCGCCTCCTCGGACAAGGCCAACGCGCCCCAACGATCACGAGGCAGGCGGGCCAGACCCACCCCGCCCCAGTAATTTCTGGCTACATTCTTTCCGTCATTATCGCTCGTGCCGAGTTGCTGAAACTCGACGTTGCGCCAGCGCCCGTGGTAAATCCAAGTCTCATCACCCACATTGAGGATGCTGTTGGTCTGACAGAGAATGGTAGGATAGTTGAAACCCGGCACCGGAACGGCCGGCGACTCTTCACTGCGAATGTAGGGGCGCCCCTTGACCACCTCATCGAAATGCAGGCCGTCCTGACTGACGAGCAGCCCGAGGTCGCAGTTGGTGCCGCCCTCGCCCCAACTCGGCTGGCGTTGATGCCACATGCCATAAAGGCCCACCGCCACGTTGCCCAAGGAAATGGCGCCCACGCCCAAATGCACCTGGGTGTAAGCGCCGCCGGTCGCCCCGTGGGTGCCCCAACCGGAGCCTTCCGCCGGTTCGGCGGTTTTGAAGGAGGGCGCGGACTCGGACAGCCAATGTTCAAAGTCCGGTGAAACCCAGGCGTAGCCCTGCCGGCCCTCCGGGCGGTCGCCTTCGCCGCGGCTCCGAATGTGCGAGTTCACAATATACAGTCCGTTGTGCCGATATAATGACGCCAACTCCGCGAACTTGTCGCCCGACACCAAATGGGGCTGCTCGGTCCAATTGAGTCCGTCCGGGCTGGTCGCCGTCCGCACGACCCAACGGCGGCTCACCCCCAAACGCGCCTTGAGCTCCGCCGGTAGCTGCTTGCCATAAACCATCTTGTAACGCCGCTGGGGATTGGGATCCCCGTCGTCACGAATCACGGAAACCCCCGAGCACGCCTCCGTCGGGTCCGGTCCCAGCGCGATCAGGTTGTTGGCGCGGCTGCCCTTCCACTCAACCTGACCCAAATGTGGACGGGTCCAGTTTTCACCATCGGGACTTTCCGCATAGCAGACCGGACTGACCCCAATGGCCCCTTCCGTCGAAACGGAATGAACCGCGTAATACCACATGCGAAACCGATCCTCCTCGTGCAGCACCGTGCCATAGAAATGCGTCGCCGCATTATCCGGCGCCTCAGCATGCGGCGAAGGCGCCAACACCGGGGCTGGGCGCACGGTCGGCTTGGTGAGAAACAGCGCAAGGTTTTCCCGCATCGGGAAAGCGCGCTCATCAATCGCCAGCAACAATGCCTGCTTCGTTGCCGGTGCTTCGGTGGAAGGCAGATGAAACATCGCGGCAGGGACCGGAGCAGGGTCCGCCATAACTTTCGCGGTGCCCATTTGAACTGCGGCAACCACAACCAGTGAATAGCATAACAATCGCAGTAATGTGTCTTTCATGTTTTTGATGTGATCGTTTGGCCACGACAGACTGCTTACTTAAAGCAAAGGGAAAAGAGATCGGCATCTTTCATCGCCACGCGAAGCCGCACGGTCTTTCCCGCCAAATCAGCCACGCTCGTTCCTCCGCTCCAAGAAACCACGCGCGAAATCTCGTCCCCAATGATCTCGCGGGAATCCTCCAGGGAATATCCCGTCAATACCCGGCCAGTCTCATCCTGTAGTTCAAAGCGAATGCTTCCAGCCGCCGAGGTCGCATAGTTGATCTCAAGTTCGCTTCCGGTAAAGCGAAACGGCTTGGTGACCATCTCTCCGCCGGTATACCCGGCATGGAGTGAGCCAAAACCATCCAAGCGCAGCGAATAGCGGGAAAGATGATGCGCCGGTTGTCCGTATCCGCGTTGCACAAAAAATGACATTTCGGTCGGCCCCGTTTGGATCACATTCAAAGCCGGATAATTCGTGCGTGAGGTCCAGTTTTCATAACCGAGCCCCGGGCGCACATAACCTTCCAGGAAAGTCCGGTCGTAAACCGTGCCCCCACGCGTTGTCATGAAAATCGCTTCCGAGATGTCTTTAAAATAACCGGGATCTACCCCTACAGCTTTTGCTTCAATCTCAGTCAAGACCTGCCGACCGGGAAGAAACCGCGCGGCAATGGACACATAGATATGCGGAGCCCGCATATAAGCCCCGGTTTGATTCGTGTAGAGGTGTTCCGTTGGAGCCATGCCCCCATCAGTCGACCGAAAACTCATTTCACCCTCCTCGGTCCAATTGATGAAATCAGGACTGGTCGCACGCGATATCCAGCGCACGCGCCCCATACCTTCCACCTCTTTGAAATTACGGAAATAGCAGAGGTATTGCTGCTCAGCCTCAGACCAAAAAATGAGATTTTGTGAATCATATCGATAGCCTTCGTGTGGAGGCAGCATGCGCTGATCACCCATTAGTTTACGCCATTTGACGCCATCGGCTGAGACAAACCGCACCAATCCTTCCTTATTGGTGCCGCCGATGCCTTTCCATCGCTCATCTTCCGGCACACCGGGTTTGTAATCGTAGAATACCGAGAAGTTATGCGTCACCGGAGCCGCATGCTGCAGCACGATATTGTTTTCCGGCTTGGTCCAATGCACCCCATCCGCAGATTCCGCATAGGCGGTCGCTTCCATGTCCGATCCATCCTGACCCGCGGAAGGCAAAGCACGATAGTAGGCGCGAAATGTGCCCTCAGGCAAAGTGACAACCGACACGTATCCGGAAAAAGCGCCTTCATGCGGCAAGTCGAAAGGTATCGCTACGCCACGATCAATTGGGGCCTGGGGACGCAATTCAGCACCCTCCAAACGATCGATCAAGTAATGATCCACCATGAGCTCGCGACGTGAGCCAATATCCAAGGTTTGGGCCACACAGGCCAATGTCAGCAACGGAAGTAAGAGTAGAGATTTCATAATGTCTTGCAGGTGGTAATTAAGCTAACGGACTCTCAGTTTTGAAACTGCAGGGTAAAGATGTCGGCATCGCGCATGACGAAACGGATGCGAACCGCCTGACCTGTGAGGACACTGAGATCATTGGTCGTCTGCCACTCCACCAAGCGTTCCAGACTATCACCGACCATCAACTTGCACTCCTCCAACGTATATCCGGGAATCGGTTCACCATCCGCCGTTTGCAGTTCGACGTAGATGCTACCGTTCGCCGAGGTCGAATTGTTCAACACCAGGCGCTTTCCGGTCACGACGATCGGTTTGGTCAGCATCTCACCCTCCGCGTAGGGAGCGCTGACTGACCCGAAGCCATCCAATCGCAGCGAATAGCGCGCCAAATGCGCCGTGGGCTGCACATAGTTTTGGCCAACGTAAATCGACATCTCTGCCGGTCCGGTTTTTACAAAACCCGTTGCCGGAAATCCGTTACGAGAGACCCAATTCCCCTTATCCAGTCCCGGACGCACAAACGACTCCATGAAGGTGCGGTCGTAACGCGTGCCACCCCGACTGGTCATGAAAATTGTGTCGGACACCTCATTGGGAATGTCATGCGTCTGTCCCTTAATCGCGAGAAAGCCCGTGCCTATTTTCTGCTCTGCCATTTGCTCGTCGGTGAGAAACCGGCGACCAGGCACAAATCGCACCGGCGTGGAAATATAGATATGAGGAGCCCGGAAGTAGGGCCCCGTGTGATTGGTGTAGAGATGTTCCATCGGCGTGTTGCCGAAGCTCATCCGCTGTGGCTCCGACCAGTTGATCAAATCCGGAGAAGTCGTCCGGGAAATGGAGCGATAGCCGGAAAAAGACCAGCTTTTCACCGAGTAGTCAGTCCAACCGGTGAAGACGCGAAAATAGAGCACATAGCATTGCTCGGCCTCAGACCAGAAGGCGACATTTTGTGAATCAAACGCACCGTCCTTAAAAACTGGTTTTTCTCTCCACTTCTTCCAATGAATGCCATCTGGTGACACGAGCACATACAACCCTTGAGGCCACTGACCACCGATCGCTTTATAGCGTTCATTTTCCGGCACCCCGGCTCGCGTATCGAGAAAAGGACTGAGACTTTGGGTGTAGGGATCCTCACGTGGTGCAGGGGCAAGTAGAATGTTGTTATCCTTGGAACCCTCAAATTCGACCAAACCCAGCTTAGGTTTGACCCAGTTAATCCCATCCTTGCTCTCCGCGTAGCAAAAATAGGAAGTGGAACCCTCGGACTTGCCGGCACTGCTGTCTCTGGGGCCTCCGCGATAATACATCCGATGGAGACCATTGTCATTGATCACAGTGGCGTATCCGGAAGCATCGCGATCCCAATCATCATTGAAAGGAATCGCCACCCCTTCGCGGTGAGGATGATGCAGCTTCAAAGTGGTGCCGTCCATTGAATCGATCAGATAGCGGTCCACAAACATCTCCAGGCGGTTGCCAATATCAAGGGGCTGGCCGAGTCCCAGACTCGCCAGGGGAAGAAACGTCAGTAGGGTGCGTATTTTCATGGGATTAAAAAAGAGTTATGCTCACACGGCAGGACGGCGCCGCGGTGCGGCGGAGATCGGAATAAGCACGGCCACCAAGAACGCCAACGGGGATACCCACATTCCTGAAACCGGACTAAAGGCCACCCAGGTGCCGACGGCGGTGCCCCCGATCATGCCACACAACATGGCCCGGGTGGTAAAAGTGAACTTGGTCATCGCCAACACCATGCATGCCAGCATGGGGCCGAGGAACACGCCCATGATCACTTGGGAAGCAATCAGGATGGAACCAATTTGCTCAATCAGGCCAGCGGTCACAATGGCCAGCAATCCCACCCCCAGACTGGCACAACGACTGGCTTTGAACATCTCAACGGGAGTGCGGGGGCGACCAAAACGTGCCAACCAGTCGTTGGTAAATGCGCCCGCAAGTGAATTCACCCCGCTGGTGATACTGCTCATGGTGGCGGCCAGAATTGCCGCAATCAACAAACCGGAGACTCCTGCCGGCAATTCCTGCGCAATAAAGTAGGAAATGATCTTATCCGGATCCGCGGGGAGGGCCGGATCGGGATTATGCCGATACCAAAGCCAAAGCAGCAAACCCACACTCACCAAGGATAGCACGACGGTCATCGCCCCGATGATGTTGATCAGAAACGAATGCGCCGCCGCCTTCGGCGACGAGGCGGTCAAGTAGCGTTGCAGCGCCATTTGATCGGAAAGATAGGAGCCCAGATTGCTTACCCCCATCCCGCAGATCACCGCCCAAAAGGTAAAAGTGACGGTGGGATCAAATGAGAAATTCAGCAGCTCCAGATGTCCCGATTCCCCGAGTTCCTGCACCATTTGGGACGTGGGGATGTCCAACTTAAACCAAAGAAATCCGCCGATAAGGAGCATCCCCAAAACAATGACGATAAATTGGATCGCATCGGTAACAATTACGCCGCGGATGCCTCCGATCACCGTATACGCCGTCGAGGAAAGCCCAATCCCCAGCACGATGGGCCAAAACCAGTTATCATCGAGTCCGATCGTGCCCATGATCACCAGCGAGGGAACGTAGACAACCACGCCCATCCAACCGATGCGCATCAAACCGAACATCGCCGAGAGGGTCAGTCGCACCGGATTGCCAAAGCGTTTCTCAATCACATCGTAGGGATGCCGCCAATCGCCCGCCAAGTAACGGGGCAAAAACCAAAAATGGAGCACCACCCAGGCAATCGGCAAGGCGACCAAGCCGACCGCAATCTGCACGCCGTCCGTATAGGCCGAGCTGATGTAGACGATCAAGCTGATGCCACTGAAAAAGGTGGCCGCGATGCTAAGCCCGACCAGGATGCTCCCAAAGAGCCCGCTGAACAACCCGTGGGCGGTGAAATATTCGTCCGCCGACTCGCTCCGGCCCCGACACGCAATGCCCACCGTGACCACGGCGGCCAGATAGACGACGACAACCCCAATATCTATTGGCCGCATGGGTATATCACGGAGAGACTCCGGGTTGACTGGGACCCCCGCCCGATGGTGCCGCAGATGTGCAAATGACGGCCATCGTTTTCACTGCTCCAACCAGAAGGAATAGAGGTCGGCATTTTTAAGGTGAAAACGTATCCGCACTAACTTGCCTTGCAGCTCGGTAAGCTTGCGCCCCGACCAACTCAACTCGGCCCGCATCTGATCACCAGTCACCACGACACACTGGCCACGTTCCCAACCGGCTAGAACCGTTCGTCCTTCCGGATCGGTGATCTCGGCGGTAATCTGGCCCGCTTCGGCAGTCGCATTGATATAAAGGCGTTCCCCTTCGAGCATGACAGGCCGGGTAGCCACAAACCCGGCCTCGGCCCCCGCCCGCAGGGAAACAAATCCGTCCCGCCGCAGCTTGGCCAGATGAATGCCGCCGCGGTATTCATCAATCACCCGGGGCACGTTCGGCCGGTGCCGCACATTGATGCCACTGTAATAAAACCACAGCTCATCCCCCATGCTGATCGGATGCGAGGCGGCGAGAATCTGCCCCGTGTCCAGTGCCTCAGAGCCCAACTCGGAGATGGGAATGAAATGACTGCGATCACCCACCCTCGTCCAGGCATGCAGGTCGCGACTACAAACCAGTTTGGGCGAACTGACCCCGTCCTGGTTGCCCCGCGGCGGGGGGATGCGGCCACTGCTCTCAAAGTAGGTGGGCAGTCCGATGTAAATGCCCTCGTAGACAAACACCGGCATGTTGTAGACCTCGACGTTGTATTCGTCGGGATGATTGATCGTTGGATGCCACAACCGCGGATTTTCCTCCACTTCGCGCAGATAACGTTCGCCCAAGACCTGATCCTGCGCATCCGCATGGTAGATTAATACCGGTTCCGACCAGTGCTCAAAATCCTTGCTCAGTGAAAGGTAGACGGACCGTCCAAACGGACCGGGATGTTTAACGGTGAAGATATACTGTTGCCGCCGGTCGTCCCAGTTCAGGTGCGACTCGTCCTGGCTCGGGATCGGCGGCACATCGAGTTTCGTGAACACAAAACCATCCGACGAAATCAGCGGCTGGCGGCCGCGCGGACCGATCATGCCCTTGTAACGCTTCTCCGGGGGCGCATGGGGATCAATAAAAACATGCTGGGTAAAGGCATTGGGGGCACCTTTTACCGTGATCAGATTGTTGTTCCGGTTGCCATGGCTCTCGACCACCCCGAGCATCGGCTTCTCCCAGTGAATCCCGTCCTTCGATCGCGCATAGCCGGATCCACCCGCGCCATTACCATCATCGCCAAACCGAATATACCACACCTTCCACACCTGTTCCTGCTCATCCCAACTGGGGGCGTCGCGTATCTGGATGGCAACCCCATCCGTCGGCAAATCGGCGCGGATCACTGGATTACCCGCATACTTCTTCGGCTGATGAATGACCCGGCTCAATTGGTTGAGATCGCCGATAACAAAATCGTCCAAGAACAACTGGCGTTCACTTGGTCTCAAAACCCACGTGCCAAAGGGAACCGAGCCATTCGCCGCAAGTCCGCGGTCCGCACCCAACAGTCCGCAACTCAGCAGGACGATTAACCACTTTGTTTTGGGAAAGCATTTTAAAATCATTGTTTTGAAAATTTCGATTAGGATTTGGGGGTGGTTCTCGGCCCCGTGTCAGCTCAAGGCGTTCGCAGATAAACGGCGAACAACCGGGGATCGATATCGCCCTCCTTTTTAAAGTTGATCTTGAAGCGAACCGTTTTGCCGCCGAGCTCAGCCAGACTCCCTTCCGGAAACGCGATCGCACAATCTAGTCCACCAGTCTGGGCGGCCTGACCGCTCTTCTCCCCCGAATAATTCTTCAGGAGTTGAAATCTTGCATCAGAGATTTCCACGGACAGATGACTCGCATGGTCGGCATTCAGAACCACCTCGCACCCCGTCGCCGGTAAGCGGATCGGCGCGGACCACACGGAACCGTGCGTCACCGCCTCTACGTGGCGTGCGGCGGTCGGATACAGTCCGAGCGCTCCCCAGCGGTCACGTGGCAAGATCGCCATGGCCACTTCGCCACTGTAACCTTGGTTATACTCCGCGTTCAGCCAGCGGCCGAAATAGATCCGCGTTTCGTCGCCAACATTCAGGATGCCATTGCCCGACTGCGCGAGCACAGTCGGATAGTTTTTCCCGGGGATGGGAGTCGCGGGAGAATCGAATTGGGAGATGTAAACCCTCCCCTTGACAGGCTCACGAAAATGCATGCCGTCATTGCTGATCACCAGTCCGAGATCGCAGGAAATCTTGCCATAGCCGAACCAGCCCCAGCGTTTTTGAGAATCCTCGTCGCCCGGCACATTGTGCCAGAGTCCGTAAAATCCCACCGCCACGCTGCCGAAGCTCGCCGCGCCCACTCCCAGATGAACCTGATCATATGGTTTTGTATGGCCCCGGTCCGCCGGGTTTGCGGGTTCCGGCAAAAGGAAGGCCCCCGTGTGGCCCGCCAGCCATTGGTCGAAATTCGTCGAGAGGACCGCCCGACCTTGCCGACCACTCGGATGGCCGCCGTCGCTGAAGGTGAGGCGCTGGCCGTGGACCACAAACAGGTCGTTGAATTTGTAGAAGGATGCCGTCTCCAGAAACTGGTCGATCCCAAAGTCTTCGGCGGCCCTCCAGTGAATCCCATCCGCACTCGTCGCGGTGCGAATAACCCACGTCTTTCCGTTGTGGGGATTGTAAACCATCTTGTAACGGCGCTCGGGATCAGGGTCGTCCTGATCCAAGATCACATGCACGCCCTCGATCAGTTGATCGGGCAACGCGATGGCGTTGTTGTTCTTGCTCCCGCGCACTTCCACTTGGCCCAGCTTCGGTTTGGTCCAATCGATCCCATCGTCACTTTCGGCGTAGCACACCGGACCTTGGAGGAGGCTTTTTATATCCGGCTTATAGGCGTCGCCGGGCTCCTTCAGCGAAACCGAGTAATACCACATCTGGTATTTTTCACCGTTGTGCACCACCGACCCGTAGAAATGGGCAGCCACCTGATCCGGGGCCTGCGGGTCTTCCTTGCTCGGTCGCACGACCGGTTCTTTGCGGTATTTCGGGGTCGAGAGATACGACCCGACATTTTCGCGCAACGGCAGCAGGTAATCATCGATCGCCAGCAGCAGTGCCTGCTTTTGCACCGTCACGCCCGTGGACGGAAAGTAAAAGCCGTCCGCGCTAGCCGCATTCTCCTCAGCAACTTCCGCCATGGCCGAAAGCGTCAACACCGAAAGGGAGAATACCAACGCCACAATATGTCTCACAGTTTTGATAACGTTCATAGGAATTACAGTTTTGATAACGTTCATAGGAATTTGCTTGGGGGTAAGTTGGAAGTGGTGCGACTGCGTGCGCCGGCGCGCCCAGGTCAGGCCAAGTGCGGAGGCAGCAGTTCGGGCGTATTCTTGCGACACCAGGCGATCACGCGCTTCACGTGCGCCTCGGTGCCGCTCCGGTAGGGCGACTGGCACCGCAGCCCGACCACGCCACCGCCAGCGACGCGTTGAATGCGATCAACGGCGGAGTCCATCAACCCCTCATTTTCGACCAGCGGAAGCAGTGCCTCGTAAAGGAAGCGGCGCAGCGAATTCGCCAACGGCTTGGCCTCCTTCAAGCGACCGGCCGCGCAAAGCGAATAAAGCTCCACGACCTTGGGCGCGTTGAAACCCGTGATGGAACAGTAGCCGCCGCGCCCACCTGCGGGCAGCTTCTCATAAAAATCCTCTCCGCCAAAAATCGCGAGATCCGGTGCTTTTCTCAGGATCGCCTTTAGCGCTTTAACATCCAGTCCCGTGTCTTTGGTGCCGATAAAAGTCGGCACCTCATGCGCAAGCTCGCCAATCAGCGCCGGACCAATCTTTCGTTTTGAGCGACTGGTCACATAAAGAATGATCGGAATGCCACCCGCCTCTTCGGCGATCTCACGAACGAAGCGCTTGACTTCGTCGTCCTTCATTTCGAGCCAAAAGGGTAATGCAACTTGCAGCGCGTCAGCCTTCGCCTTTTTCGCGATAAGAATTCGCTGGCGCACAGTTCGGGTGCTTAAGGCCGAGACACCAATCTGCACGGGCAACCCTATTGCATGCGCTTCTTCACAGGCAATCTGCGTCACTCGCGCAAAAGTGACGTCATCTTGAGCATAAAACTCGCCTGTGGTTCCTCCCGTGTAGACACCGCTCACGCCAGTGCCGCCATAGGACCTGATCTCTTTGGCGAAGCGTCGTGCATCCAGCTTATCGCGTTCCGTCCAAGGGAGAATCAGAGCACTCCAGACTCCCCGAAGGGTTTTACGAGTGAGAGGTTCGATTTGAGGTGTCTTCAATTGCCTGCGATTCACGGGAGGATCAAGGTGCTCCAAACACCCCGAGGGGTTTTACGGGTGGGAGGTTACGGTGCAAATGTTCGGGAGGACGGGAGTTGGCCCAAGTCGAAGAACTTCAAAGCGTTTTCCCGGAGGATCAGGCGTTTGGCTTCATCGGTGATTTCTGCGGCTTCGATTCGCACGCGCTGCATGGGCACGTGGTAGAGCGGCGTGTCGCTGCCGAACAGCAGGCGCTCCGCGCCGATCTCCTTCACCGCCCACTCGATCAGTCCCGGCAGAATGCTGCGCGCGCTGGAGGTATCAACCCAGAGATTACCGTGCTTGGCCGCCTGCACCGCGCGAACCTGGAGATCCACGCGGCCGTTGTCACCTGCCCCGTTGCCAAGGTGCGCGAGCAGCACGCGTGCGCCGGGATGCC
>Ga0163151_10005648_pt1 | contig 15809 bp, 14 predicted proteins | sample OliLakLV19MP5IB2_FD_145596 | JGI IMG/M metagenome (GOLD analysis project Ga0163151, IMG submission 145596) | Freshwater microbial mat bacterial communities from Lake Vanda, McMurdo Dry Valleys, Antarctica - Oligotrophic Lake LV.19.MP5.IB-2 | ecosystem: Environmental > Aquatic > Freshwater >...
GCTTGGCGGGATCGGTGTTTCGGGAGCGGAGGTGAAGTTACACCAATCGAACTGACTTACTCAATTACGGGTCGCAGCAACCGGGCAGAATCAGAGCTCGGGCGCTGATCCTGTGCATAATTCAGGTTACTACCGTCAATAATATGGGTTAGTATCGCCACACGACGAAACCTCACCATGACCTTAGCGGCGCCATCACTGAGCGCCGCCCTCAGAACTGGAGTTCATGCCCAAAACATTTAAAGAGCCCACACCAAGATTTGGAATCGGTGAGTGGTTCGGAAAAGTCCTCACACAACTCAGCCCGCAAGAACGATTCGAGTTGGCAACGGAGACGCTGAAAGAGAAGAAGTCCAGATTGAAACAGGCTTGCCCATTCCAGGCCCTGAAGACTGGGGCCCAGTGCACGAAGGACGGCGGCGTATGTTCGATGCGCCTGTACAAGTTTGGGACGGAATCTGGAGAAGGCGCCGTCGGAGCGCCAATTGAAGGCCACTTGGGATCGCTGCGCGCGACCTGCCCATATCGCTTTCACGAAAATCTCGAAGTATTCAGGTGGGTCGGCGAAACGATTCTTGGAGACACCCAGCCAAAAATGGTAGGAGAAGTGGGCTTTCTTGAATCTGGCGCAACCATGGAAAACGAAGGCGGCGATGACGTCGGGCGCATCGATATGGTTTTAGTAGGAAACGAACAGATTCCAGGAGCACCGATGACGTGGTGCGCGGTTGAGATACAAGCCGTTTACTTTTCGGGTGATGCAATGAGCGTTGAATTTAAGGCGATGTCCCGGGAACCGAACGACTCGATTCTCTTTCCAGCGGGGCGAAGGCGCCCGGACTATCGAAGTAGTGGCCCGAAGCGGTTGATGCCCCAGCTTCAGATAAAGGTTCCGACCCTTCGCCGATGGGGTAAAAAAATGGCAGTCGTAGTTGACCGGGCCTTCTTTGATTCGATTGGGGAAATGGACGACGTGGCCGATATCTCAAACGCTGATATTGCCTGGTTCATCGTCCGCTTCGAAGAGGTCCCTGGCACTAAGTCATCCCGTTTGGTTCGAGACGATGTCCGGTACACTACACTGGAGCGATCGGTTGAAGGCTTGACCGGAGGAAAGCCAGTCTCGAAATCGATATTCGAGTCGCGTTTGGCAGAAAAATTGGCGGGCTATGGACGAAACACCCGGGTCGCCGATCGGAGCTGAGCATTAGCTTAATCCAGCCGCACCGCCTGCTACACGATCGACGAGCCATTTGGATCCCGATGCACATGGTTACCAAGAATCATGCCCGACAATCTGATCGCAGTCTCAGGATCCGTGACGATTTGCAGATACTGAGACTTCGAAGAGCGACAGTGCTTACCGCCAGTCGAACCACAGGAATATGTCGCCAACACGCGAAGGAGGCCCCAGCGCCCCGGCGTCGATGTCGTGATCGCCTGCGCCTTCAACTACGACGCCCACTCCACCGAATTCAACAAACTCGGCCGTATCCCGGTACTCAAAGCCCGCATGAACGCCGACCTCCACATGGCCGACGATCTCAAAAACACTGGCAAAGGTAACCTCTTCGTCATCTTCGGCGAACCAGATATCGACATCATTCAGACCGCCAAAAAACAGATCCAGGTCAAAATCAATGGCGTCGATGTCTTCCACCCCAACACCGGAAAGGTGGAGAGCGACGGTCCCGACGGTATCGCCTGTTGGTTCATCGACACCGACTACAACGAAGAGAGTTTCTTCGTCCGGCACGCCTATTTCCTCGGTGCCAACGACCCCTACAAGAGTCTCAAAACCACCCTCAAAGCTGAAATCAACGAGGAAGCTTGGGCCACGCTAAACAGCGACATCTCTCGCCCATTCGACAGACCCGAGTCCGGCCGTATAGCCGTTAAAGTAATCAACCACCTCGGCGACGAAGTCATGAAAATATTCCGGGTGGACTGACGCATGCAATACCTCATCGCGGATACTTTCACCGACAGCCTCGCCCACCTCACCGGCGAAGAGCAAAAAGGCGCGAAGCTCACCGCCATGGACCTGCAACTGAACCCGGCCCAACCCGGCCTGCAGTTCCACAAACTCGACAAGTGCAAAGACCCGGATTTCTGGTCCGTCCGCGTCACCATCGATATCCGCCTCATCGTCCACCGCACCGCGGCCAGTCTCCTGCTCTGCTATGTCGCTCACCACGACAAGGCCTACCAGTGGGCCGAGCGCCGCAAGCTCGAAACCCACCCCAAAACTGGCGCTGCCCAACTCGTCGAAATCCGGGAAACGGTTCGTGAAATCGCCATTCCCGTATACGTTGAAAAACCCGAACCGGCGCCCCGAACCGCCCTCCTATTTGACGGCATTCCCGACTCTGAGCTCATGAGCTTCGGCGTCCCCCGCGAATGGCTCGCCGACGTTCGCGACGCCGACCAGGACCGCCTCTGGAAACTGACCGACCACCTGCCGGCCGAAGCCGCCGAAGCTCTATTCGACATCGTCGGCGGCCTCAAACCGCAACCCGCTCAACCCGTCGCCCCCGGCGGTAACCCCTTTGCCCATCCCGACGCCCGCCGCCGTTTCCGCCTCATGAATAACGTCGAGGAACTGGAACGCGCCCTCGATTTCCCCTGGGACAAGTGGACTGTCTTCCTCCACCCTGCCCAGCGCCAACTCGTGGAGAAAAACTACAACGGCGCCGCCCGCGTCGCCGGCTCCGCCGGCACTGGAAAAACCATCGTCGCGCTGCACCGCGCCGTCTGGCTCGCGCGCGAGCATCCCGAGAGCCGCGTGCTCCTGACAACCTTTTCCGACACCTTAGCCGCCGCGCTCGAAACAAAACTCCGCCGTCTGATCGGAAATGAGCCGCGCGTCCTTGAACGAATGGAAGTCGCCGCACTCGATACCGTCGGCCGCCGCTTATATGAAAAGCGGTTCGGCAAGGTCCGCCTCGCCACCGCCAGCATAGTGAGAGAGTTACTCACCGAAGCCGGCAAAGGCAGCCCGTTCCCCATCCGGTTTCTCTGGGCCGAATGGGAGGAGATCGTCGACGCCTGGCAACTGGAAACTTGGGAAGGATACCGCAGCGCCATCCGCCTCATTCAACGGTCCCGACCCCGTAGTCCATTTGCTGGACAGCGCACACGCCGAAGCCGTCTACTGTAATGGGTCACGATCTTTCCCTCCTAAGTTCTCACGATGTTTTCCTCCGAGTTTCGCAGTTTAATGGCGGTAATTGGCGGATTCCGGGGAGGCCCATCGCCGAGGAATTTGGAACGTCCTTGGAGCGGACGCCGCGTTGAAATGCCCAAGGCCTCGGTTGCGAGGCTTCACTTTAGAAGTGGTTCAAGAACTCGCGTCCGATAGCGGCGGATAAAGGACACGTAAAGAACCCTCCGGCGCCGATAAAGGCGCCGGAGGGTTCCGTTCAACCGATTTCTCCAGAGACGAGCCCGGTCGCATCGGCCCTGAACATCCGCTGGGTGCGACCGCTGGCGGAAGGCCGATGCCGTATCACTTCATAAGAACGCCTCGGCAGTGGCGTCGAGCAACACCGATTCGTCCACCCGCTGCACCTTGCGCGCCGCCGCCAGGCGCAGCGCCGTCATCGCCAGCTTGTTCACTTTGCGCGGAATTCCCCTGGTGGCTTGATACAGACCTTGCCGCGCCGTGTCGTCAAAAAGCGGTTCGGTGACCCCGGCCGCTTTGAGTTGCTGCGCCAGATAGGCATCGAGTTCCTCGCGCGTGAGTCCCTCCAGGTGATAGTGCACGCCGATACGCTGGCGCAACGCCTCGTGCATCTGCCTCGTGCATCTGCAGCGACAGCGTGCGCTGCAATAGCGGCTGGCCGATGAGCAGCAGCGTGAGATAGCGCGACGAGTCCATGTCGAAGTTCATCAGCAGCGGCAGCTGTTCCAGCGCCGCACGCGGCAACAGGTGCGCTTCGTCGCAGATGAGAATCGGGTGCTGCTTTTTGTTCTGGTTCAAACGCACGATGGCATCGGCGATCTGCCGCGCCAGATCGCCGCGAAAGTGCGCCGGAGCCAGGTCCAACGCCACGGCGACTTGGCGGAGCAGGTCGAGCGCCGAGCCGTTGGTGAAGTGAACGTAGAGGATCTTATAGAGGTTGGTATGGAGCGAGGCGGTGAACACGCGCGCGGCGGTGGACTTGCCGGCGCCCACCTCGCCGGTGAGCAGGCCCGCGCGGGGATCGGCGGTCAGGAACTCCAGCCGGGTCTTGACCTGCTGCCAGGCCGCCGAGGCGAATAACTGTTTGGCGTCGGGGCTGTCGCCAAACGGCGTTTTCTTGAAGCCGAAGAAGGATTTCCACATTAGCGGTACGTCCTTCTGTTGACGACGGCGTCCACCAGGCGGGCCGGACCCTCCGGTTTTCCGGCGTGGTAAATCTCTACCTGCGCCGTGTCGAGCGGATCGAAACGCACCTCAATGCGCTGGCCCGCCAGATTGGGCGGCGCTTCAAAGAAGCGGTTGCGCAACAGGAAGATGGAGTCGCGGCGCACCACGCGGTCAAGGCGATGGGAGAACAGGCGCCGCATGCCGGTGGCTGGCGGCAGTTGGCGGACCTGATCGATGCCGCGCTGCCAGCGCAGCAGCGGCGTGGTCTGCGGCGAGGAGTGCTGGCGGCGGTGATATACGGTATCAAGCCAGTGCCAGAGCCGCTCGTTCCATTGTCCGAGCGACAGCAGCGCCTTAGGATCGAGCGCGGCGAGAATCTGCTCGCGCACCGAACGAAAGAAGCGTTCGATCTTGCCGCGGCCTTCGGGCTGATACGGCGCCGTGTGAATGATCAGGATACCGAGGGAGGCGGCAATGCGCGCCAGTTGCGGGGAGCGGTAGATCCGTGATGACTCGCCTGATGGCGATGTAAGGGGCCTCGCACCACCATCGATTGTCTCTTCGAACTGAACGGCGCAATTTCAGCGCTAGGCCGATTCCTTCCCGGGTACGGTCTGTTTGCTTTGCTTGGTCCGGGATTTTTGGGTGGTACGCCCGGTCCCATCGCCTTTTGCAATCGTCTTCTCCTTACCATACTCCTGACGAAGAACTTCATGGGGTACACCCTGCCCCTGAGGCTCGCGGCCGGCAGTCTTGAAGTGGTCGGGTACTACATTATTTTTCTTGCTCATTTCCTTTTCCTCTCGATTGAATCCGATAACGAAGCATTGCGGCTACGCCGCCGAAGGGTTCGAGTAGCGTTTCGTCTTCTACAAATTGCACGTGCGCACTGGTTTGCTTAGCACGCGTAACTAACTCGTCACTGAGCTGAGCGCTCGGCGAAACTCCGGCCGTTTCGCCCTCTGAAGGCGCGGATTCATTGTCGCTTTGCTCCGCGGTCGAATTCATCTTCTCAAATGAAGTGCTGATGAAGAGTGTCTCCACCTGACCGTTGCCGAGGGCGGCAAGCACATCGTGCAGTCCGGCGGCGGCGAGGCCGCCCGATCGGTACTGGTCCATTAATGCCTTGATTTCATCCGCATCGTTACGAGAATCGTACTCGCGCATGGCCGATAGTGTGACAGTGAGAAACTCGTGCTCCGGCGTTGTAACATTCAGCCGCAATTCGTCCACTACCTTCCCGGCAAGAAAGGGCGAGAGTTGTTCGTGCAGCACGGGCAGAATAGCCTCATCGCCGGCAAAAACGATGTGCTGAATGCCCTCTTCCCGCACTACTTTTTCGAGTGCATCCAGGACTTCTTTTCCATGATGCATATGAAGATTCTCGACCCGGCGCTGATAACGTGCTTGCGACCAGCCTCCCACCTGCGTTCTTCCCAGCTTCTTATTACTTATCGTATCCGACTCCAGCTTAGTAGCCAGTCCGAAGACGAAAATCCGAGCCGAGTTGGTATCGGCGATGACGGCGGCATACGAAGGATATTGGTCGTTGAGGCGCGCTAGCGTATACAGATGCGGCTGGTCGTAGACGAATAGCTCGTTCGTATCGATGGGTACGTCCAATTGCAGCTCCTGAAAAAAGTCATCTGCGCCGGCACAAGCAAAAATGGCGACGCCATTTGCCGAGGGACGCAATTCGCTCTCGAACCACGCCATAATCTTTTCCGCGTCACGGTCAAAGCTATCGCGCTCGGGGGAGCGAAGGGGATAAGTAGCGGCCTTGGCCTTGAGTTCCTTGCGCAGAAAGGGTCCGAAGTTCGGATGGCCGGTCCCATCCGGCTGCGTATTCACATACAGACTAAGCACTGGCAGCGGCTGAGGCTCGAAGAGAGCCAGTTCCCGCAGCTTGTCTTCCAGAAAAGTGGTCGTTGGCATATTCAATTCCTTATCAAAAGGTCTAATGCCCGTCTTGCAATCCGACTTCCAATCCAGACGTCGCGTAGCCGGGATTTTGTCATGTCTATGAAACGGCGGGCGATCGTACGCCAGTTCAGCTTAAGATTCTTTCCGTCGAGCCACCGGCGCAGCCCGAAAAGCTCGCCTCGTGGTGGGACGAATGGTTTTGTCGAGGAGTAACTGCCGTTCGGTGAGTCCGCAGGGCGCGCAGGAAATGATAGAGCGTGGCTGGCGACACCTCCTCCCGATTATCGCCGCCGGCCAGCGCCAGATGATGCAGCAAAGCGGTGCCGGTGCGATGCGGGCTTTCGCGTTTCAGGCGTTCGATCAGCGCGGGGGTTTCCGGCGTGATGGCGCGCAGTTGGCCGCGGCGCGTGGCGCGGTTTGGGAATGAGCGAGTCCAGTCCGTTGCGGCGATAGCGCAGCGCCCAGTCCAGCAGCGTGTCCACCGATACCTGCCGGCGGGTGGAATGGGGAACATCGTAGACGCGGGCGGCGATCTCCTCGGCGCGGCGGGTGAGTTCGCCGCGCGGGAGCGTTTCCAGCACTAGCGGGGCGTTGCGGCCATAGCGGAAGATGGCGATTTTCTCGGCTTTGCTGTCGGGCATCGGGTTCGTTTTTCTCCTGGACCGAGCGTACGGCGGCAGGCGGCGAAATTCCATGCAAATGGTGTGTGGGGACGATCAGGCGGGCGCTGGGGCGGGAACGATCGTGGCGCGGCGGCCGATGGGAACGAGCGACGGGGGCCAGCCCGGAAGGTGCTGGCGGAGGCTGGCGAACAGGAAGCGGTGAGCGGGGATCCAGCCGGCCGATTCGAGCATGGCCAGGGCGCGATGAATGAAACCGGGCGCGGGGGCGGGCTTGGTCATGGCGGCGAGGGCGGCGCACAACGGCTCGGCTTGAGCGCGGAAGCGGCGCAGCCAAAACTGGCCGCGTTGATAGGGTGTTGCCGCGGGCAGGGCGGCGGCGAGAGTCTTTGCCTGGAGCAGGCGCGCGAGGAGGAATAGCGCGATCACGGCGACGCTGGATCGCAGGCGAGGGCAGCGCGAACTCCGGCAGCAGCGAGACGGTGCGGCGGCAAGACTGGCAAAGGTAGCGGCGCACGCGGATCGCGCCGTCAAAGGCGGCGTCGATAATGGTGCGGTGTAGAAGCCGTGCGCGATCAGCGGGCGTTTGGCCTGGCACTGCGGGCCCTCGGGGTTGCGAGCAATGGGCGGGGCGATGGAGATCCGGATCGGCCAACTGTTCGAGGTACGCCTGCACGGGACCAGGGAATGGGTGTAGGATTTGCATTGTAGGATCGCTTCCGGGAGTGGCAACTCCCAAGGTTCGTTCTGCGCGGCGGGAGAGTTCTTTGGCTGGTGAAACCTGATTGAACTCTCCCCCCACCTCGCTATCCTATACGCGAAGACCCCCCTCGGGCATGGCACCCGCCCCGAGTCACGATCCTGGCCGGAGCGGGCAGGGGTTAATTTGAGAAAAACCGCCGCTAGGAGGGTGAAGATTGTGATACCATCCTAAAGCTCTGCGAAAGGTGGGCGCATATGATCAGAAGTTGTCCCGCATTACCAGCGAAATCACGTTGGGATTGCTCATTCTAATGTCATCCTCAGCACTCGACGCGCAATCGGCGACGGGTCAAATCACGGGTACGGTCAAAGACGTGAGCGGCGCTGTCGTATCACAGGCGGAGGTCAAGGTCGGCAGCGAGCAAACCGGCCTATCGCGTAAAGTCAACACGAGCGAAGCCGGACTTTACTCCTTCCCTCTGCTCCCGGTCGGCGTCTACTCAATCACTGTCAGCCAGAAAGGATTCAGCTCCGCCAAACGATCGGAAATCAAGCTGAATGTCGATCAGGTGCTGCGCCTCGATATCGATTTGGCCGTCGGCGCGACCACTGAAACGATCACCGTACAAGCTACTTCCGCGGCGATCGATTCGGAAACCGCGGCAATCGGCCAGGTGATTTCACAGAAGCAAGTCGTTGACCTCCCGCTGAACGGACGCAATTTTCTGCAACTGCTTTTTCTCGGCGCGGGGGCTGTCGAAACCAGCGGTGAGCAGGGCGGCATGCGCCAAGGCGCGGGGAACGCCATCAGCATCAACGGCTCGCGGCCGACCTCCAACAATTATCTTGCTTGACGGAACTTCCAATACCGACACCGCGCTCGGCACGCCCGCCGTGATCCTGTCAGTGGACGCTATCCAGGAATTCAAGGAACAGACCGCGACTTACTCCGCCGAGTACGGCTTCAGCGCGAATCAGATCAACATCGTGTCGAAGTCGGGAACAAACGATCTGCATGGGGCGGTCTTCTGGTTCCTGCGTAACGATGCTCTCGACGCCAACAACTATTTCAGTAATTCGGCGGGAGTCAAGAGGCCGAAGCTGCGCCAGAATCAACCAGGCTTCGTTGTTGGAGGTCCATTGGTGATTCCGAAGCTCTACGACGGCAGGAACAAGACGTTCTGGCTTCTCAACTATGAAGGCGCACGGATTCGCCGCGGCTTTCAAGACTTTCTGATCATCCCCACGCCGGATCAACTGGCTGGCAGATTCACGTCGGAAATTCTGGATCCCACCACAGGCACCCCCTTTCCCGGCAATCAGGTACCCCAGGCCCGTTATAGCCGGCTCGCGAAACTGGCCACGGCGAAGTACTTCCCCGCGCCCAATGCGAACCTCCCACAGGGTAACTATATCCGTCAGCGCGCGCTTCCAATCGACACAAATCAGTACACGTTTCGCGGCGACCAGCAGTTGGGCAAGTATGGCACTATCTTCGGCCGCTACACGAACGCCGACTACACGAGCATCGCCATCGGCAACACCACCGAACAAGGCGACATATTCTTCGTGCAGAAGAGCAAAAACTGGCAGATCTCACATTCGGTGCCGATTTCTCCGAGGCTCGTGAACCAGTTCCGCATTGGCTTCGTCACGGCATTGGCCAACCAGCACGGAGCAACCGCTCCGCAAAGCGACATCGATCCGCTACAGCTTACTGGCGTTTTCACTACGCTCAACGCCCAGCAACGTACGTATCCCGCAGTCGGATTCGGCGCCGTCGGCACTGGCATGTCGGGCGGCGGAAGCGCCGGTAACGATTATCAGGCCAGCAAGCAGCCGATGTGGGACATCGGTAACGGTACGACCTGGGTACGCGGCCGTCACACCATCAACTTCGGAATGAATGTCCGCAAGTGGTCGCTGCAGCGCGATCTGGCCAATGATTTCCTCGGCCAATTCACCTTCAGCGGCTTCTTCACGGGCAACAAGACCCGCGACCACGCCGTGGCGGACATGCTGCTCGGCTACTTCTCTGGCGCCAGCTCCTTTCAGCCGGCAGGCTTTAGCGTGGGCGACCGGTCGGGCAATCCACGCCAGTTTAACTTCCTCTACGTCGCTCCGTATGTGCAGGACGATTGGAAGGTCAACCAACGCTTGACCCTGAATCTGGGAGTCCGCTGGGACTACCGCAACATCCCCTTTGAATCCAACGACCGTATGGGCTGGCGAGACCTTTCCAATCCCAAAGGCGGCCTGCTTGTAGCGGACAAAACGCTTGTCGAGAAAGGCATTGTTGGCGATCAGAGCTATTACAAGTTCGCTGGACGCCGCAATCCCCGGGACGCGTCGAAGAAAGTATTCGCTCCCCGTATCGGCTTTGCATTCCGCCCGTTCGCCGACGACAAGACGGTAATTCGCGGCGGATACGGCGTCTTCTTCGATTCCGCCGAAGGCCGGGAAATCGATGGCGCCGCGGATATCTATCCCTACGTGAGCCGCGGCAACTACATCCAAACCCTTGGTCAGACGACTGCTTTGCTCACCACCGACCAGATGTTTCCGAATTTCGCGGGTCTCGGGGCCGCAACACCGGAGGCGAACTCATTCCTGGCCGTGAATATCTCCCCCGAGCCGCGGAACCCCTATGTTCAGCAGTGGAGTTTCTCGGTGCAGCGCGCGCTGACCGGCAACACTTCGATCGACCTGAACTACATCGGCAACAAGGGCACGAACCTGCTGATGCGGCGCAATATCGCACAGTCGTTGCTGCCCCGTAACCCGGCGATCTGCGCCGCCACTCCGAGCGTGGGCGACTGCCCCGTGCTCGCCCGTCGGCCTTTCCCGAACTTCGCCGTCTACATCGACAGCGACTGGTCTGGCAATTCTAGCTACAACTCGTTCAACTCGAAACTCGAGCATCGGACAAATTCGGCGATATTCACGGTCGTTTATACCTGGGCGAAGAGCATCGACACCAAGTCCGCCGCGGCGGGCATCGGCAACGATGTGGCGGGTTGGCAGGGCTTCCTGAACAACAACGACGTTCGGCGTGATCGCGGCCGGTCTGAATTCAATGTGGATCATCGTTTCGTCTCGAGCTTCGTGTATCAAATCCCGGTGGGGCGCGGCATGAAGTTTCTGGGCAACGCCAACAAGGCCGTGGAGGCGGTGCTGGGAGGCTGGCAGACCAATGGCATCGTGACCCTCCAGATGGGATTTCCGATGACTATCTCGGCAGCCGATGTCGGCGGCTTGAACGACACATTCGGCACCAACCGCGCGGATATCGTGGGCGACATCCACGCGGGAGGTTCCAACCGCACGATCGACAAGTGGTTCGCCACGGAAGCGTTCAGGCAACCGGCGGCGGGCTTCCTCGGCAACTCCGGTCGCGGAATTCTCACCCTGCCTGGCATCAACAACTTGGACAGCGGCTTTTTCAAGAACTTCAATCTACTCGAGCGGGTGAATATCCAGTTCCGCTTCGAGTCGTTCAACCTGGCCAATCATACGCAATGGGGTGGACCTGTACGGAATATCGCCGATCCTCGATTCGGGCGGGTTCTTTCAACAAGGGCGGCTCGAATCAATCAGCTTGGTTTGAAGTTCATCTGGTAGTCTGGTAGCGCTTCCGATTAACCCGCGCACGGGCGAGTTCGCCGTCGGTCGGAGGCCGCAACCGGCCTGTGCGCATCCAGTTAACTCGCGCACAACGGACTCGGTTGCGGTTTCGGGGTGGGAGAGTTCGTCGTTGCTTGGAGGCCGCAACCGGCCTGTGCGCATCCAGTTAACTCGCGCACAACGGACTCGGTTGCGGTTTCGGGGTGGGAGAGTTCGTCGTTGCTTGGAGGCCGCAACCGGCCTGTGCGCTTTAACGGCCCGCCGGTGTTTATGCATCCGGCGGGCCGTTGCATTTTCGGGATATGATCGCACTTGCTTATGACTCGACTGGTCTGGCTGCTTATCGCGTTGACATCGATTGCGTTTCCTCAAGGCGCTTCCGTATTGCAAAGACTCATTCAAACGGGGGAAGAAGCGCTGGCCTCGCGTCGCTATGCGGAAGCCGCGACGGCGTTTGAGAAGGCGCGAAAATTGAACCCCGGTATTGCGGAGATCCATGCGCGTTTGGGCGTGATCTATTTTCAGTCGGGCGAATTTGCGGCGGCGGTTGCGGCATTGAGGCAGGCAATCCAACTGAAGCAGACATTGCCGAACCTCGACATCCTGCTTGCCATGTGCCTTGCCGAGACCGGACGTTTGGAAGAAGCGCTGCCTGGGCTTGAAAAGGGATTCAGGCGCACCGCCGATCCAGCATTGAAGCGCATGAGCGGCCTGCAATTGCAGCGTGCTTACACGGGCTTGCGGCGCGACGGCAAAGCTGTGGACGTAGCGCTAGAACTCGTCCGCGTGTACCCGGACGATCCCGAGATCCTCTACCATTCTTCCCGGCTGTTCGGCAATTATGCGTATTTGGCATTGAAGCGTTTAGCGGATGTTGCGCCAAATTCAGTGTGGCGGCATCAGGCCGCGGGCGAAACGCGCGAAAGCCAGGGACAGCTTGAGCTGGCGCTGGCGGAGTACCGGCAGGTTGCGGCGCTCGATCCGAATCGTCCGGGCATCCATTACCGCATGGGACGAGTCCATCTTGGGCGTCCCAATGCGGAAGGGCAAGGCGATGCGCTGATAGCCTTCGAGCGGGAACTGGGTATAGATCCCACAAACGCCAACGCCGCGTACGAAATAGGGGACATCCACCGCAAGCGCAATGAGCCGGACACAGCGCGCGCGATGTTTGAAAGAGCGGCGCAGTTGGATCCGGACTTTGAAGAGGCGCAGTTAGGGCTGGGGGCGGCATTAGTGACCCTGGGGAAGCCAGAAGCCGCTTTGCCGCATCTGCGCAAGGCCGCGGCCTTGAATCCGGGCAACGAAGTGCCGCACTACCGATTGGCGCAGGTCCACCGATTAATGGGGAATGCCGCGGCGCAGCAGCAAGAACTTGGGGAGTTTCGCAGGATCCGCGCGGAGAACGCGAAGCGACGGGAACCGGTGCTGGAACTGCGTCCAAAGCGGGATGTCACGAAGCAATCCGCGCCAGAAGAGAATTAGCGTCTATACATTTTGTGGTGTTTATCTCTTGATCGGACACGGCCTTCGCCCAAGAAACGCGAAGAACCGCCGTTGACCGAAAAGGATCGCCCGTCTCCTAAAACAATTCGCCAGCCGCGCCGCGAAGCGAAACGGCACACTGTCCGGGCGGCGATGAAGAGTGTTACCAACGGTTAAGTCGCTACGAAGCCAGAGGACAACCGGGGAACGGTTCTGCTTTGTATATCCGTATGTACCCGCGGTTCGAATCCGCGTACGGATGGGCCGGGAGCGAAGCCTTCATGCTCGCCTCCGCGTACGGTGTCAGCACTCCTCCCGCATAGCGGCCCACTTTCTCCGGTCGTCCCGCTCCATCGTAGTCGGTCTGTAAAACACGTCCTCTTTCGCGACCTCGTCTTTCCCGGGCCATCGCGAGGCCTTCCAACATGGAGATTGGAGGCGCTGCATTTGTCGCGCCGCGTCAACGATCCTTGACCATCCATTCCTTCACTTCCAACATGGAGATTGGAGGCGCTGCATTTGTCGCACGTCCCCACTAGCAGTGCCCGATTCATTTTAAGTGGGTACTCCGTACAACCGGTGTCGGTCTGCGAATCGCTCCAAGAACCAAAGCCGCCACGAAAGAATAGAAACTCAGGTTGATCCCAACGGTGACAACAAGGAACCAAATGTCATGCGGGTTCGTGAGTAGAGAGGCCGCGGTTGTTCCTGGCGCCATCAGGTACCCTGCGACGCCCCGCATCGACGGAATGCTGGCCAGGGCCAAAAGAAACTAGCGAAACGCCACATCCAATAACCACTGAACAGACCGAATTTCTAATTCTCATTGCACCCTCACTTGTCGTCCAGTGGCTGGCGCAGTGGTGGTGGTGGCGGAAGCGCTGTAGCCTGTCTTGTCGCTGCCGCTCCAAAAACCCGCTGGAACAATCCGCGAGCAGCTCCAACGGCTTGATTTCCTGCGCCTTGGCCCATTACGGCTTCCCGGCGTACGTGATCCGTTGCCGCTACCTTGTTCGCTAGGCCATCCGTTCCATTCCAAGGTAATACACCCAGCATTAGGTTCCGTTGCTCGCTACCACTCGCAGGTGCGCCATGCCTATGTCGTTGTATCCGTTGGCGTCGGAATACGTTCCGGACAGTGTTACCGGCCCGGTTCCGCTCCCGCTGGAGGGTGGAAGCCCCGATGTCGCCGGCGGTGCGTTAAAGGAGGCCTGGTTCCAACTCGCGCTCTTCCAGCCGGAACTCGCCCTCGAATCGTTTCCGTTCAAATCTTGAACGAGCAAATATATATACTTGTTGACGAGAAAACCGCCCAGCCGTTCGATTGCAATTGTTACGGAGAGTTGATTCCCCGCCCCTATGGCCGACGAATATAGCCCGATCACCCTGCAGCGGCTATTCTGTAGTGTCGTTGAACTGCCCGGTGTAAGCGGGCCGCTAAGGACGGTTAGAAGTTCGTTATAGAGATAGAATGCGTTACTTGGCCGATCATAGAACCCGTGGCACGAAGTTGTCGGCACCGGTTCATTGGTGGTGGCTTCGTTGACAACGAAGTACATTCTCGAGATATTTTAATAGCCATCCGCGTCCGATCCTAGCAGCGTGAACAGTTCCACCGGATTGGACGAAGACCCCGGCATTACCGAAACACCAACCGGGACTGCGCTTGGCGCAGGCTGCGAGACCGTCCAGCTCGCGACTTGGGCCCAGGGATTATATGAGCCTGAGGTGTCATGCGCGATAATATAGAGGTTCTTGGTGGAACCCCAATACGCTGGCTTCATTTCTAGTGTGAAGTCGACAGTGAGCTCAACCCCATTGCCGCTGGCGGCGCTGCCGTTCGCATAAATCGCACATTGGCTATTGGTAACCGTCCCTCCCCCTCCCAACGGGATCGCACTGGTTGACGTTAAATTGTCGTTATAAAGAATAAGAGAATTAGAGGGCCGGTCATAGAAGCCATGGCAACTGTTCGCGGGTATTGTTGCGCTCGTAAACACCTGAAAATACACCCGTTGAATATCCTGATAACCATCCGGATCGGAACTCTTTACTCGAAAAGTCTGGGTGGCCGTCGTACTCGTCGATGGTGATCCCGAAAGAACAGAGGGTGGCCCGCTACTTCCGCTCCATACGGAGCTGCTTAGCCACGGAGACGCAACGAAGCTGTTGTCTTGTGCTATGAAATTCATGCTCTTGATACCGGTAAAGCTCGGTTTACGTTCCAGGTCGACATCTAACTCAATAACGTTGCCGCTCATGCTGGCATTCGAAACTTGTCCCCGGAGAATACACTGGCTGTTTTGCACTACCGTTCCGGAACCGGCGGACACTGGTCCCATCAATGCGGAATACGTATCGTTATACAGGAAGAAACCGTTACTCGCCCGATCATAGAATCCGTGGCAGGTATTCGGGGAAAAGTCTATCCCCGTATGAACCTGAAAGTACAGTCGAAAAATATCTTGATATCCATTAGCGTCCGATCCGGTTAAATGAAACGTTTGACGGGTGTTGACCGAAAAACTCGGCGTCACGGACACCGCAACGGGAGCCGCCGGCCCAGTCGGCGCCCTTCCACTCACTTCCGTCGCAATCACGCGACTCCCGAAGTAAATGTACTCTTTGGTCCCTGTCTGGCTGAGTAAAGCCGGACAAGTCCCAAGGACTGCCAGCAAGGCGGATAGAAGTTTCATTCGAGGCATCCGGTAATGTTCTGGCATATGTAATCGGTGGGATATAGATAGGGTTCCTGTTGGACAAAGCCGATAACATCCCCTGCACGAGTCATCCCCGCGAGTAGGTGGCATCGCAGAATTGGGGTCAAGCTGCCAGTCGCAGCGCCACTCGAAGCCAACGAATTCAAATACAACTGATTAGTGCATTGAATGACATTACCCCCCCTAACACGAATGTCAAGCAAACAAAAATGGTAACAGTTCAGGTACCCCTGTCGATTTTTCTGGACAAATCTCCCCGAATCGTTTACCGTATGGTGGATGAGTGCGAGAACCTCTCTTGGGAAGGCGCGGAAGCAAGGGGCAGCGGCGAATCGCCATGGGTACTCGAACCTGCCGAGCCGGGAGCAACTGCACCGCGAAAAC
>Ga0163151_10005650_pt1 | contig 15809 bp, 16 predicted proteins | sample OliLakLV19MP5IB2_FD_145596 | JGI IMG/M metagenome (GOLD analysis project Ga0163151, IMG submission 145596) | Freshwater microbial mat bacterial communities from Lake Vanda, McMurdo Dry Valleys, Antarctica - Oligotrophic Lake LV.19.MP5.IB-2 | ecosystem: Environmental > Aquatic > Freshwater >...
TAAGTGGTAAGTCGTAAGTGGTAAGTGGTAAGTGGTAAGTGGTAAGTGGTAAGTGGTAAGTGGTAAGTGGTAAGTGGTAAGTGGTAAGTGGTAAGTGGTCAATTTTATCACCATAAAGGATAATGTGACGGCCGTCACATTATCCTTTATGGTGATTATTAGTGATGATAATAAGATAAAAACTAATTAAAAAATCAAAACATCTCAAAACATCTCAAAACGACACAAAACAAAATCAAATCAAAGCACAAATCAGAACAAATCAGAACATCTCAAAACGACACAAAACAATTCAACCCAGCTCAAACAATTCAATTCAACCCAATCCAACCTAAACAAACCCAATCCCAATTCAGTCCGAATCCCACACTCAAGCACAAACCCAAACCACAATGGCTGATAGCGTCGGCAATGGCACGGGCAATGAAAAATTATTCTGAGCGAACAAAGGTCTAGAAGTATTTGGGAGATCATAAACAGGTAGAAAAATCTTCATCAAACTAACAGGTGCTGAGCAATAAGATTTTAATTCATCTCCCTTACCAGAAACAAAAGCACCGAATGACATGAATGGAAATAAGACGATATGGATTGTGCTTGGAATTGGATTACTGGCTTTGGTATTGTTCCTTCTGTTTGGAAGTAATCCAGGACAAGACACCGCGAATACCGTAAATCAAGCGGAAACCACGACAAAGCAAGCTGCTAGTCGCGCTGCTATCCGTACCGAAGCCGCTACGGAACTAGCATCTCTTCGCGTGCGTCAGGAGGCAGGTGAATCATACGATTCACTCAAGACTAGGTATGCAGAGGTTCGCACTCGCCTTGCTACCGCATACGTAAGTACTGAAGGCGAGGCAAAGCAGGAGTGGACGGAGATCAGTGCTGACTTTGATCGATTCGAAGCTGACGCGCGGGTAGGGACAAGCAACTCGCTAGACGCACTCACGCGCCTGATTGCCCGACTATCGGCTGATGTCCGCACGGAAACAGCCGCTGAATAAAAAACGTTTATTAAATTAGATACTACAAACACTTATGGATATAGATCACGACAACCCAAATATGAACGATGCAAGCCATGACTACATGGAATGGTGGGAAGGCGTTAGGAAAGAAGAGACCGCAAAAGCGGAAAAGATGGACGCTGAACATCGATTGGAGCATACGAGCATGATGGATAACTTTGGCCAGGAAGCCGAGGCAGCCAAGGACTGGGTTTCTGCTGATTGGGATCAGTTTAAGGGTCGTGTTCAGCAATGGACCAACTCCGCTGAGATAAAAGCAGACGAAGTTATCTAACAGTAGATACGTAGAAACTGCCCGCGTGCTTGCGGGCGGTTTTCTTTTTGTAGGTTGTTTGGGGCGATGTTCGAACCAGGCTCAATTTGACAGTTTTATATATCTAATATATATTACTTCCGTAGCTGCCACTGCTAGTGCAGTAGTGGTCTGGGGATTAAAAAGCTTAGGTCGGATCGGTTCCCCACGGAATCCTGACGCGGTGTGGATATGGAACCCATACTGGCTAGTCCTTTTTTCAAGTGTTTACCACTTAGGTCCCGGCATTTCTAATGCCGGGGCTTTAACTTTTAAAAACTTTTTGTTGGGAGACTAGGGATAGACTCGGGCTAAAGATACGACATTGGGTTGAGGTACGCGTCTTTTGGCGCGACTGGCATGGAGGCATTTGCACATGGTGTGGTTGCTCCGCGGTACGCACCCAAAGTCGTAATCTGCACGCCGGCAGATGCATACACACCGAAATGGAGATGAGGACCAGTCGCGTAGCCAGTCATACCTGAGTTCCCTATCACCTGACCAGTAGAGACTGCTTGTCCTGTCGAAACACCTATTGAGGAGAGATGCGAATACAAAGTCGCTAGACCATTCGCGTGTTTGATCATGACCCACTTACCGAAGGAATAGCATCCGGGCTGTGCGTCTGTGTTGCCGGTGCCCATGACGGTGCCTGAGAGCGCGGCTAGGAGCGGTGTGCCGATCGGCATGCCGATATCAATAGCGTTATGGCCCGAGCCGTTATAAATCTGCGGGTTCGCCGTTGAGAATGAGGTGTTACCAAAATACTGCGTGATGCAGTACGCATTACCGAGTGCGCCTGCCTTACCCGAACAAGAGTTTTTAAAGGCGGCGGAATAGGGCCAAGAAAGAATGCCAGAACCAACTGCAGGTATACTCGCCCTCCCGACTGACGTCAGGCTATTTTCAAGCGCTGAGAGCGCCGATTCGAATGTCTTTTGCTGTGCCCGCTTCTGCGCGATGAGCGCCTGGTAGGTAGACTCCTTGCTCTTAGTTTGTGTGAGCAGTCGGTCTTTTTCAACTTTCTGCACATCAAGTGTTTTCTTCTGCGTATTGAGTTCAGTGCTGAACGAAGTCAAATCTTTTTTCTTTCCGTCTTCTTCACCTTTTTTAAGTATGAGTTCGTCTTTAGAGCGCGCAAGATTGTTTGCATGCTCCTGGAGTGCGCTTGAGACCATCGCTCTCTGATCCACTGCTTCCCAAGCGTCCGCAAGTGTTTGCACTGAAAATAATTGCTCGACCATAGAAGCGCTGTCCGCATCATCAATTTCGCGGAGTGAGGCGGCAACCGTTCTTTTATTAAGCTGTATTAAATATTCTTTTTCTGATATAGAACCGGATATTTCTTGAAGCTTGAGATTGGTAGCTGAAATTTTGTTCTGTGTAGCACTAATCTGCGTTGATGTTTGCCTGCGCGAGACATCGAGTGTTTTAATAGTCGATTGCAGCGTTTGTGTCTGCCCGCTAAGAGCGTTAAGAACCTTTTCATCAGCAGCTATTTGCTTTTTAAGTTCTTCGAGTCGAGCATTATGTTCTTCTATCTTTACTTGTACTTCCTCTTTTGTTTGCGCAGAGATAAACGACGGCGACACGGTGCCGAGTATAAGAAGCGCACTAATTGTGAATACAAGGAAAGCGTAGGAACGAACAGAGGTCATCCCCTACAGTATACCAAGCGCAGTGCGGACGCGCGAAACAGCTTCATGAAGTCCAAGAATATACATATACGTAAATGGATCAGGCGAACGCTCTTGCCCTGAAAGCGCATACCGAAGAGGCCACAGCATCATCCCTCTGCCACCCTTCCCTTTCGCTTCCTCAGCATCAGCAAGCGGCATAATGACGTCTTTCAGCGCCTCGATAGAAAGTCCCTCGGGGAGAGCTTCTAGGGCCTGAAGAAGGCTTTCTAGGGCAATTTTAGTGGCCTGAGGATAGTCTTTCGGCTCCTTCGCAATCAGTATTTCTTTCACCAATTCTGGCGCTACAAAGAGACCTCTAAGCTCGCCCTCGAGCATCATAGTAGCTTCCTTAAACGTGCGGGCGCGCTCCTTCAGAAGTGGAACCGCTTTCGTGAGCATGTCCCTATCTCTGTTTTCGAACTCGCCTCGGGCTAGATAGTCCTCGGTCGTGAGTGTACGCATCCAGCGCTGGTTTACCGAGAGTAGTTTCTCATGGTCCCACACTGCGCCTGACTTCTGTACACCGTCTAAGTCAAATACCCGGCAAAGCTCGTCGAGCGAAAAATGTTCTTCGTCCGAGCCCGGACTCCATCCGAGAAGAGCAAGATAATTTACGATCGCCTCAGGAAGGAATCCCTCCTCGCGATATTCAAGAAGAGACGTTGCGCCGTTTCGTTTCGATAACTTGGAGCGATCGCTCGCCAGAATAAGCGGCAAGTGGGCGTAGAGCGGTCTCGGAGCCCCAAGTGCTTCTTGTATCAATATTTGTCGTGTTGTATTTGAAATATGATCATCGCCACGAATAACATGGGTAATGTGCATGTCCCAATCATCGACTACTACGGCAAAGTGATAGAGCGGGTCATCAATTGCGCGCGCAATAACAAAGTCACCTAATTCTCCGGTATGAAAGGTTATATCGCCACGCACTTCATCAAGGAACGTTACGTCTCGACTAGGGTTTTTTAATCGCACAACTGACGCGGTTGTCCCTGGCTCCATCTTGCTTTCTTCCTCTGAGATGTAGGCCTTTCCATTTTGTACCAACCCCTCAAGGAGTTCTTGGTGTCGTGTCTTCCGGTCGCTTTGACGGACAAATTCATCGTGCACGAGCCCAAGCCATGCCAACCCCTCAAGTATTTCCTTCTCATGCTCCTCCTTGCTTCGAGCTTTATCAGTGTCCTCGATGCGCATAGCAAACATACCTTCGTGGCGCTTTGCGTATACGTAGTTTAAAAGCGCGGTCCGTACCGTACCAATGTGAAGCCTGCCCGTTGGTGAGGGGGCTATGCGTGTTTTTATCATAGTATTTCTGCCGTCGCATTCGGTTCATGAGAAAGCGCGATGGTGATTATTTCCTCAGCAACAAGTCTTGCCGCGTCTGCTGTAGTGAAGGTGCGGGCGCCTGCCGCCATAGCGCTTGCGGTCGCTGGGTCGCTCATAATGCGTCGTGCTTCGGAAGCAAGTACGTGCGGAGTGATATTTCCTTCTTCGAGCACTACCGCCCCCCCAGTTCGCGCGTACGCATATGCGTTTGTGCGCTGGTCGTGACTCACGCGCTCTGGAATAGGAATGAGTATGGCCGGCACGCCCCAGAGAGACATTTCTGTGATGGCGGTGGAGCCTGCGCGCGAAATAATTACATTTGCGGCTCCTGCGGCGCGCCGAATGCTTTCGGCGTTCAAGTACGGAAACGGATGATACCTAGTAGCGTGTTCACTACCTTCAAGCACAACGGGTGCAGTCTTGCGTATGTCTTCGAAGTGGTCTTTGCCAGTTTGATGGATGACGTTTGCAAAGGATACGAGGTCTGGCAATGCTTGGAGTACGGTTTCGTTTATGCGCTTAGAACCGAGTGAGCCTCCAAGAATAAGTACGGTAGGCACAGTGATGTCTAGCCCTAGAAGTTCTCGCGCTCCCTCACGCTCTATGTGCGCCACTTCGCGACGCACCGGAATACCTATGCGAGCAATCGCACCTCGCGTTTTTGCCGGAAAGTACCCGCGCGCGCTCTCGAATGCTATCGCGATGCGATAGGCAAATCTTGACGCAAGCAGGTTCGCCCGTCCCGGCCTTGCATCCGATTCATGAATAATGATGGGGATACCAAGTGTCTTTGCAGCAAGCACTACCGGCACGCTTGCGTAACTTCCCTTCGAAAACACTACGTCCGGCGTGAGTCGGAACAAAAGGCCAAGCGCTACAAAGTAGCCGTACACCGTTGCAAAGATATCGGTAAGGTTTTTCATGCTTGGGTACCTTCGGAGTTTTCCGGCTGGTACGTTCTGATAGACGATGCGGTTCTCGAATAACGCTTCTTCATCAAACGGCGTTGGCGCAAAATAATAGAGTTGCGGCGCAATGAGGTGGCGCTCAGTAACTATTTCCTCAAGCGCCTCAGCGACAGCAATAATAGGATAAAAATGGCCACCCGACCCTCCGCCTGCAAATACGACTTTCATAGAGGAAATTATACTAGATTCAGGCTTTTGTGCGCTTCCTTCCCCTTTGTGACGCGATATTGAGAATGACGCCCACCGAGATAAGTGCTGACAGAAGCGCGGTTCCGCCGTGCGACACAAAAGGAAGCGGTAGGCCGGTGAGCGGCATGACACCGAGCATGGCGCCTATATTCATGAATGCCGAAAGTGTAATGAGGAGGGTAAGACCGGTTACGGCATAAGAGCCGAACGCGTCTTTGGCCTGTGAGGCGATAGTGAACCCTCGTGCGGCAAATGCAGTGAACAGAAGCACGAGGAGCACCGCGCCGATAAAACCAAACTCTTCGCCGAACACGGCGAACACGGAATCTCCCACAGGCTCCGGTAAGTAATTAAATTTCTGTACGCTTTGTCCGAATCCGCGGCCCATGATCCCGCCCGAACCTATGGCAATGAGCGATTGTTGAATCTGATACCCTTGACCTAATCCGTCGCTCGCGGGGTTTATAAAGGTTTCTACGCGATTCATGAGGTAGGGGCGCGTTGCTAAGAGCCCACCGACGACGATAAGCGCAATAATTCCCAAAACGGCGAAGTCACGGATACGTGCGCCAGCAAGGAAATAGAGCGCGAATGTAGTAGCGCCGAGGATGAGTACGGTTGAGGTGTTTGGTTGAGCCAAAAGTATCGCTGCCGGTATACCCACAATGACGCCATAGGCGAGCAAGCCGTACCGAGGGTCACGGATCTTGTCCTTTAAGCGCGATAGATAGAGTGCGAACATAAGCACCACTGCGATCTTAAGAAATTCTGCCGGTTGAATTGTGACCGGCCCGAGATCAATCCACCTAGTGGCACCGCCAGTGGTTTGCCCAAGTCCAGGAATAAATACTGCACACGTAAGCAGTACGGCAAATATGTAATACGGCAAAATCCCCCGTTCCAAAAGTTTCTGAGGCATAAAGCGCACTACGATGAGTGCCAGCACTCCGGGTACAAGACCGAGTAAAAGCTGGGTGATGGCAATATGCGAAAGCGACACATTCTCACGCGCGAGCAGGCCAAGCGCCGCAGAAAGGAATATTCCTGCGCCTCCAACTACGAGAATAAGGACAATGAGCGCAAAGACGCGATCGCCGGAGATATGCATAGACTATTTCAGAAGCGCTATAGCTAGTCCAAAGATACCCGCAATGATAGTGATGACCCAGTAGCGCATCGTAACTTTGTATGCCGGCCACCCGATTGCTTCAAAATGGTGATGGATTGGGGCGATGCGGAATATTTTCTTTTTGAATATTTTCTTAGAGAACACCTGTATCAAACTGGTAACAACGGTGACGGTAAGTGGGAGCGCGATAATGGGAAGCACGGCCACACCCACTCCTTCGCCAAGCACATCGGTCGAGAATGCGGTTACTGCAAGCGCAACGGTGAGCGCCATACTACCCGTCTCTGACAAGTAGAATCTTGCAGGCGGAATATTGAACCATAGGAAAGCAAAGAGTGCGCCCGATACGGTAGCAGCAAATGCCGCGAGTGAGACTTGTTCCTGCGCAAACGCGATGCCTGCGTACGTCATAAAGATAAACGCGAAGATACCGCCGGCCAGGCCATCAATGCCATCGATGATTCCTCCGGCGTACAGGGCAAGGGTTACTACTACGAAGAACAGTATGAAGAAGGGACCGAGTTCGATTGGACCGGCAAATGGTACGCCAATGGAAGATACGCCGAGCTTGGCATAGAACCACCAGCCCGAGAACGTGCCGAGAAGCGCAACTACAAGGAGTCTCCATTTGAGTGACAGTCCGCCCGCGGATCGGGTCACCTCAAGCAAGTCGTCAACAAGTCCTACAAGCGCTCCTACAAAAAGTGCAAACAGTGGCAGCCACGTCTGGCTACGGCTTATGAAATCAAACGAGCTGAACGGGTCCCCGAACAGGATACTGAGAGCGGTGAGACCAAGTGCGGTAACTATGGTGGCTACCCACACTACGATGCCGCCCATACGCGGCGTTGATACTTCACGTTCCTTATGCAATTCATTGAACAGCGGCGTGCCATGGACATCGCCCATACCTTTTTCTTTACCACCCTTTTTCTTCCACGCTTTGTATTTATAGAGCTGGTCCGTGAGGAGAGGTGAAAGCGCAATGCCGATGATGAAGGCAATGACGAACGGCACGAGTACCCGTGCGGCTTCGAAAATCATAGCGAAGGTACATTCGCGAAATGCGCCTGCGTGCGTGTAATAAGACGGTTCACATCGCTGAAGCGGCCGTCGATAGTCGATCCGAGAACCACTACAGCAATAGGATGTCCGATACCCGCGTCATACACCACCACTAAGTTTCCGCCGGCAAGATCGGTAAATCCGGTTTTGGATAGAAGTACATTTGGAATATGCACGACACCAGGGTTGGTGTTGGGGAGTGTGTGCGTCACACCCGCGAACGATTGAATAGAAAGTGATGGCTCTATTGTTGCGCGTGCAATTGTGGGTGCTTTTTCAAGGAGCGCTCCAGCAAGGCGGGCAATATCGCTTGCTGAGCCGTAGCCGCCTGAAACGGAAGTACTTTCATCAAGCCCGGTGCCGTTGAGCGCGTAGGTTTGAGAAAGTCCGACGGCAGCTGCTGCGCTTGCGAGAAGATTCTGTCCGGACATGGCTCGCTTCGCTTCTGCTGCTTCGGCGATTGCCTGCGTCGCGTCATTAGAGGACGACACAAGCGCGAGACGGGCAAGATCGACGTAGCGGAATGTCTCGCCCTCGCTGAAACCGCTTTCCCCATCTGCACGCAGTGCCGACCCCGTAATAGTTACTGAGCTATTCGTTTCAAGCGTTTGTGAGGCGGCATACATCGTAAGAAGCTTAGTTAAAGACGCAAGCGGCAACTGTGCCCTAGCATTTCGTTCGAACAGCACCTCGTCCGTTGCCAGGTCATACACGATAGCTGCCTTGCCAATGAGTGCTACCTTCGCATAGGCATCCACCGCAGGCGGCTCAGGTACTACCGAAAGCGCTGTCGGTAGCGGTGCCGGTTTTGGTGCAAGGAAAACGGCAAGCGCAAGTACTGCGGTGAACCCCAGAAGCGCAACGCCCATTTGCCGCATCTGCACGTCTTTGTGACGTTTCAATAACTGGTCGAGACCGACTGATCGTGGAGTTGCCATATTACTCTTCGCTTGTCGTCAGCACTTTTGATTCCTGTGTTGCGAGGGCAGAAGAAAATTCTGTATAACGCGGCAGGTCTTCGCGCTTCCCTACGCCAAGGTGCGCGAGCGCTTCTATGGTAGGTAGGTAGCGTGCGCGGCGTTTGTCGGCCGGGTCATCCGTGCGTTCTATTAGTCCACGCATAAGAAGCGATCGTAGAGCAGCACCTGAGTTAACGCCGCGTACAAAATCTATGTCGCCACGCGTCGCGCCGCCTTTGTAGAGAATGAGGGCTATGGTCTCAAGGCCTGCTTTTCCGAGATCGCGGGACAATTCGCTCTCGCGATACGCCTTAATAACGTCTGCCGTTTCAGGATTTGTACGCAACTCAGCTTCCTTTTCTGTAGAAACAAGAGCAACCCCTCGGCTAGAGAGTGTGTTGGTAAGCTCCGCAAGCGCAGTCTCGATATCTTCAAGCGGAACAGCAAGAAGCGTCGCGAGACGCCTCTTTTCAAGAGGACCGCCAGCGGTAAAAAGCACAGCCTCTAGTTGGGCGGAGAGCGCGAGTGCCATAGTCTCTTAACAATACCGTGTAAAAGCCCTACAGCAACCCTCTGTTAGTGGGCTATACTGCGCCTACAGTGACTATCTGGGACAGCATCATTCTTGGCGTCGTTGAAGGGATCACTGAATTCCTTCCGATTTCTTCGACCGGGCACTTGATTCTCGCCAGTCAACTCCTCGGGTTACCGAACACAGAGTTTCTCAAATCGTTTGAAATAGCTATTCAACTTGGCGCAATCGCTGCTGTGGTAGTGCTTTATTTCCGTTCATTTTTCGATGTTGAAATACTGAAGCGCATTGCGATAGCCTTCGTTCCAACCGGTATCATCGGTTTTTTACTGCACGATCTTGCAAAAGAGCATCTACTTGGAAACACTGCAGTAGTGTTGTGGGCGCTTGGGCTTGGCGGTGTTGCCCTCATTGTGTTTGAGCTTCTCCACACAGAGAACGAAGAGGCAGAAGAATCAGTGCTTGCAATTACCTACCGCCAGGCATTTTTTGTAGGAGTATTCCAAAGCCTAGCCATCATCCCTGGGGTATCTCGTTCTGCAAGTACTATTGTTGGCGGTTTGCTTCTCGGCATACGCCGAGTCACTATCGTGGAATTTTCCTTCCTGCTCGCAGTGCCCGTTATGGTGGCTGCGACCGCACTTGATATGTTTAAAAGCGCGGGCACATTCACTCAAAATGATTTTGGAAACCTTGCGGTTGGTTTTGTCGTATCATTTGTAGTAGCAATCTTTTCGATTCGTTTTCTTCTGCAGTATGTACGAAAACACACCTTCATTCCATTTGGTATATATCGAATAGTGCTCGCGCTAGCTTTCTTTGTGCTAGTCGTACTGTAGTGAACTTCGTAGAAATGGCGCGGACACGAAGTCCGCGCCACTTTCCTTCTCTGTATCGAGGGTGATTAATCCACCACGTAGCGTTCAGGATGCTTCCGCATCTCAAGAGCGCTTTCTACCCGTGCCTCTTTGAGACGACGAATTTCTCGGAAGGTCTCTTCCGAAGGTCGAACCAGAAATTCAAGCTCGTCACCAGTCGAGTCGTACACCACCCGTTCTTGGGAATTGCCCTCAAAAGTAAAGAGTCGAGAAGACATACCATGTGCTCCGCTGTGATCCAAATCTGCGAGTAGTATACAGTCGTACAGTGATGTGTGCAGATTAGCCGTAATTAGGGACGGCGGAAGCAGTTGTGTTCGTAATACGTATATCAGAAAAAGACTCATGCTGTAACGCATCCACCGCGCCTTCTTTTACGAGTTCAAGAAGTGCTAGAAAGGAAACGATAACCTCCACCTTCTCTTTATCTCCACCTGAAAATTCTTTGAATGAAAGCGTCAGGGCTTTCTGCACGCGAGCAAGGAGCGTATCCATCATTTCTTCGATAGTTACCAGTGGACGTACTCGGACTTCCGGAAGGGTTGCTGCTTCTTTCTCAAGTGCGGTAAGTGCTCCAAGCAGGGCTGACTCGATTCGTTCTACAGTAAGGTCTTGTGAGGGTGAGAAGAAAGGCTCAGGAACACGCTCTCCACCAGAGACCATTACCGAATTCCCAAAAATGCGAGATAGTTCGCGCATAGCTTCGCGCACGCGCTGATAGTACTCAAGTCTTCGTTTCAGGTCATCAACGTCCTCTTCCTCGTCGTCTGAGAGTTCAAGATCGGGTATGAGTGATTTTGATTTTATGAGCAGCAATGTTGCTGCTGCGCCAATGAACTGCGCAGCAGCTTCCATAGGAAAGGTCCCGTGCCCCCGCACATGCTGTATGTAATCGTCGGTGACGGTGGAAAGAGAAAGATCGTTTACTGAAAGTTTTCTTTTCTCTATAAGATCGAGAATCAGTTCAAATGGTCCTTCGTAGGAATCAGTCTTTATGGAAAACGGTGAAGCATCCGACGATGCATTGATTTGATATATCATATCAGTTCGTCAGGGTGATTTGATATATCATATCACCGAAGAATACCTCCATAGATGTAAGCGTTACGATTTCCATGATTCTATGAAGGCAAGGAGCAGGCGGACGGGTGCACCAGCTGCACCTTTCGCGAGTTCGTCGCCCGGCGCAGCAGTCATCCGGGGAGCAATGTCGAGATGCGCCCACGGACAATCAAGATCCTTTGCAAACTGCCACAGGAATATGCCTCCCTCTGTTGCACCGCCATAGCGGGCGCTCGCACCGGTGCCAATGTTCGAGAGATCAGCAAAATGTCCCTTGATCGCATCTTCGTATTCGTCCCACAATGGTAGTCGCCACACATAGTCGCCGCTTTCTTCTCCGAGAGTGACCAGTGTGTCAGCAAGCTCGTCGTCGCGTGTAAGGACGGCGCTTGCGTAGAGACCGAGTGCTGAAAGCGCTGCGCCGGTGAGTGTGGCGACATCAAGAACCACGCTTGGCTTAAACCGTTTCGCATAGGTGAGTGCGTCAGCAAGAATGAGTCTTCCTTCCGCGTCCGTGTTAAGTACCTCGATCGTTTTTCCAGACAGAGACTTCAGAATGTCGCCCGGGCGGTAGGCATTATTGCCCGGCATATTTTCCGCAGCGGGAATAAGTCCGATGACATTTTTCTTAAGCGTAAGGCGGGCAGCAAGTGCAACTGCGTGAATGACCGCGGCAGCCCCCGACATATCCATGTGCATTTCATATATGCCATTCGAAGGTTTCAGGTTTATACCGCCTGAATCAAAGGTAATTCCCTTTCCGGCAAGCACGATGGGTTTGGCGTTTTGTGCGCCTCCCTTATACTCCATGATCGTAAAGGTTGGCTCCTCGCTTGAGCCCTTAGCAACCCCAAGCAGCGCTCCCATGCCAAGCTTTTGCATTTCAGCTCGTCCGAGCGTCTTAACGGTAATAGGAAGCCCTGTTGCCGCAGTCTTGGCCGCTTTCGCAAGGCCTTTTGGAGTCATGTCGCCACCGGGTGTGTTTGCAAGCTCACGGCAGGCATTTACCGCCTGCCCAATTATTTGCCCACGCTTGAAGGCCGCCTCGACAGATTTTGTTGTCTTTCCACAGATTAGAATTTCCTCGACACGGTTGAAGCCTTCCTTTGGTTTGGTCTTGAATGTTGTGAATTCAAAGTTGGCCATCTCGTACGCTTGTGCAGCGCGTGAAGAAATATCTTCAGGAGAGATATCCTTTATGCTACTCAAAACCCAGGGTGTTGCATCAAATTGAATTGCGATTTTCTTAGCTTTTTGTTGTTTTGTTGCGTTTATGATTGCGCGACAAAGAAGCGTAAACCGCCGTGCGTTCATATCGGCTGACTTCCCTGCGCCTACCTCAAGCCACTCAACGCTGTCTTCGCGTACGAGCCGTCGTGTGTTTTTTGCTTCTTCCGTAAGGCGGATACGGAGATATCCCTTTGTTGCCTTGTCTATGCCTGCTGTCGCAAAAACTATTTTCATAGCAGCGTTACGCCTCCCTACTATCAACCTTCAAACCAAGCTCTTTTAGTTGTGCATCAGTTAACTGTTTTGGCGCGTTCATAACGGCAGTCTGTCCGCCGCGCGTCATAGGAAAGGCTTGTACTTCGCGCAAATAATTCTCGCCCGTGAGATTCATGATGTTTCGCTCGAGACCAAGTGCGATTCCTCCATGTGGTGGAGTGCCGTAGCTAAATGCTTTGAGCATGTGGCCAACACTTGCTTCGGTCTCCTCCTCGCTATATCCCATGATCTTGTAGGTAGCGCGAAGTATTTCTGGTTTATGTGCACGGATAGAACCGCCACCAGCTTCAAAACCATTACAGACGAGGTCGTACTGTGTCGTAAGAATGTCGCCTATGTTTTTACCTTCCATAAGATCATCGAGATACTCGGGCATCGGCATTGAGAAAGGATTGTGGGTAAAGGTCCATTTCCCATCCTCAGTCTTCTCAAAAAGTGGGAAATGTATGACCCACGCGTACGCAAGGATTCCTTGCTCTTTCTCTTCTTCGGTTCGGAGGTCGAATTTGTCTGCGCCATATGTCTCGAGTGCGTCTTTGTATGAGATGCGAGGAAAAGGCTTTTGCTTGATAGTGTGACCCATTGCCTCAACGGTTGCGATGATCATCTCCTCTACAGTGTTCATGACATCTTCCATCTTCACGAAAGACATTTCGATGTCGATCTGGGTATGTTCAAAGCCGCGGTCTGCGCGAAGGTCTTCGTCGCGTACTGCGCGTGCCGTTTGGAAGTAACGCTCAAATCCTGCCGTCATCAAGAGTTGCTTGTACTGTTGGGGGGATTGCGGAAGCGCATAGAATTTGCCCGGATTGAGACGCGAAGGTACCACGAAGTCTCTCGAGCCTTCTGGGGTTGATTCAGTGAGGAGGGGTGTCTCAATTTCAGTAAACTTACGTGCGGAGAGGAATTCGCGACAACGACGAACAAATTCGCTTCGTACGCGCATGTTTTTTTGCATACGGGCACTTCTAAGATCGATGTATCGATGCTCAAGGCGTACCTGTTCGTCGATGCCTATGGTGTCGGCGGTGATATCGAAAGGAAGTGTTTCGGCCGCGTTTAAAATTTCAATACCTTTTATTTCGAGCTCAATATCACCGTTGAGTTTATCTGCTTGAATATTTTTCTCGGGGCGCTTATTCACTATGCCTTCTACCGATACTACAAATTCATTACGCACTTCCTTGGCGCGCTCCATAAGACCTTCATCTCCAGGAAGCACAACTCCTTGCACAACGCCGGTCATGTCGCGAAAATCGAAGAAGACGAGTTTTCCCTGGTCGCGACGGACGTCGACCCATCCCTGAATCAGGACGGTCTCGCCTGCCTTCTGCGACAGGTCTGAAATTAGGGTTCGTTCAGTCATATTTGTATAAATTAGCACGCCCGCGCAGGTTTTGCTTTGTGGGAGAATCTTACGAGACGCCAATGGCTTTCCGGACGGCATCCATCTTATTTTGAGTTTTCTCTCTTGCTTTCTTGGCTCCTTCCGAAAGCATTGCATCGATTTGGTCACTACCGTCAGAAAGACTTTCATATTTCTCACGCATTGGCGCGATAAAAGTATTCAAGTCCTCGATAAGCGCTTCCTTTAATACCTTGTACTTACCTGCAGCACTATCATATATAGTAGTGAGCTCATTTTCGGATTTGAGTAGTTTGTGAATTGCGTAGACGTTCTGGGGTCGTTCGCCCGAAGAGTCAGTGACGATACCCATCACCGCTTTTTGTATTTCTTCGTACGACGCAAAGAGTGGAATGGTGTTTCCGTAACTCTTCGACATTTTCTGCCCGTCAGTACCAGGCACTACGGCAACTTCTGGCATGATGTATGGCTCAGGAAGCGTGAAGGTGTCGCCAAATACTCTATTGAATTTCTCAGCGGTATCACGCGCGTATTCGATGTGCTGCTTCTGGTCCTGACCTACGGGTACGCGAGCCGCGTCATACAGGAGAATGTCTGCCGCCATGAGCATCGGATAATTGAAGGTACCAACGTTTATTTCTTTATCTTTTGCCTCGGCATCTTTGAAGGCATGGGCGCGCATCAAGTACGGTATGGTGGTGATGGTTTCAAATATCCATGCAAGTTCGGTGTGTGCGGGTACGTCTGATTGCTTAAAAATGGTGACCTTCTCTGGGTCTAGCCCGATAGCAAGGAGGGTGCGCGCAAGCTCACGCGTAAGAGCATGCATTTGGCCTGCGTCTTGTATGAAATTGAGTGCGTGATAGTCCGCAATCATGAAGTAGCAGTCGTGCTCGCCTGCTTCCCGCAGATCTACCCACTGCTTGAGTGCGCCGAAGTAATTACCGATATGGGCTATGCCGGTCGGCTTCATGCCCGACAAAAGAATTGGTTTCTGAGACATGGAAATACAGTACCACAGCCCGTATGGGCAAAAAGAAACGCCGCGCACCCAGGGGGTACGCGGCGTGAATGTTCTTGAGGCTCTGGCTCAGGCAGCGTTTGCTGCCTTGAACTTGGTGTTGAGCTCGATCTGGAGAAGCTCGACGCCGATAGTCTTGCCTCCGAGAGCGACGCGCGCGGGGTCCCGGTCAGGGTCGACCGTACGACCCATGAGCTGTGCCAAGAGCGGCGAGTCGTAGCTGAGCACCTTGGGGCTCGCGTTGATGTCCGTCTCCTGGTAGCCGCCGATCAGATAGCGCTCGGGCTTTCCGATCCGGTTGTCGCGCACATCGTAACGCTGGATGGTCACGATGTGACCGAGGCGCAGTCGATCGGTGCCGGTGGGTTGGTCGGCGATGGTGCTGGTGCGGATAATTTCATCGATCTGCGCAATCTGCTGGCGCAGAACGAACTCCTGCCGGTCAAGCTCCTCATGATCGCCGTCGTGCACCTCACTACCGACCACGGTCGGTCGAGAGGTGCTGTTACGCTGTCGGCGGATCCCGGTCTCCGCCTTCATAAGCTCATCGCGGCGCCTCAGCAGGTCATTTCTACCCTGAACACTTAAATGGTATGACACGTTCTTCTCCCAAACAACAAAGACCCCCAAATAGGCCAGTTAGTATTATACAACTTATGGAAAAAAATACAATTGAGTCTATTTCTTGGCTTTCACAAGCGTTGCGAGCTGCGCCTGCGTGATGGTTGGTTTACTGACGAACTTGCGTACTACCATTAAGCGCCACCCGTGTCTGCGGGCCTACTACGCCAAGCGCAGGCAGTCCTTTC
>Ga0163151_10005652_pt1 | contig 15807 bp, 18 predicted proteins | sample OliLakLV19MP5IB2_FD_145596 | JGI IMG/M metagenome (GOLD analysis project Ga0163151, IMG submission 145596) | Freshwater microbial mat bacterial communities from Lake Vanda, McMurdo Dry Valleys, Antarctica - Oligotrophic Lake LV.19.MP5.IB-2 | ecosystem: Environmental > Aquatic > Freshwater >...
GGTAGGTATTTACCAAAACATCATCCGCAACTGTCCAAAGGAAGTTAATAACGGGTTGCAGTGATTGTGTATTTAAGGTCATTTCGTCTATATATTTTCGTTTATTTTCAGGCTTCTAAGTTACTATTTTAAGTCGCAATATCGTCATTGGTGCGGTGGCAAAAAATGGCTCTTTTGGTTTTGCGAAGGGTCGGCTTGTATGTCGGGCAAAACCAAATGTGCCATTTGTGGGCAGCCATAGAATTTCAAAATATTTTGTGCGGTGGGAAAAAAATTAAAACACAGAAGGGTCGGCAATGAGTGTTGGCTTACTCGCTGTCCAAATGTTGTATCGTTTCTATGTCGTTGGTCACCTGTCAAAATGGTTTACTTTTTCTAGTTTATAGAGGTCTGTTTGTTGATGTCGTGTCGTTCTTTACGCTTGCTGGTAACGGTTTGCAGCTACAAGAAGTTGGCGATTTTTACCACAAATGTTGATGCGGAGAACCAATGTTTGATTAACCACAAATGTGTCTGCGAAGCACTGAACCGCCAATTTTTTGTAGGTGCTGTTATCAGCTGCTCTATTCTTCGTCATTATCAATTGTTATTGAAAGTGCGGCTGAAATTGGACTTGATTTCTGATAAAGTAACTCTTGCAGAGTTTCAAAATTAGGACTGTCATCAATCAATCCTTCCTTACATCTCATGATTAGGTCAGCTACGAAATACTCAAACCTCCAACCACCCGCATGTTCTTCTTGCATAAATTCACCGGGTAGCATATACTTAATGTCTCCGAAAGAAGGCATATGATTTTTAGGATGAATTTTAAGCGCTTCGTCCAAAAAATCTTTTGTCATAACCCTACAACCAACTTTGTTTTCACTCAAGTCAGGTTGTCCTTCAAATGGAGAAGTGATAGTATGAGGTATGTTTAGAGGATTGTAGAACAAATAATACATGTTTATTCCAAATTTTCTTTGAAAGGATGACATTGCATGTTGTTGTTCGCTTTCCTTTTTGAACGCTTTATATTTTGATTTTTCTTCAAACTTTAGAGTTTTCATATTTACTTGCTCTAAATGTTCGGCTTCGGTATCAAGGAGTCGTCCCATCCCCATTCTACCATATGGGTCTCTTTCCGGAGCCTTAACATTGTCAGCATACAACTTTTTGGATTGAAGAAAAGCCATTTTACTTCTAACGATTTTCCCCTTCTTTCTGAAAATAATCATCAATCCAATATCGGCAACTTCCCAAGTTTCATAATGTCGTCCACCACCAATAAAATGAGCTTCAAATCGAATATTCCAATTCGGATTTAATTTAACTGGTCCGCCAACCCTCGAAAAGTAAGAGATGAAATTGTTGTCCAATGATTCTTCTCTAATTCCAGGGAACATGGATAGTGACTGTGAAAGTTGATTATTGCAATTCGCAAAATGACTTCTCACATAGTCGATTACTTCTTCTGGTATGTTATACATTATGTCGCTTTTATTATTTTGTTGTTAGCTGTTACTTAGTTGCATGAATGTCTCCAAGAGTTGCTGATAACTCATAAATATCCGCATGTTTCCTCCCTCACTCATTTTGTCAATTCCATATAAAACAGTACTATATGATTTAGATAACAAAAATGCGCATGTCTGATGGTGGGTCGAAGATAACGGAAATGCGCATGTGTCATAAACTGTCCAAAGGGCTTTATACTTTCTTGATGTCGCGATCTGTTAACATGGCACCTAACTCATTTATAAATGCATCAAACCCACACAACTATCTCATTCGTGTGTTGGCTTTGTGTGATTATTGTCTTACAAATCATCGAATGGGCTTTTGATGTGGTGAATGTTTTTCGTGCTCAACCGATAAATAGTGACAGGCTATGGGTGTATATCATTGTTGTGCGCAGGCTGTTGGGTCCATGTAGTTCCTGTAGCGTTGCAAATATGGGCAATCGCCAAACCTCAACCGGAAAATGTTTTCGCTTTAAACTTCAACTGAGAAAATGCCTCAGTAATTCCGCTTTTCACCCACAGCGAGATTCCACATCTGCCCACGCACCCGGCCAAAGCGCAAGTTGCATTATTCGTTGCCGAATGAGGGCGCCAATTCTACCCTGCGTGGAATGAAGTTTTGTTATGAGAAGCAGCATATTCAGGCTTGCTGCCTGCCGTGGTGTGCTGGCTTTTGAGCCTGAAAAGCCTGCGGCAGGACACATTGTGTTTTCCGTTGTTTCCGCAACAATTTCGGCAAGGCTCGCGGTACAAAGAATCGCAAACGGCAAACGACCCACGGTGTGATGCGCACACACCGGAAAAAGAAATAGCGGTTTACATCCGTGCGCACGTTGCTGTCAGTCGTTCAGAAGACACTTACATTAAAGAAATAAAAGCTGGCAGTAAAGAAATTGAAATCTCAACTGCTTCAGAGATTACCATCATGCGTTCTTCGATCATTGACCGGGAGTTTCATTGTCAAATCTTCAAATTCTCAGATTGATTCACCCCATCACTTCATCCAATCCTTCGCATATCATCTGCACCGCCCATTCTATATCTGCATCCGTGTGTGCCGATGAAATGAAACCCACTTCATAACCAGAAGGGCCCATGTAAATGCCGCGCTCCAGCATTGCATGGTGGAAGGGTGCAAAAAGTTTCATTCCCTTCGCATCAATCGCATCGGTGGAGCGCACTTCTTCTTTAGCCGAAAATGACAGCCAGAAGATGGAACTTTTCGAGAACATGTTGAAAGCGTAGTTTTTCTTGCGCGCATGTTGCTCAATGTTGTTCACCATAAAATCCGTTCTCTCTTTCAATTCTTCATAAAATCCTGGTCGCAGACATTCTGTTAGTTGCGCAATGCCTGCGGCCATAGCCACCGGATTTCCTGAAAGAGTTCCCGCCTGGTACACATCACCCTCCGGTGCCACATGGTTCATTATTTCAGCACTTGCGGCATACGCGCCCACAGGCATACCACCGCCAATAATTTTTCCGAAGCAAAGAATATCAGGATGTATGTCATAGTAACCGGCAGCTCCTTCAAACCCCACGCGAAAACCTGAAATCACTTCATCGAAAATCAACAGCACATCGTGCTGCTTCGACACTTCGCGCAGGTGACGAAGGAAGTCGCCTTCCTGCAACAACAAACCGTTATTGGCCGGTATCGGTTCAATGATGATGGCTGCAATTTGATTGGGAAAGTTCTTCAGTGCAGCGTCAATAGCACTTTTGTCGTTAAGCGGAACCACAATCGTTTCTTCCGAATAGGATTTCGGTATACCGGCAGATGATGATGTGCCGAGTGTTGCAAGACCACTCCCTGCTTTCACCAAAAGACCATCAACGTGGCCATGATAGCACCCAGCGAACTTTATGATCTTGTCTCGGCCCGTTACTCCACGTGCAAGGCGCACTGCACTCATCACCGCTTCGGTGCCGCTGCTCACGAATCGAATTTTTTCTATGTAGTGATGATTAGAAATGATTAGTTCTGCAAGCTGATTTTCCAGTTTTGTGGGTGCACCAAAACTGCTGCCCTTCTCCACAGTTTCCTGCACTGCTTTCACCACTTGCGGATGCGCATGACCGAGAATCAAGGGTCCCCACGAACAACAGAAGTCGAGAAACTTGTTGTCGTCTTCATCCCACAGGTATGCACCTTCTCCATGCGAGAAAAAGATGGGGGTGCCGCCAACTGACTTGAATGCGCGCACGGGAGAATTGACTCCACCGGGAAAAAGTGTAAGGGCTTTTTCAAAAAGTTCTTGAGATATTTTCGTGTTCATGGTTTATGATTTCCCGCAAAGTCGCCAAGATTCGCGGAGTTCGCAAATTTTTTTCGCTTTGCGGCTTTGCGCTCTCTTAGCGCCTTTGCGGCTACAGTTTTTTTTCGCGTACGAAAGTAGAATGCCCCATACTTGCGCTCTGTCATGGAATTTCAAAACACACCATCATTCGCAGCATCGCTGGATGCGCAGGATCAACTTGCATCGTATCGCCAGAAATTTTTTTTCCCTCAGCACGATGGAAAAAATGTCCTGTACTTCACGGGAAACTCATTGGGGCTTCAACCCTCGGGTGTACGCGAAGCGTTAATGCAGGAGTGTGACGACTGGGCGCATTTTGGAGTGGAAGCACATCATCATGCAAAGACTCCGTGGTATGCCTATCACGAAATTTTTGCTGATGGTGCAGCAAAACTTGTAGGCGCTTTGCCGGAAGAAGTGGTGGTGATGAACCAGCTCACTGTAAATCTCCAGTTACTTCTTATCTCGTTTTATCAACCCAAAGGCAAACGAAACAAAATTCTTTTCGAGACCAAACCTTTTCCAAGTGATCACTACGCATTCGAATCACAAGCGCGTTTACATGGTTTGAAATCGGATGATGTGCTGGTGGAAATGCAACCTCGCGAAGGCGAATACACATTGAGGACGGAAGACATCATCTCAAAAATTCATGAACTGGAAGATGAACTCGCGCTGGTGTGTTTTGGAGGAGTGAATTATTTCAGCGGGCAATTCTTCGACATCGCAGCCATTACCAAAGCGGCCCATGAAGTGGGAGCAATTGCTGGATTTGATCTTGCACACGCAGCAGGAAATCTGCCTCTGCATCTTCATGACTGGAATGTGGACTTTGCGTGCTGGTGTACTTACAAGTATTTGAATTCCGGGCCAGGCAGTGTAGCTGGTGCATTCATTAACCAGAAGCATGTGAAGAACACAGGACTTCCGCGTCTTGCAGGCTGGTGGGGACACAACAAGGAAACTCGATTTGCGATGAAACCTGGATTCGATCCGATGCTATCTGCTGAATCCTGGCAATTGAGCAATGCACCGGTGTTCGCGATGGCAGTACATAAAGTGGCGCTCGACATTTTCACCGAAGTGGGTATGGAAAAACTTCGTGCAAAATCCATTCAACTGACTGCGTACTTAGCATTCATCTTGAATGAAGTTGAAAAAAACACGGGAGAGAAGTTGAGCATCATAACGCCAAAAAATGTTGACGAACGAGGGTGTCATCTTTCAGTAATTTTTCCTGGGCGGGATAAATCATTGGTGCAAAAACTTTCGGAGAGGGGAGCAACGGTGGATTGGCGTGAACCCAACGTGATGCGCATTGCACCCGTTCCGCTTTACAATTCTTTTGGTGACGTGTATAGCTTTGGGCAAATCCTTCAGGAAGTTCTTCAATCGAAATAAGACATGCCACAGAAAAAATTTGCAGTTATAGGTGCGGGTCGTTATGGCCGCGAAATTTCCCTGAAACTTGCCGAGCAGGGTGCGGAAGTTTACACCTTCGATGTGAACGAAGAAAGGATTGAGGACATCAAAGACTCGGTGGCGCTGGCCGTTACGCTGGACGCTACCGACAAGAAAGCGCTTGAAGCCAATCGGATCAATGATATGGATGCAGCCATTATAGCCATTGGTGAAAATTTTGAAGCGACAGTACTCACCGCACTTAACCTTATAGACCTTGATGTGCCGCGCGTGATTGCCCGTGCAAGTGGTGAAAACCAGATGCGCATTCTGGAAAAAATTGGCATTAACGAAGTGCTTTCACCTGAAAGCGAGGTAGCGGTCATCATTGCCGATCGATTGATCAATCCGAGTATTACCGCATTCCTGCGGTTGCCCGATGAATATGAAATTGCCGAAATAAAATGCCCCAAGGGAATTGCCGGCCGCTCGCTGGAAGACATTGGCCTCCGCAATAAATATGGACTCACGCTTATCACCATTAAACGCGCTTATGAAATGAAGGAGAATAACGATGGTGAAATTCAAATGGAAGAGCACATAATGGGTGTGGTGAAATCGGAAACGGTGGTTTACGAAAGCGATACACTAGTTGTCTTCGGTACAGTAAACAATGTGAAGAGGTTTATTGAGATCAATGATTAATAGTAGCCTCCATTTCTTGCTTAATGTGTGCTGCCATCTGCCCCCTCAAAAAATACTCCTGAACCCAAAACTAACTTTTCCATTCCTGAGCAAAACAGGATTGTCGAATTGTTGTCCCAGTGCATAGTTGAGGGTAAAAATTCCTGTACCGGTTTCAAAATTCACTCCGGCACCAATACCCAGGGGAGTGTCGGTAGCAAAGCGATCAACACCTTTGTATTCATACCATCCGTAATCAGCAAACAGGTAGAGCGTTGAATTTTCTTCGGGCAGGAGCCTGTACTCTGCCGTGAGCACACTCCACGATGATGCGTTGATGCTTTCTTCATCCATGCCACGGAGAGTGCGCAGGCCACCAATGCGATACATTTCATTTTCATAAATCACATCACTGATTTGTGTGGCGCCCTGAGTGGCAATTCGGATAGCCTGTTTATCAAATGTGGGAATGAAAAATTCTACCTGTCCGGAAACCCGGTAGTGATTGTACTCGGCAAGGCCTGTGATCAGATCTCCTGTTTGATGTGTGGAAGCCGACTTTCTTCCGGCTGCAGCTTCTGTGGAAAAACCAAAACCTTTTCGTGGATTTAGTTTGTAATCCAGTTCTTCGATGCGCAAGCCTAGTCCATAAAGAGTGCTGCTGACATCCGCAAGCCCGGCAGCAAGAAATGCAGAAAGGCGGTTGGTAGAATTTTTTTCTACGAACGCTTTCACCTGGTTAGTGCCTCGCATAGTATGAATCAATGCAAGTGAAGATTTCACGGAGGAAAAAGTAGTATCGCGCCTGTAAATTTTCAATGCGCCTTCCGTTCCGATGGGCAGGTTGAAGATGTAAGGAATGGTGGCGTTTACAGTCAGGTCTTGTGTCTGGCTTTGCAGTTTTCTCCAGTTGAGATAAAACTCTTCGCCACCGCTTAAAGCGTTCACCAATTTTACTTCAACATCTCCTGTAACATTTATTTTTTGTGTGGCTTCGTTAGGCTGCAGGCCCAGCACCCCGTTGAAATAGTTCGCGCGTTTCTTTTCAAGATAGAGGTAAAGGTTGGCCGCTTCCTTCCTGAACAGCACTTCTGGCGAACGGCTCACTTTTACAAAAGGAATTTCTTTTAATCTCTTTTCCAGATCGGTCAACCATGATTCATTGTACGCTTCGCCTTTGCGGAAGCCGATATAGTTGCGTATGTACTTCCCGGAAATTCCTCCTATGGATTTCACGGCAAGACTATCCCAGGTGATGTAAGGCCCCGGCAAGGCATCGAGAGAAGCACTCAACAGGGTGTCACTTATTTCAAGTTTCGATACGGCTATGCCGGCAAAGGGGAACCCCGAATTTTCGAAGCCGGACAACATTTGTTGTGCTGAGGAATGGATGGCGCCTGACGAAAATGGTTCGCCTGCCCGGATGGTATTCTTTCCGCGCAATTTCAAATTACCTGTACCGGACAAGGTCAGGTTTTGCCAAGTAAATTTCCTGCCCGCATTCACACCAATAAATAATGTGTCATTTCGGAAACTAGTGTCGAGCCTTGCATCCAGAAAACCATCTGCAACCAGTTCGCTGTAATAATGAAGCAGGGCTGCATCAGATTGGATGCGTGTGGCAAAGGTTTTCTTTTCCAATTCACGATGCGCTGCATCATCGGTCCCAAACTCCATCCTGATTTGAGCGTTCACCTGAACCGAAGAAAAATGGCACATGAGAACAGCGAAAAAAAAACACTTTCGTCCAACCATCCATTTTTCAATACGTCTGCAAAATTTCTTCACCGGGGTACAATAATGCAACAATGTTCATGTTATTGCGATGTCACTAAAGCGGTGTTGAAAAACAGATGTAACATAAGTGGAGAAACCTAAGTATATTCGCATGCTTTTGGTCAATACCGCAAGTGCAAAACGATAAAAAAAACTAGAAAAAATGAAAAAAACACTGTCTGCCTTTATACTTCTTGCCGTTGTGGCTGCCACTCTCGCATCATGCAAACCGCACCAGAAATCCTGTGCGGCTTATGAGAATATCAAGATCGAAAAGTCCGAGTAATCTGCACTTAGACGTAACTGAACTCCACCTGCTGGGCAATGTCCGGGTGGAGGCTTCGCGCAACCGGGCACGTTCGTGCAGCATGTTGCACCATCTCCTTCTCTTTATCACTTATTCCTGTTTCTTCAATTTCCATGTTGATATGGATACCAATGACCCTGCGCGGATCGTTGGCCATTATCTTTTCAATATGGGCCTTGATGTGACCGAGCCGGATATCCTTTTTCTCTGCTGTGATGGCCATGATGGTGACCATACACGCTGCCAGAGAAGTGCACACGAGATCGGTAGGAGAAAATGCTTCTCCCTTTCCATTGTTGTCGGGCGGTGCATCAGTGATTACCGTTTTGCCTGAACGCAAATGGGTGCCCTCGCAGCGAAGAGAGCCGAGATACTGGAGTGTCATACCGGGTGTCATTTTCTTTACTTTTAGTGGGTGACGAATACTTCTGGGATACCGATCCGGATGTAGGCAATGGTTCACCTATTCCGGTTTATCTTACAGGTGACAAGTCTACGATAGGTGGCGAATTCGCAACGGATGGCTTGAGTACAGGGACACAGCACCTGTATGTGCGCCCGGAATCAGCCAAAGGAAGCTGGCCACATCCTTCACTCATCGAGATGACGATTAGTAAACTCCGGGTTTGAAAAATCCAGATGCCTCACCTGAGGAGTTTTTAGAGGAGCCCTTGTCTTAACAAAGCCCCGGAGAATGTTTGAAATTATTCGGGGCTTTTTATAGGGTGAAACTCATAAATGGGGATTGGAAACCAGCATTCTCTACTCGCGCGATGGGGTTTTGGGGTTTTACTTTTCCCTATCCGTTGTTGTTCTTCTTTGGTTGGGCGGGCGGCACAGCCGCTAGGGGTGGGGGTTGTTTTGTGGCTTGGCGAAGCTGGCGATTTACACCACAACCCCGAAGGGCTCACGAATACCTTTAAAAACAATTTAATCATCAGTAAATGTTGTAGCGAGCATTAAGACACTACTGGGCCATGAATTTATTAACTATGGGTATATTAAAATTACTAAACAGCTTCAACAAGATGGTTTTTTAATTAACAAGAAAAAGGTCTATCGTTTAATGAAGGAACAAAGCCTATTAAAACCACAAAGGTTCCGCAGCAAGGGTAAACGTAATTTTGTGAAATTCCGCAAGCCACAGGCTACAACCCCTTTGAGTTATTTTGAAATGGATATTAAATTTATTTATATTCAACAAGAACGTAGGAATGCTTATTTACTAAGCATTATTGATGTTTATAGTAGAAAAATCATTGGGTATATCTTCCAAAGAAGCATTAGGAAGCATGATGTAATAAGACTTTGGCAATCTTTAAAAACAGAACTAAATGATTTTAAAAAAATAACCATTCGAAGCGATAACGGTAGCCAATTCATTGCTAATGATGTAAGAGGATATTTTAAATACCAAGGCATTGAACATGAGTTTACTCATATAGCAACTCCTGAAGATGATGGACATATAGAAGCTTTCCATAGCATCCTAGAGAGTGATATGCTCCAGCGCAATGAGTACTTAACCTTTGAGGAAATGAAGGCTGCTATGAAATGCTTTATGGCCTTTTACAATGATGAAAGAATCCATGCTTCTATAAACTATGTATCACCTAACAAATTTTTAAAGCAATATTTTTTAAACCAACCTCTAATAGAAACTTTAAAATCATATGAAATAAATGACGAACTTTGTCAAACCGTGTACGAATTATGAGGGGTTAGGACATTACCTTTACGTGCATGATTCTTTTTCCAATGGTAGATTGCTTAATTGACATTTCCTGTAAAATAAAATACAGCCAGACAGGAAGTGAAACTGTTAATAAAACCCACAAATAAACATGGTGAGGCTGGGTAAAATATTTAAAAGGAACGCCATTAAAAAGCCAGAAAGAAATTAGTTGCGGTAAAATACACGCACTGCATATTATCATAAAGTCAATAAAATAGGCTAAGGGTCTTTTAACTAATAATGAGTTCATGCTTATCTGAAAATTTGTTTACTATCTTAGGTTTTGTCCTGGTTTGTTTTTTGTTGACTACTTTTTTTATTCATAAATTTTCAGGAATAATTTAATACAGGTTTTATATCTATTAAAGGCGTTTGGTCTACTACTTCCAGATTTGATACTTTAATTATGCCTTTTTTGGAAATTGAAACAACCTCTACCTTATGAATTCCAACAGGGTTTGGACGGTCAGGCGATCTAGTTGAAAACACACCTGTAAGAGGTGTTTTTCTGTTATTTCTCGGATGGCATTTTATGGTTGTTCTGTCTGCAAGGTGTAACCAGGTAAACAATAATAATTCCTGTCCGGGCTTTATGTCTTTAATACCTTCAACAAATTCTGGCAGTATATTTATGCTAGCTTCAGGAGCATTTTCTGTCTCCAGTTTAGGGCAATCATCCAGCTTTTTTAATGAAGAATGAATGGTGCCGATATATTTTACGATTTGTTCCATACTCCAAAATACTTTTTATGTGTTTGTGAAATAGTTTTGCTGTTTATTTTAATGTTTCAATTGCCTTTTCAATTTTTTTGAGCCTTGTTTCGGTTGCTTTGGCTTCGGTTATCGAGAGAACCATTGCTTTCTTTTTACTTGGAGCCAATTTTTCAAAATTTGCTCTTGCAATTTTGTTTATATCCAAAGCCTTTTGAAAATCGGTTGGCACTTCTATAGTTCTTGGGGCTGTGTCTAATTCAAGACTTATTTCGACAGTATCTCCTCCCTCCACTTTGGCATTTTTTCGGTTTTCAGTACTTAAACTTATCATAAATTTGTCACCCATTTTTCCGACTGCACTGCGGTAAATGTAGCCATTAAGTGTAACTTTTACCAACGGTTTTTTGCCTCCGTTTAGCTTTTCTAAAATTGTTTCAGGGACGTGAATACCTGTGTTGTTTCCCGTTTGAACGATTGTTGTTTTGTAAATTACTTCCATTTTTTTTTAGTTTATGAATTAAAAAAATTTATTAGTACGGCTGCTAAAACTTTGGGGTTTACGATATGCGTTTGTCCAATTAAGGTGTAGTGTTTGGCATTTGGCAAAACTGTTGCTAAATGTTTCATACAGTTTTGCGACCACTTTTCGCTTTTGCTGCCTGAAATTACTAACGCAGACATTGTCGCATTTTTCCACTTTTCTTTACTGAACGGTTTACCTGACCCTGTGTCGCCTAAAATTTTGTTGTCGTAAATAAGCGTTGGTGCAAGTTGCTTCATTTTTTTCCAAGCTGGCATTAACCGTATCAGCAGCACAACAAAAGACGGTAATCCAATACCTGCTTTAAAAAAATACTCAATTGCTTTTCCGTTTTTTTTCTCTTTAATTAAATTACTTAGTGTTTCAAAATATTTATCAGGAAGCGGTTTGCGGCTGTCATCAATAATGTATGGTGCTTCATATAATGCCATTTTTCTAATTTTTACACCATAGTTGGCGGCTTCTAACACCAATGCCGCACCTGATGAAATGCCATAAACATAAGCATTGCCACCCGCTTCATTTATTACAGCTTGTAAATCTTCATACTCTTTTTCTACGGAATATGGCAATATCTCATTACTGTCGGCTCTACCTCTTCGGTCATAAGAATAAACCATAAAATGACTCGCTAAATATTGCGGTAGTTTTTCATTTGCACCAAAATTTCTATGGCAAAAAGCACCGTCAACCAAAACAAGTGGCTCGCCTTTACCTGTTTTAGAATAGGCGATTTTTGTTCCATCTTTTGATGTTGTGTATTGTGTCATAATTTATTTGATTATTGGTAAATACTTTTCTCTGTTATCATAGACTATCCAAAGCAGAATTGCCCAAATTATAATAGCTACTATGATTTGACTTGGGTCAACGAAAATATGAGTAAGTAAAACGCCCATCATAACAGGAAGAACTATTAAAGCACCTAAGGCCCTTGTTTTAGGGAAGATGACTAATATTCCTCCCATAATTTCAGCAATCGCTATTGCAGGCAATAACCAAATGATTTCGCTAAGTGCTTCAAAATCCTTTACTGATTCAAGATTTAAGTCATCAGGGACAGGCATGTAATGAAAGAACTTGTTAAGCCCTCCGTTGATTAATAGTAATCCAAAAATGGTGGAAAGTGTTTTTAAAATTTTATTTTTCATTTGTATTTTTCAAGGTATTTAAAAGTTCGTCTAATTGATTAAGTCCCATTGTAAACCCTCCTTGGAAGCCCATTTCAATCTGCTGCTCCATGCGTTCAAGAGATTCATTGTAAATAGTAATACTCACTTTTGTTGTTCCGTTTTGTTCGCTAAAATTCAAATCCCATTCAGAACCGGGTAATTGAGGGTTTTCATCTTTATCTGCAAAAGCATTTAAATATTTAAAATTAGTTTTTGGAGTAATGGAAGTAAATTTCTGAAGTGACCAATGCTCTTGCCCTTCGGGACTTACCATAGCGTAAAATCTTCGTCCACCAACTTCAAAATTCATAAATTTGGTTTTTGCCTTCCAAGGTTCGGGAGCCCACCATTGGTCAAGAATTTTGCTGTCGGTAAATGCTTGCCAAACCAAAGGAAGTTCGGCATCAAATTCTCTGGTTACAGATACCGTTTTTGTTGTTTTGTCAACCGTAAAATCAAATAGTAAATTGTTTTTCATTTTTTCTCTTTTTTAATTGTTGATAATACTTTGTCAAGTTGATTAAATCGGGTTTCCCAAATTTTTCGGAATTGTTCAAGCCATTTGTCTATCTCTTTCATTTTTTTTATTTCAAGGGAGTAATAAATTTCTCGTCCTTGCTGCTCTTGTTTTACCATTTCACACTCTGTCAGAATTCGTAAGTGCTTTGAAATGGCTTGTCGTGAAGTATGAAAATTCTCCGCAAGTGCATTGGGTGTCATTGCCTGTAATGCAATCAAACCAATAATGGCTCTTCTTGTTGGGTCGGCAATGGCTTGAAAAATGTCTCTTCTCATTTTGTTTACTGCTTATGTGAAACTAATCGGTTGCAAATATATGTGCAACGTTTCGGTTTCGCAAATATTTTTGAAATTATTTTATTATGATGTCGGAAAATGTTGTCGGGTGGTGGGTGGGCTTTGGTGCTTTGGGCAAAATTAAATGTGGTGTTTTTGTGTCGGCAAGTGAGTTGGCAAAACACCTCTTTTAATTTTGCGAAGGGTCGGCTGTCTTTCATTTTTTCTGTCGATATTTTGATGGTCTGTCTGTCTTTTTACAATGACCGCTAATCGAGTCACGCAAGGGAATTTCACCCTCACGTTCTCACGGAACCGTGCTTGAGACTCTCACCTCACACGGCTCTTCATGTTCGTAAATCACTTCAAAGATAATTTCTCTTTATGGACTTACCCATTGCCAATGTGCGAATAATTTGGGGGTTGCTTTGTACTTGTTTTTGAGCCATCTGATAGCTGCATACTTATACAAATCTTTCTCCCATTTTACCCACTTTAATAGTCGAACGTTTAACTGATGCCACACATATCGCATACTTCCACTTTCAAATTTATGGTAGTAATTGATTATGCCTTGTAGCATCGGGTTTAGCTCTTTGGCTATCAGCTCTAAGGGCTTTCTGCGTTTGTGAATTGACCAACTTTTGACCTTTTCCAAAATGCTTGTCCTTGATTTGATGCTTACAAATGTGCCTGGCAGGGCTTTTACGCCTTTGCTTGTTTTGACACCCCAGGGCTTGATGCTGAACCCCAAAAAGTCATACTTCTTTGCATAATTGGCTTGTGCAGTTCCGCGTAGATTTACAATTTTGGTCTTTTGTGGATGTAATTCCAATTTGCAATGCTTCATGCGTTGCACAATCATTTTGTGCATAAACAACGCTTGCTTTTCGGTTTTACAATGCACCACAATGTCGTCTGCATATCGCTCAAAGGGCTTTTCCGGATGGTGTTTTGCCATCCATTGGTCAAAGGCTACATGTAGAAACAGATTGGCTAATAAAGGACTGATTACACCTCCTTGTGGTGTCCCTTGTAGTGTGTCTTGGTAGAAACCCTCTTTGGTTATCACTCCTGCTTTTAACCACCGCGCTACATATAGGTGTATCCACTTGTCTTTGCAGTAGTGCTTTAACGCTTTCATCATTAACTCATGGCTTATATTGTCAAAGAAGCCTTTGATGTCTAAGTCTATCACAAAGTCATGGTTTAATGCTCTGTTGTTGGACTGTTTTACTGCATCGTGGGCATTGCGTTGAGGTCTGTATCCATAAGAATCTGCATGAAAGTGTGGCTCTACTATCTGTTCCAAATGTTGCCTTGCCACTTGCTGGGCTATCCTGTCTAATAGGGTGGGAATGCCCAAATGGCGCTCCCCGCCTCCTTTTTTGGGAATAGCTACCTGCTTCACTGCCAGCGGAATGTAAGCCCCCGAAGTCAGCCTGTTCCATAGCTTGTAAAGTTCGGTGCTTAGATGGGTATCTAAGTAATCCCAACTCATGTTATCTATGCCATAGCCGCCCCGATTGGCTCTTACCATTTTGTAAGCTTGCCATACCATTAATCTGGTAATGGGCTGTGATTTTGTTTCAAAATAATCAATCATCCCTTGCGGTTGTTAATTGTTTGTAAAACTGAACATGCCAAATCCTTCGCTCCATAGCCATTACAGCTACTTCGTTACTACTATGATTTGGTCTGCCGCCAGTAACTAAGCCTGTCCGTGGCTCGCTGCTTCCTCTGTCGATTTTTTACAGCACGTTACTGACTTCTCTTGTTCCTTGTAAAAGCCTGTGTACAGTTCTTGCCAACTTAACCCCGATTGTCATGTATCCAGTAATAGGATATCCGATACATTTAATTCGCAAACACAAACGTAACTGCTTGCTTTCGACAATACCTTACGCTCTTACGAGGCTTCTTCATTGGTTCACTTTCGTTCAACTCCTGTACACTTACCTACAGCTATCTGTGTAGCCGTTTTTCTTTATCGCTCAGCACAATATGCTTTCGTTTATTGCACCATAAAGTGGTTTGGCGGCTACTTCCTAAAGTCGCCACCGAGAGGCCTACTCTCATCTTTTACTAAGCATCAGCAATCTCACGATTGTTGTTCAAGACACACACGGTTTGCAGCTACAAGAAGTTGGCGATTTCGAAGCACAAAACTGTCTACCACTACAAAACTTGCTACGAAGCACAAAGCTTCATTTAACCACTAAACCGCCAATTTTTTGTAGGTGCTGTTATAGCCAGTGGTTCTTGTCATTCTAGGTCTGTCGGTATGTGTTTGTCTTTGCAATATTTTTCTACTTCTGTGTCGTTTGCAAAATAGTCGTCACAAAATTCGTCAAGCTCTTTTTCTGCACCCGAAACGTATTTTTCACTTGCTGTCATTAATTTTTCTGTCTGCTCAATGAACTTGTTAAACTCAGTATTCATTTTGCAAAGTTTGTCAATGGTTTTAAAGTCTAAGTCACGATATGTTGCAGGGAAAAGTATTTTACTTTGATAAGGATTTGCGTTAAGTTCAATTATTCCAATTCCAAACGATTGATTTAGTCGTCCCATTTCTTCGTTCAAACTGTCGCTGAATTCGAAAGCAGCCAAGTAACCATAGTTTGCCCAGCTTGAATTTGAAACTGCCTGAAAGAATGCTTTTTTAAGTTCGCTGTCACTGTTTATTTCTTTTTTTAACTCATATGAACTCATTTTGAAAGTGTCAACACGATTTATAGATTTTAAAAAGTTTTGACTGGCTTTGGTCTGCAAATTCAAGAACTTTATTCCAACCATATCAGGATGTGTCCAAATTTGGTTGCTGTCCTTGCCGTTAGATTGTTCGTGAAAAATTGTCTTTGAGTAAGTGTCTGTGTTTTT
>Ga0163151_10005657_pt1 | contig 15794 bp, 17 predicted proteins | sample OliLakLV19MP5IB2_FD_145596 | JGI IMG/M metagenome (GOLD analysis project Ga0163151, IMG submission 145596) | Freshwater microbial mat bacterial communities from Lake Vanda, McMurdo Dry Valleys, Antarctica - Oligotrophic Lake LV.19.MP5.IB-2 | ecosystem: Environmental > Aquatic > Freshwater >...
TTGTAGCGACCGTCTGTGAGTTGGGCGAGAAAAAGACTGGCATTGTCGGCAAGCTGGGGGCGAATTTGGTCGGTGAAGTGAGATCTCATTGATGTGTATGCCCGATCTAATTCTTCGAGCAATCCCAATTCGGTTCTAGCAACTTGGTAATCTTGGGCTTTACGATGATATTCCGCCTCTCGTTCTATACTGATTTGGAGAGCATGGGTGGCGATCGCGACTTGCTGCTGGGATTGGCTCTGGGTTTGGCGGGCAGTTTCGAGTTGTTCGGTCACTGTGACGATCGAAGCTTTAATTTGTCTATAACTATTTTCGGAGAAGGCGATTCGATCGATCGATGCTGTTGTCGTCTCGATCGAATTAATAATTTGTTGCTGCTCGGTTTGGAGTTGGTGGATTTGGATATCCGCTTGAGCTAGACGCTGTGGGATATCTGACAAACGCAGGTAATCTTCGTACTTGGGTTTGAGTGTGCGAATTTGCTGAGTCAGTCGATCGTAGAGATTCGGATCGAAGCCTGTGGGAATCGTGGCGATTTCGGTCGTGAGATTGGATAACTCAGTTTGTTTGGTAGTCAGATTTTTTTGGAAGATTTGCAGCTTGGCTAAGTTCGCGGTGAGCGTGTTCTGCTGTTTTTGCTGGCTTTGCCATGTTTGATTGAGCTGAGTTTGGATGGCTTGTAACTCGATTAAATTACTTGGTGCTGCGTCGATCGACTGTAACTGTGATTGCCATGTCGTGATGTGGTGTTGGCTATGGTCAAGCTGAGTTGAGAAATTGCCGACAACAGGATCGTATTCTTCACCTAAATGTCGTTCGCAGGTTGGACAAACTCCCGCTTCACCCGCATCCGTAATTGTGGTGCGTTGAGATTTTAGTTTTTTAAGCTGCTGTTGCTCAGTTTTAATTCGAGCTTTCAGATCGGCTTGCTCTTCTTGCCAAGCGCGAGTTTGAGTTTGGATATCATTTTCAGTCGATCGAATTTGATTTTGGAGTTGCTCGATCGATATTTCTCCAGCCACCAGTTGAGTTGAGATATCACCTAATTCATCTAGTTGTCGTTCTAGCTGCGTTAATTCGATTTGGAGGTTTGCGGATCGAGTTGATAAGTCTGCATGTCGAGTGGCAGATTGTTTGAGCGATGTGAGATGTTCATATTCCGATCGCATCTGTTCGTAGTTAGCAACTTCTTGGGAGAGCATCACATATCTTTCAGCATCGATCGATAATTGAGATCGATCCTTTGTTACCTGTTCGATCTGACGCTGCACTTGGGCTAAGTTTGCCTGTTGGACATGCTGCTGTCGTTCCAATCCTAAATGCTGGTCTCGCGTTGTTTCCAATATCACTAGTTGTGGTTCTAGAGCAGTTTTTTGGTCGATCGCGGCGGCAACAATTCGATCGACTGCTTGTTGTTTTGCGGTTGCAATTTCTAATTCGGAGCGGTGAGTGGTAATCTCTTGTTCGATCGTATCTAAACTACCCAGACTTCCTTCGAGTTTTGCTGCCTCGTATTTCTTTTTACTTAGGTCATCGCGAATCGTCCCAGGTTTATTCGTCGCTCCCTGCACCTCTGTCAGCCGTTCATAGCCCAACATTTTAGCGATAAATCGCTCTCTCTCAGTTGCACCTTTAATCGCACCGAGAAAATTCAGATCTTTTTGTCCTGTGAAATAACTATTAAAAAATTCTGTGTGGGTCATGCCTAGAAGTTCTGACAACTTCTCATTCACGGCTTTCGTGCTAGTGGCAATCGCTCTACCATCTTGAACCAATTCAGCATTGCCTTTATTTCCCGACTGCGATCGCTTCACTGTAAATGTTCGATCGTGAAATGCAAACGTCAACTCGCACACTGCACTGGATCTCCCAGGAGCCAGTCGCCAAATTAGCGAATCGGTATCGCCTCTGGTCACACCCGCCTGATTGCCGTACAGCGTCCAAGCAATCGCCTCTAAAATCGTACTTTTCCCCGATCCATTTGCGCCCAATATACCTGTCAGTCCTGCGGGGAAATGGATTTCGGTCGATCGATGCTGGCGAAAATTTTCTAAACTCAAAGAGATCAGGCGCATTTCACATAATCACATAAGTATTAAGCTCAACTATAAACAAAAGATCGGCTTACTTATGACAAAAATGGATTAACCCGAAAGATCAACGGCATCTTCAAGGATTTGTGGAGGCAGTCGCCGCGATATTGCAATCTCAGAGTGCCTGCTTAAGTCACTGGTTGCCATATTTGAGCCATCGAGACTGCAAAGCCCGTAGCCACATGGAACGATTAAACTATTTTGTCCACAATCCCTACATCATTGATGTTCTACGCTCTCATCTACGGGACGCTCAAGCTCTAACATGTTTGTTGATGCTACTGGATACGGCTTCTTCGATCGCTCTGATCCTTGGCATGATGCTCGTGCGATTGGGGCAAAGAAAATGGCTCGATTCTCATGTTCAGAGGGGCTTGAGTTTTGTGCAACTTGGTTTAAGGGATCTCCAAAGACTGCTTTACCAAGGTCGATCTCTCCCACGATTAGAGATCTTACCAAGAGGAAATCCTCCTCCTGTTTGTGCATCTAAGTCGAAGCAAGAACAGTTGGACTACCGAATTGAATTTTCTCGGGTTACTACTGTCTCATATTGAGACTCAAAATAGTTTTCTGCACCACTAAGGGTGAATTAGATTCGTGTAAATTTCAGCAAAAAAATAAACTATGGGTTTAAATCTAGCAGGATTTACCAAACCAAATGCACAAGTTGTTTATTTCTCTTTCCCTAAGGGCTAATGCCGCTTTGTTGGAGCAGGTTAAATGAATCGCGGAAGATCATGAATACACCTAGACCGAGGAGCAGGACTAGCCCCCCCTGCATCACGCTGTCTTGGAATTTTTCGGGTAGTGGCTTACCACCGCGCAGAGCTTCGATCGCTAGGAATAGTAACTGACCACCATCGAGTGCAGGCAGAGGCAAGATATTAACAATCGCCAAGTTAATGCTGATAATCGCGGTGAAATCAAACAGGCTAGCAATATCAGATTGGACTAGCTGCGAACCCATTGCCACGATTGCTACAGGGCCAGAGATTTGTGATGCGGTTTCCTGAAAATTTGTTACCAGCTTTTGCAAACCCTGCACGGTCATCACTGCTAAGCGTTCAAAATCTTTGGCGGCGGTGGTCAAGCCTTCACCAATATTTTCGATCGGGCGACGATGGGGCTTGCTGGTGAAATCTAATCCCACGCCAATCTTACCTTTATTTGCTTCACCTTTGGGGATGACGACAAGATTTAGGGTTTGCTCTTTTCGATCGACCACCAGATTAATCGGCTGATCGGTGTTTTTGGCAACGAGAGACTGGAATTTTTCGAGCGTCTCAAGGCTAGTGTCAAATACCAAATCATTCGCCGATCGAACAATGTCTCCCGCTTTTAGCCCCGCAACCGCCGCAGGTTGCTCAGTCCCGATAATCTTGGCAATCTTCACCCCAGGCTGATCGACAGAACCGATGCCAACACTGATCGTCATCAGCAACAACACCAGATAAGCAAATACCAGATTCGCGATCACACCTGCACTAATCACAATGGCTCGATCGAGAATTGGGCGATTGCGTAAGAGATCGGGGTCATTTTTGGGAATATCGCTGTCCTCATCGTCATCGGGAAAGCCGACAAACCCACCCAGTGGAAACGCTCTCAAGGCATATTCGGTCTGCGGCCCTTGATACTTCCACAAAATTGGTCCAAAGCCGATCGAAAAGCGATTGACATGGATGCCCTGAAATCGAGCTGCCGTGAAGTGTCCCGCTTCGTGTACCAAAATTAAAACAGCTAAAACCAAGATCGGAAGCAATATAGACATAGAGTTATCAGCAGTGCCTTGTAATTCTTGAGGTGAGGATTCGCGCAATTATTCAGGTATCGATTATAACATCGTCAGCTTGATTGGCTAGATCTGCGTGCGAATCAGACCGATCGACGCTAGTATGGCTTAGGTGGCAGAAGCAATTAAGGTAAGGTTATGATGCATTTACTGGCTCTGGTTCCAGGTGGAATTGGCGACCAACTGCTGTTTTTTCCGACTTTAGATAGCATCAAGCAGCAATATCCTGATGCGTCGATCGATGTTGTCGTAGAACCTCGATCGGCTGGTGCATATCGGGTCTATCCAGCCGTTAAAAAAGTTTGGAGCTTTGACTTTAAAGGCAGCAATAGTTTGGCGGATTGGGCGAACCTGCTCGGCAATATGCGCGAACAAGAATATGATGCCGTGATTTCTTTAGGTCGCAGTCATACTGTGGGCTTGTTGCTATGGCTGACTGGCATTCCTGTTCGTGTTGCCTTCTCAGGACAGAGTAATGGTTATCTCTCTGCGGCAGTGACCTACAATCCCGATCAGTACGCCGCTGCAACTTATCATGACCTGCTCAAAGGTCTAAATATTCATACTCCCTGCCCCCCCGTTAAAATCACCTTAGCCAAGAGCGATCTAGATTGGGCTGAATCTGAGCAAAAACGCTTGGGCGTGAAAGATAGCGGCTATATTTTGCTACACGGTGGCTCTAGTGCCTTGGCAAAGAAAAAAGGGATTGACAAGATCTATCCCGCCGAAAGCTGGATCGCGGTGATTAATGGCTTACAGAAAAAGTTGCCCAATATCCCCGTTGTCGTGATTGCTGGGCCAGAAGATCGAGATCTAGTCAACGCCTTTAAAGCCAAACTTCCAAATATCTTGACCACCTCACCGCCTGATATTGGAAAATTAGCAGCCACGATCGCCTCAGCAAATCTTTTACTCTGCACCGATAGCGGGCCGATGCACATTGGGGTCGCAGTCGGTACGGCTTTGGTGGCTCTGTTTGGGCCGACTGAACCAGAGCGACTTTTGCCTTTGGATACTCACAAGCAAATTAAGTTTGTCAAAGCTCCAGCAGGAAAGCCAATCGGGTCGATCGCGCCGCAAGATATTCTCGCTACGATCTGGTCAAAATGAGAAGTCTATGAGTGAATCAATTTGGCCATATAGCACGCCTGGAATCCCTGATGACCTGTTCGATCGATTGCCAGGGATTCCGATGACGAAGTGTGAGGTGCGCCTGTTGATTTTGGGGCAGTTACGGATGCGATCTCACGATCTGCTGTGGGACATCGGTGCAGGTACGGGCACGATTCCAGTCGAACTGGGGTTACTGTGCCCTCAGAGCAAAATCATTGCGATCGAACGAGATGAAGATGTCGCCGAATTATTGCAACGTAACTGCGAGAAATTTGGGATCGAAAACGCTGAGATCATCATCGGATCTGCGCCTGAATGCTTGGAGTCATTAGAACAAGCCCCCGATCTAATTTTTGTCGAAGGCGGACGTGCGGTTAAAGAGATCTTGCAATATTGCTGGCACCGCTTAGCCGAAGGTGGCAGAGTTGTCGCTACGGCTGCTACTTTAGAAGGTTTATACGGTGTCTCCGAAAGCTTTGCCGATCTCCAAGTGCGTAATGTCGAAATTGTCCAATCTGCCGTCAATCGCTTAGAAGTGCGAGGTAACCGCCAAACTTTCGCCGCCGTTAACCCAATTTTTATTCTCAGTGGCGAGAAATTGAGCTGAAATTTAAGCTGAGGTAAATGGTAAATCATCAACATCTGATCGCAAATGCAGATCTAGAGAGAATGACTCCAATAAAAAAATATAGTTATAATCGCAATCAAAAGAGGTGATCCAATGACTGTCAGAGAAAAGCTAATCCAAGAAATCGAGCAAGCACCAGACATAGTTATAGAAGAAATTTTTGACTTTTTATTACTCTCAAGAATGAAACATCATCGCCAACAAGAACAGAGCAAACCATTTTGGATGTTTATCGAAGAACTTATTTCCGACATTCCTCAAGAAGTCTTAGATACTATGCCCACAGATGGTGCTGAGCAACATGACCACTATCTTTATGGTTCACCAAAACGCTATTAGAAATTATGGCAATAATATTCGGTGATACCTGCCATTGGATAGCCCTCCTTTTCCCAAACGATTAGTGGCATCAATTGGCACTAAGGTGCGCGCGTCTATATGCAAATGACCACATCGTGACAACGGATGGCGTAATTGATGAAGTCCTTAACTATGCTTCTATTCGCGGCAGCTTAATGCGCCAAAAAGCTTTAGTAATGTGTACGCAAATGCTCCGAGAGCAAAACATCCAAGTTATTCCTTATACACCAGAATTACGCCAGCTAGGATTCACACTCTACGAAAATCGTCCTGACAAAGGTTACAGTTTTACTGACTGCATCTCAATGGCTGTCATGCGCCAAATGAACATTACCGAAGTATTAACAGGCGATCGACACTTTCAGCAGGAAGGATTCACTATACTTTTCTAATGAAGTTCAGACTTTTATTATTTCATCTGTGATGCTCAAACTATCGATCGACAACTCAGCGCCAAGAAAGATCTAGAGCGAATTGAGTAGAAACGGCAGTCAACCTCTTTGCAGATTTATTTCAGCGAGGGCTTGCTCGAAATCACCTGTGGTAATGCGTAAATCACTGAGGATGCCGTTTTTGTCTAATTGGTGACGACGGATCGCAAAGATCGCAGCGCGATTGCTTAAAAAAGCTAAATCTGCTCCATTCCAGCCTTCGGTCAGTTCTGCCCATGCGTCTAAGTTTAGATCTTCTGCTAAAGGTCGATCGCGGTTATGAACGTCTAAGATATCGCGTCTGCTGGTGGCATTGGGCAAGTCAACCTTGATATGTAACTCAATTCTGCCCGATCGTAAGAGTGCGGGATCGATCGAATCCTTCCGATTTGTGGCGGCAATTAACAAGATACCCTCGGCTGATTGGATACCGTCAAGTTCCGTCAGTAATTGACCGATCACTCGATCGCTCACGCCACTATCGCCTTGATAGCTACCTCTTGCTGGTGCGAGCGTATCGATCTCGTCGATAAAAATCACACAGGGTGAGGCCTGTCGTGCTTGGGAAAAAAGCTGCCGTAACGCCTGCTCTGATGCGCCCACCCATTTGGTCAGGAGTTCGGGCCCCGCGATCGCAATAAAATTTGCTTGGGCTTCGGTTGCCACAGCCTTTGCCAGTAAAGTTTTCCCCGTACCTGGTGGGCCATACAGCACAATGCCACGCGGCGCACGAGCGCGGGTGTGAGCGTAAAGTTCGGGATCGAGCAAGGCTCCTGCCACAGCTTCTCGTAATGTCTGCTTCACCACTTCTAGTCCACCAATTTCTGACCATTGCACTTGTGGCAATTGAATTTGGAGCGATCGCAATACCGCAGGAAAAACTTGCTCGATCGCTCGATCGAAATCGGCTTGCGTTACTTCTAAATCTTCAGGGATGCTCTGGAGGTTGGGAACTTGACGTTGCAGCGCTTTGTAAGCGGCGGTCTGGCATAAACCCTTGAGATCGGCTCCGACAAAACCGTGAGCTTGATCGGCGATCGATGTGAGGCTAACATCCGCAGCTAAAGGCATCGGGCGGGTGTGAATAGCTAAGATTTCGCGGCGGGCGTGGCGATCGGGAACAGTGAATAAGATCTCTCGATCGAACCTTCCAGGACGACGTAATGCAGGATCGATCGCATCAGGACGATTGGTTGCCGCTAGAACGATCACGCCTTTAGTCGCGGCGAAGCCATCCATCAGCCCTAATAATTGGGCAACGAGTCGCTTCTCAACTTCACCTTCTACCTCAGATCGGTTGGGGGCGATCGCATCGATTTCGTCAATGAAGATCAAGCAAGGTGCTGACTTTGCCGCTTTCTCAAATACCTGTCGCAGCTTTGCTTCAGCTTCACCGTAGTATTTGCCCATAATCTCTGGCCCGACGATCGCAATGTAATTCACGCCCAGAGTTTGAGCTAGAGATCGAGCCGTCAAGGTTTTCCCCGTGCCAGGTGGTCCAACTAACAACACGCCACGAGGTGGTTCCAGTCCTAACTTTGCCAGAATATCAGGTCGCTTTAGCGGGATTTCGACTAGATCGCGCAGTTGCACCAAAGTATTCCCCAGTCCGCCTACAGTTTGGTCGAGCGGATGGGTAGGCGCTTGAGCATCGGGTGTAGTTACAGGCGGCGTAATAATTGGCTCTGAAGCGGGTGTGCCACTACGAGGAATGGAGCTACTACGGGGGATATTGCTTTGACGCGGAATACTGCTAGTTCTGGTTGTGACATTAACCTGAACCCTTTCTCCTGCTTGACCCGATCGATCTTCAGGCTGACGTTCAACTCGATCCATTTTCTGGGCAAGATCGATCAATTGCTCGATATTCAACAGTTGTTTAACCTCATCCACCAGAGATTCCAAGCCCTTGACCTGAAATGAAAAATCTCCCTGACTCTTGCTCATCGCTACCTGCCAACTGAATTGAGTATTACTAATTTAACCTTGCTTTCCGTGTTTCGGTACCAGTTGTAATATCTAATGTGGTTAAAGTGCCAATTTATAAACACTAATCAAGCTTAAGGCGGTTTCTGGAAAAAAAATTACCCATTCTGAAGCCCCTAAATCCCCAATTCTGGGGACTTTGATTTCAGAACCCCCAGAATTGGGGGCAGGGGGCTAGGTAGATTTTTTAAAAGAAATCTCCTAAGTTAATCACCTATAAGCTTGCATACATTTGGATTTTCCTTGTGACCTAGAGTAGGATTCCTTAAATACTAATGGCTTTGGGATGCATATAGCAGAGCATTCTTCCAACTTACAACTGATTGCTATACCCAAAGAAAAGATGTCAAAAAATTTAGAAACCACGAGTCAAAACTCGATCGAGATATACAGAGCTATCAGTAAAGCAGAGTTGGATGATATTAAAGCTTGTGGAGGGTTTAGGATATGCTCTTCTGGATGTTCAATGGAAGTTAAATGGTTTGCGATGAAGTTGAGCAATGCTGTGGAATGGGGAAAGCGTTTTTATTTTGATCGAGGTGAGCAAATGTTTTACGTTGTGACCGCAAGTATTCCTTCCGAGCTTGTCAAAGAAATGTTTTATGATGAGAATCTAGATAATATTGGTTACGCAATCTGTGTTGGTGAAAATTTTTTGGATTGGATCGAACCACTTCAAACTTTACAAATTAAGAGGCGATAAAACAATGTCTACTACCTTACAAGCAAAGCTTTCTGCCACAGTTGAACTTAGTTGGCTAAGTGCGGCTCAAGGCGGGAGAAAAAGGGCGGTTACTACCTCCGACTATGCCGCTACAGCATACTTTGCAGAGGGCAATAAGCAGCTATTTAGTATTATTTTGCATTTCCCTACAAAGCTAGAAAGTGGTGTAGAAATCCCTATCCAGACCGATCACGCCGTCATGAACTTTCTCGCGCCCGAACTTGTTACATCTCAGCTTAAAAAAGACATTAGATTTTATGTTACTGAAGGATCGCGAGTGGTTGCAGAAGGGAATGTATTATCAGTTCTCGACTAAGATAGATTTACAAACAAAATTTTAGGCAAGGCAAAAGGTTAAATATATGGCTAGAGCAATTTGGCATGATGCGATATTGGCAGAAAGCGATAAATTTGAGATCGTTGAGGGCAACAAATATTTCCCACCTGACTCACTCAATGCCGAATTTTTTAAACCCAGCACCAATCACACTACCTGCCCTTGGAAAGGAGTTGCCAGCTATTACGATATTGACGTTGATGGCAAAGTCAACAAAGATGCTGCTTGGTTTTATCCCACGCCCAAAGATGCGGCAAAAAACATCACAGGTTACATCGCCTTCTGGAAAGGTGTACGGGTAGAGGAGTAGGCTTGTTTGGATTCGATCGGGATTTTTTCATGGATGGTGAGAAGCGTGGTTAAAGATGTTGATGCCGATGTAATCGTGATCGGCTCTGGGATTGGGGGATTGGTGACAGCAACACAGTTAGCCGCAAAGGGTGCTGATGTGTTGGTACTAGAAAGTTATCTGATTCCAGGCGGTAGTGCTGGCTATTTTGAACGCCAAGGCTATCGCTTTGATGTCGGAGCTTCGATGATCTTTGGCTTTGGCGAACAGGGCACAACTAACTTGCTCACCCGTGCCTTGGCTGCGGTCAACGTCAAACTAGAGACAATTCCTGACGACACCCAAATCCACTATCACTTACCCGATGATTTGGATATTAGAGTCGATCGAGACTACGAAAAGTTCATACAGGAATTGGGCGATCGATTTCCACATGAGCGAACTGGTATTCGTAAGTTTTATGATGCTTGCTGGGAAGTCTTTAACTGTCTCAATTCGATCGAACTGCTCTCCCTCGAAGAGCCTCGCTATTTGATGCGGGTGTTTTTCCAAAAGCCATTCTCTTGTCTGGGCTTGGTTAAATATTTACCCCAAAATGCGGGCGATATTGCTAAGCGATACATTAGCGATCCAGAATTGCTCAAGTTTATTGACATGGAGTGCTACTGCTGGTCTGTCGTGCCTGCCGCAAAAACTCCTGCGATTAATGCTGGCATGGTGTTTAGCGATCGACATTATGGTGGGATCAACTATCCCAAAGGTGGCGTGGGCAAAATTGGTGAAGCTTTAGCAGAAGGCTTACAAAAAGCGGGTGGGACAATCCGCTACGGGGCGAGAGTGACGCAAATCATCCCAAAATCACAGAGTAAAAACGGCGCGATTTCAGTCAAGTTGGCAAATGGTGAAACGCTCACGGCTCGACGAGTTGTTTCTAATGCCACACGGTGGGATACTTTCGAGCATTTACTCAAGGGCGAACCGTTACCGTCATCCGAGCAAAAATGGCGGCAACGCTATATGAAATCACCAAGTTTTCTCAGCCTGCATTTGGGTGTCAAAGCTGAGGCAATTCCCACTGGTACTGACTGTCATCACATTCTGCTCGAAGATTGGGCGAATATGGAAAAGTCGGAAGGAACGATCTTTGTCTCAATTCCCACTCTACTCGATCCCGATCTCGCCCCAGAGGGACATCACATCGTTCATACTTTTACGCCAAGTTGGATGCACGAATGGGAGAACCTTAGCCCTACTGAATATGAAGCTCTAAAAGAAGAAAGGGCAGCAAAACTAATCGCACGATTGGAGAAAGTTCTCCCTGAGTTGAGCCAAAATCTCGATTATCAAGAAGTCGGAACACCTCGATCTCATCGTCGATTTTTAGGGCGGATGGATGGTACTTATGGACCAATTCCCAAACGTAAGCTCCTAGGTTTATTAGGGATGCCCTTTAACCGTACTTCTGTTCCAGATCTATACTGCGTCGGCGATAGCACCTTCCCTGGTCAAGGGCTAAATGCGGTTGCCTTTTCTGGCTTTGCCTGTGCTCATCTGATCGCTACTACGCTTAATCTCTAGTCTTCCTCAACCAAATAATTAAGCTATCCATGCCACAGATCATCATTTCTCGCCGCGCTCTACTTAGAGGATTTCTGACTTTTTTAGTTACGATCGCTGTCTGCATGGGTTGGACGGCCCCAGTTCAGGCGATTGGTGGAACTTTACCAGAGATCGATCGACTCGCTCCAGATTTCACCTTACCGACAAATACTGGTGACGGCAAAGTTTCTCTGGCAGGGCTGCGCGGCAAATGGGTGGTTGTCTATTTTTATCCCAAAGACTTCACTTCAGGCTGTACTTTGGAGGCACGTCGATTTCAACAAGACTTACCGAAATATTTAGCGCAGAATACTCAGATCTTGGGCATCAGTGCTGATTCAGTGGATTCTCATGCCGAGTTTTGCGATTCGGAAGGGCTAAAGTTTCCGCTCCTTGCCGATACCGATGGCTCTGTGAGTAAGGCTTATGGCTCTTGGATTGGTTATCTCTCGATGCGTCATACGTTTATCATCGATCCAGATGGGATACTACGCGATCGATTCGTCAAGGTCAATCCCACGGCTCACAGTGCGGAAGTTTTAGCCAAGTTAACCGAACTCCAAAATCGATCTTCGCTCAGCGAACAGTCATCAGATATATTTGGATCTCGATCGTAAATTCAAAAATTAAATTACCAAACTTACTTGTGAACCTGTATCGGTTTTCGTGACTTCGAGATAGACGTTAAACGCTTCTTTTAACTGCGGTATATGCGTAATTACCAAAATACAAGCGAAGTCATCCGCGATCGAATTAATTGCTGCCACTAATCGATCGACATCCTCAAATTGTCTTAGTCGATGAATTAGCTCATACCAATGTGCCAGATTCCGCCAGAGAAAAGCGTTATCAGGATGTTGCATTCTTGCCGCAGGAATTGATGTGCTCTCTACAGTGAATATTCAACATCTAGAAAGCCTTAACGATCTAGTCGCAAAAATTACAGGTGTAATTGTGCGCGAACGGATTCCCGATCCATTTCTGGATGATGCTGATGAACTCGTAGTAGTAGATGTCACGCCCGAAACCCTGCAAGAGCGTTTATTGAGCGGCAAAATCTATGCGTCTCATAAGATTCAGCAATCACAAGCTAGAGCGATCGCTACTCAATGTCGATCTGCATATCATCGCCGCCGAAAAATCTTCGTGATCGATTACAGCAGTTTTCGAGCAAATGCACTATAAGGGTAATAGTTATCCATACACCTTGTGGAATAAAAGCTTACAGAGGAAGATCAACAAGTCTGAAGCACTACCGACGATCAGTTAGACTGTATTTGCACCCGATTAAACTGTCGTTTATGAAATTGCTGTTTGTTTGCAGCCGAAATCGATTACGCAGCCCCACCGCCGAAGCAGTATTTGCAGAGTATGAAGGATTAGAGGTAGATTCAGCGGGGCTAGATCGAGAAGCAGAAATACCTTTAAGTAGCGACGCAATTCAGTGGGCAGATATTATCTTCGTGATGGAGAAGTCTCATCGAAGCAAACTCTCGAAAAATTTTCAGTCTTGGCTCAAACATAAACGAGTAGTCTGCCTAGATATTCCTGACGAGTATGAGTATATGGAGCCAGCCCTAATAGAGTTAATGAAGGCAAGGGTTTTACCATTGCTGGGGACTTTTTGAAAAGAAGCCAAATTGAGAAGTTCTTGCGGCGATTTGGTGAGGGGGACTGATTGTAGAGGTTGACGAGGTGATCGCGGCATAACATTATCTCTCAACCCTGCCAGTATTTGATCCCTTACATTGCATATAGCAATCAAAAATGATTTATACGATGAGTTTCGGGATTCGCTGGGACTGTAATGTCAGCCAAAGATTTTAATGCTTACAATTTACAAATGATTTCTATACCAAGTTGAGCAATCGTTGCATTGTTAATCTTGACAAGATGTACGATTTTGCGGTACTACTAGCTGTTTAGTAAGATGGTTGTATTGCAATTGCAGCTCAAATATTAGTTAGGCAGAACTACAAAGATTTCAGTAGAATTACAGCGCAGTAGAGGGAATTCACCTTTAGTTAGAGTATAGATACATATTCTTTTGCTCACAAACTAGTTCTAATAATTGTCTATTACTTCCACTATTAGGCGTTAGGTACAAATAAAATGTTGTCATGGATGAATTAATAAAAAAGATTGAAGCTAGCCAATCATTCAAAAGTTTTATACGTGAGCGTGATGTCAGCAAACTATTCCATGAACATGGGTGGAAAACTCAGCATGGTGCATATTATCAAGATATTAAGGAGAGAAAGGATCGTGAAATTGATGTAATAGCTCGCCAAATATGGACGAAACAAACAAAGCTTGGAAAGCAACTAGTAAGGCTCATCGTTCCTGTTGAAGTGAAAACAATGAGTGGTTTTCATATCATTATCTCTTCATTTGACATAGAAAAGAATAGCTTTTTTCAGAATATTGTCTGGTTAGGTGATTCAGGGGCTGAATATTTGAGGCTACGCACTAAGCTACTGAATAGTGGTTTGCCTGACGAGATAGTGGATACACTAATCCAACACTTACACGATTTTGCTTATCCGAGACAGAAAGCTCGAACTTTTTCACTAATGCTTCGTCCGCAAGATGAATTGGTGTTTACATCATTTCGAGAAACAAACATTGGCAGTGAGAAGGATCTTGATAATTCTGTGTTTTGGCGCGCAAGTCAAAGCCTTTACTCCGCAACTAAGAGTATCACCGAGTCAATATACGAGTATCACCTTGGCTGGATCAATCTTTCTTTGTTAGAGAGAAGCAAAATTGGCGATGAAATAAATTATGTTGAAGAGATATTTAATTCGATGTGTTCACAAATTCAGATGATAGATATTATTCATCCTATAGTTGTCACAGATGCAATGCTTTGGGCTGTTAGTGATGACTCACCACAAGAGATTGGTTCGTGCAGGTTTAGTCTTCATGGATATAATGGGTCTGTAATTTGGTGGTGTGATCTGGTTAATTCTAGCAATCTAACAGAATATCTAAGTAAGCTTACTAAGCACTATACTGTGGCACTTAGGAAAATCAGAGCCAAGAGAAGCATGTAGAGCAACTCTGACAGAATGCCTAACAATCCCAATGCACCGAAATAATTCAAGTAATCGGTGAGTTGCAAAGATTTTCTGTGTTCGGTGATTGAAAACGCTATCTCTCAACCCTTGCCAGTATTTGATCCCTTTGAATGAGTAGCCAGAATTTTTAGATGACTATCAGCGATCTTCTTTTTCATCCGTGGATAGGCTTCTTCAGTGTCGAAATTCTGGATTCTAAGCTGGGTTTGAGGTATTAGGATATGATGGCGTAAAGAAACGATGTAATGAGCTAAAAAACTACCGTTTGTTTTTACCCCTCATGAGTTCATGGGATTTGATTCCTTGGGAGAGTAATTATGTATAAGGACGAAATTCTGGAAGAAATACACAAGTACAGAGAAGAGTATGCTAAATCCTTCAACTATGATTTGAAGGCAATATTTAGCGATCTACGAAAGAAGCAAATTGCTCACGGACGCAAAGTTGCCAAACTTCCAATTATTCGCCAAGCTAACAAATCGATGAACTGGACGGAAAAGAGATCTTGATGTTTAATTCGTGGTTAGTTGCCACCGACTCTATATTTCTCTCATTACCCGACAAGGATTACCAACTGCAATGACATTGCTTGGAATATTTTTAGTAACAACGCTTCCCGCCCCAATCGTTGTATTGTTCCCAATGGTTACGCCTGGACAAATAATTGCTCCACCTCCAATCCAGACATCATCGCCAATAGTGATAGGAGCAGCCATTTCCACTCCAGATCTTCTCGTTTCGGCATCGAGTGGATGATATGCCGTGTAGATTTGCACTTTTGGAGCAAGCAATACATTATTACCGATATAAACCTTGTTGCAGTCCAAGATGATACAGTCGTAATTGATATATAGATTCTCTTTAGCGTAAATGTGGCAACCGTAGTCACAGCAAAATGGCGGCTTAATTTCAAAAATTTGACCGACTGAACCAAAAAGAGCTTTAACGATCTCATTTCTTTTTTGGCTCTCAGTGGGAAGTGATAAGTTGAAATCATGTAAGAGATTTTGTGCTTTGATATACATACTTTCAAGCTCAGCGTCGATCGCTATGTATGGCTCATTTGCTAACATCTTTTCCCTTTCTGTTTTACTCATTTTTACATCTCAGTCACAATTACCTTTTTTTAATTTTAGATCTTTAGCTGCGAAATAAACGGCTATAGAGAATTTCATGATTCATGCTGGCAAGAGATAAACCCCAGCCGCAGGTTTGCAAGTCATCATCAGTTAGGGTTGGGATTTCTTGAGCAGCGATTTCGATTTGGGAGCCTAAATCTAAAAGCAACTGTTGTCCCGCAGTTTGCCCCAGTGGAATGAGTTTGACTCCCGCCCCGATCAGGTTAACCGCCCAACTATGGAG
>Ga0163151_10005661_pt1 | contig 15790 bp, 15 predicted proteins | sample OliLakLV19MP5IB2_FD_145596 | JGI IMG/M metagenome (GOLD analysis project Ga0163151, IMG submission 145596) | Freshwater microbial mat bacterial communities from Lake Vanda, McMurdo Dry Valleys, Antarctica - Oligotrophic Lake LV.19.MP5.IB-2 | ecosystem: Environmental > Aquatic > Freshwater >...
TCCCTATTTACTACGACCCAATGATCGCTAAGCTCATTGCATTTGGTAAGGATAGGGAAGAGGCAATTTCTCGTTTGATCCGTGCAATAGATGAATATAAGATCATAGGCGTTGAAACTACATTACCTTTTTGTAAATTCGTTTTAAAGCACGAAGCATTTGTATCGGGACATTTTGATACCCATTTTGTAAATAAGTATTTTTCTCCTGAAAAATTATTTACTGAAAATGAAGAGGAGGCCTTTATTGCGTCTTTCGTTTCAAGCAGACTGCTCAATTCTTCAAAGTCTATTTCCGTTAATAGTCACCAGCGAACGGCTTCTAACTGGAAAAAGAACAGGATTTCCACCCCAGATTAGGCTTTTTTAGGCTGATTATGGAATTGTTAGCATATTGCCTATCTTTGAAGTAACAATTTGAATATTGCTTCGTTATACTTATTAAATGGCATAGTTCTTGAATAGATATAATGCAAATGAATACACCTACACAAAATAGCTCCTTCCTTTTAACTTCAATTGCGAGGGGAGTAGGTTTGTTTTTGCTTGTTTCTTCAATCAGCTTTGCACAACAGGCCGATAATGCAAATGTGCCGGCTGTAAATACTGTGATGGTTACAGCCTTACCATATCATGGCGAAACACTGCCAACCATTACTAAAAAAGATTTCAACATTGTTGCCAAGCGCACATTTAAAACTGAGAAGGACAAGCAGGCCTATCTGAAGTTAAAACGCAACGTCAAAAAGGCATATCCGTATGCAATACTTGCTTCCGTTAAGTTGAAGGAATACGACATTATTCTTAATAACATGCCTGAAAAGAAACGTGCCCCTTATTTAAAAAAGGCAGAGAAAGAATTAAAAATCCAATTTGAAGGCGACCTGAAAAACCTTACCATGACACAAGGGAAGATTTTAACCCGCCTGATAGATCGTGAGACCGGTATGACTACTTACAAAGTGATAAAAAATTATCGAGGAGGTTTCTCCGCTTTCATGTGGCAGTCTGTTGGACTCTTATTTGGAAATAACCTGAAAGGGAAATACGATCCATCCAAAGGCGAAGACAAGCTTATCGAAGAGATCATCCAGCAGATCCAGGACGGGGAAGTATAGTATTCTGGTCTATTTTTAACTTTTTTCTTCGCAAATAGCCCTTTTTCTACCGCTTATTGCCATAAAACGCCCGAATATAAACCCGGTTTGGCGAAGCTATTTTTTGCTTTACCTTCATTCTATTAAAGGTATTACTGTTGAATGTTAATAGGCCAATGGATCAAACTCTTTCCCCATAACTCGTAAATCTATTATTGATATGAAAAAAAATGCTTTAAGTTTAATTAAAAGCTCAACCTTAATTCTTGTTTTTATATTTTTTGCAGTACATGTGTATGCAGGTGTGCAGGCAACTTATTATGTTTCTCCATCTGGAAGGGATGCTGATCCCGGATCGTTATCGCAGCCATTTGCAACAATCACAAAAGCAAGGGATATTGTACGCGCGATCAACGGAAATATGACGGGGGATATTGTCATTAATCTGATGGACGGTACGTATGAACTTGCATCCACTTTCACGCTTTCTGCCACTGATAAAGGAACAAACGGCCACAATATAATTTACCAGGCATACCGTTGTGAAACACCGGTAATAAGCGGAGGTATTAAGATCACAAACTGGACAATTCATGATGCAGTAAAAAATATTTACAAGGCTACTGTTGGAACATCTATTGACACACGTCAACTGTATGTGAATGGACTTCGTGCTACGCGTGCGCGCAGCGATGATGCAGCAGGCTGGGCAGAAAGCGGCAACGGATATAATTGCCCTACAGCCGTTGCATCCTGGGGAAATATTTCAAATGTTGAAGTGGTATCGCGTAAATTGTGGAAATGCCACCGTGGCCCAATTGCTTCGGTGAGCGGTACCCATGCTGTAATGGCCCAGCCGTATTGGAATAATTTGCATGCACAATTTGATGCTCCTCCTTACTGGATTGAAAATGCCTATGAATTGCTTGATACAGAAGGGGAATGGTATTTGGATCGCACGGCAGGCGTACTTTATTACAGACCAAGAGCGGGTGAAAGCATGACAACCACAGAGGTTATTCTTCCTAAGTTAGAAATGCTTGTGAGTGGTTCCGGGGTTAGCAATGTACAGTTCAAGGGCATCACTTTTTCACATGTTACCTGGTTATATCCAAATTTCGGTATGGGATTTGCGTGTGCGCAATCTGAAGCAATGTGGACTGTACCTGGCTGGACGGGGTGGAAGCAACTTCCCGGCAATGTTGCATTTGATCATTGCAGTAACATGCGTTTTGAGAATAATACATTCGAACATCTGGGTGTAACTGGTTTACAGCTTTATACGGGGTGCAGCAACAACATAATATATGATAACATATTCAGGGATATTTCAGGAAGCGCGATATCCATTGGTAATATGGACGGGTTTGTTACTCCCACTCCTGCTGCCGGGGATGAGGTAAAAGATAATATTGTGGATAATAACTTTATCACCAAGACAGGCGTTGAATACGAAGGGTGTGTGGGTATTTTTGTTGGTTACACCGAACATACAATACTTACACACAATGAACTTCGCTCTCTTCCTTATACCGGTATTTCAGTGGGGTGGGGATGGAACACCAATATTATATCTGGTAGAAATAATGAAATAAGCTATAACTACATTGACTCTGTAATGACGGTGTTGTTCGATGGAGGCGGAATTTATACCTTGAGTGCGCAGCCAGGGGCGGAGGTACATCACAATTTTCTCAATCATCAATTTCATGATTATGGTTCGTTATATCTTGATAATGGGAGTACCAACATGCATTGGCATCACAATGTAGTTGCGCACTCAATTCGCTGGTTACTAACCCAGGCGGATGATTATACCAATTTGATCGATTACAACTATTCTGATAATTCCACCCAAGTAGCAAATTGTACAACTTGTACAATGCAAAACAATACATTTATTTCCGGCAGCAACTGGCCATCTGCTGCTATAACGATAGCAGACAGTGCCGGAAGAAGAGGTGTTTCAAAGCCCCCACTTACCATTATCAACTTAGCGCTTAATAAAATTTCCAGTTGTTCTTCTACTGCTGCCTCCATCTATCCAGCTAGCAATGCTACTGATGGCGTTTCCACTACCATTTGGGCATCCGATGGTGTTGAAACTAATCCATGGTGGCAGGTTGATTTAGGAGCAGGCTATAAAGTGGCACAAGTTAAATTGACTGCACGTCAGGATATTGATCAGCCAATCGCCCGGACTGACTTCGAGATTTGGGGATCTAACGCAAGCAACTTTTCCAGCTACACACTACTGGGTAGTAAAACCGGAGCTGCTTTTCCGGCATACGGAACGTGGACATTAAACGTGCCTACTCCTGCTTCGTACAGATACATCAGGGTGCAAAGAATAAATAATGGCGGACATTTTAATTTTTCAGAGTTCCTGGTTTTTGACAGTACGGCAGTTTTTAGTTCTAATGTGCTGGTGAAAAATGTATGTGTAAATCCAACATCTGTTTTGCTTAGTGTGGGAGGTGCCTCGCAACTTACACCAACAATTCTTCCGGCAAATGCTTCAAATACAAATGTGAGCTGGAGTTCCAGTAACAATGCAGTTGCAACTGTAAGCTCTAGTGGACTGGTTACTGCAAATACAGTGGGTCAGACAACCATTACTGCTACCACACAGGATGGAAATAAAACTGACACTTCCATAGTTACTGTCAACACCGCAACGGGAATTACTTCGTACGATAAAAACGTATTGGAAGTATTTCCTAATCCTTTCAGTGATTACACTACAATTCAGTTAAATTCTTCAATAATAAATGCGGAGCTGAATATCTACGATGTATATGGACAGAAAATAAGAATGGTAAATAATATTACCGGTGATCAGCTGAAAATAGAGCGAGGGGATTTGAATTCAGGAATTTATTTTTACGAATTAAAACAAGACGATAAAAATATAGCAACGGGGAAATTAGTAATCACTGATTAAATCGCTTTTAAATAAAACAAAATGAAAAAAAATACTTTTCCTCTGATGCAAGCCTGCACATTATTATTATCAATGCTTTTCACCATAAATACCTTTGCAGGCATTCAGGCAACATACTTTGTTTCCCCTTCAGGTAATGACAATGATCCAGGTTCAGTAACCCAACCTTTTGGCACAATAACCAAAGCTCGGGATGTTGTACGTACAATCAATGGTAACATGACCGGGGATATCCTCATTAATTTGATGGATGGTATTCACGAGCTTGCGTCCACCTTCACGCTTACAGCCAGCGATAATGGAAGTAATGGATATAATGTGATTTACCAGTCATACCGCTGTGAAAAGCCCGTTATAAGCGGAGGGATTAAAATAACTAACTGGACGATCCATGACGCAGTAAAAAATATTTACAAGGCTACGGTTGGTACAACTATAGATACACGACAATTGTATGTTAATGGAGTGCGTGCAACTAGGGCCAATGGCAGTGCAGCCGGCTGGGCTGAGAGTGGCAATGGATACAATTGTCCGGCAGCCGTTGCATCCTGGGGAAATATAACTAATGTGGAAGTAGTTTCCCGTAAACTTTGGAAATGTCACAGGGGCCCCATTGCCTCTATGAGCAGCGGCACGCATGCAGTGATGGCGCAACCCTATTGGGGAGGCTTGCATGTTCAGTATAATGCTCCTCCTGCATGGATCGAAAATGCCTATGAATTGCTTGATGCAGAAAGTGAGTGGTATCTGGATCGCACTACAGGAGTACTTTATTATAAACCCAAAGCTGGTGAGAATATGACTACTGCGGAAGTTATTCTTCCAAAGTTAGAAACGCTTGTAAGCGGTTCAGGTGTTAGGAATGTACAGTTCAAGGGTATCACTTTTTCCTATGCCACTTGGGTTGATCCAAATACTTCCAAAGGATTTGCGTGCGTTCAGGGGGAATGGAGATTTACAGGGCCTAGTTGGTCAATAACGGAACAAATGCCCTCGAATGTTGCATTTGATCATTGTGAAGATCTGTTGTTTGAAGGTAATACCTTCGAGCATTTGGGTGCTTCTGCTTTGAAGCTTTATATAGGATCCAGCAACAATAGAATATACAATAACACATTCCAGGATGTTTCCGGAAGTGCTGTATCAATCGGTGATATATATAATGCTCTTCCTGCAGCTGCCGATTCGGTAAACAATAATATCGTAGATAATAATTTGATCAGAAAAGTAGCGGCTGAGTATGAGGGCTGCGCGGGTATTTTTGTTGCGTACAGTAAACATACTGTGCTTACCCACAATGAGATTCGTTGCCTACCGTATTCGGGTATTTCTGCCGGATGGGGATGGAATAACACAATAGTTGCCGGAAGAAATAATGAAATAAGCTATAACTATATTGATTCGATCATGATGGTGTTGATTGATGGAGGCGGAATTTATACGCTGAGCTCTCAGCCGGGAGCACAGGTGCATCATAATTTTATCCACCACCAGATACATGAGTATGGGTCTCTATATCCGGATGAAGGAAGCAGCAACATGCATTGGCATCACAATGTTGTTAAAAGTGTAACACGTTGGCTTCACATGTGGACAGGCACTATCCAAAATGATTCGATTGATTATAATTATTACGATAATCCAACTCAAACTACAGCTGGTACTAATTGTGTGATTCAGAATAATACGTATGTTACAGGAGGCAACTGGCCTGCAGCAGCATTGGCCATTATGGACAGTGCTGGAAGGAGAGGTGTACAAAAGCCGCCAATATCAATTGATAATTTAGCGTTTAATAAAACGTCTACCGCATCCTCCGCCTATGCTTCTACCTATTTAGCCGGAAAAGGGAATGACGGATCTTCTGGAACATTATGGGCGTCTAATGGTTCCGAAACTAATCCCTGGTGGCAGGTGGATATGGGAGTGGGTTATGTGGTGGCGCAGGTTAAACTATCCGCACGGCAGGATATTGATCAACCCGGGGCACGGACAAATTTTGAGATTCAGGGTTCTAATGCAAGTGATTTTTCTACCTATACTGTTTTGGGAACTAAAATAGGCGCAGATTTTCCGGCATTCGGTACATGGACATTAAATGTTCCTGCTCCGGCTTCCTATAGATATATCCGGGCGCAACGAATAAATAATGGAGGTCACTTTACTTTTTCCGAGTTGCAAGTATTTGACAGTACCGCCACTGCGGCTCTGAACGTGATGGTGGAAAATGTATGCGTTAACCCAATAACCTTAGCACTTCCAGTAGGAAACACATCCCAGCTTACTCCAACGATCGTTCCAGCGAATGCATCAAATACAAATGTGAGCTGGAGTTCAAATGATAATGCGATTGCTTCTGTTAATTCAAGCGGATTGGTTACTGCCAATGCAATAGGCCAGGCAACAATAACTGTAACAACGCAGGATGGCAATAAAACAGATACGTGTATAGTTACGGTAAGTGCTGCAACAGGAATTACTGCTTATAATGAAAATATAGTAGAAATATATCCCAATCCTTTTAACGTATATACCACTATCCGTTTCAATGCGGCAATAAGCAATGCTGAACTTAATATCTACGATGTTTATGGGCAAAAAGTAAGATCGTTAAATAATATTTCAGGAGATCAATTAAAAATAGAAAGAGAAAATTTAAGCCCCGGACTTTATTTCTATGAGATGAACGAAGCAGATAAAAGTATCTCTGCAGGAAAATTAATAATTGCGGATTAATCGAAGAAATCCGGACAATAAAATACTGCTTTTATTGAATTGGTCATTTTTAAAATCTATCAGCCAACACAAGCTCTTTGCTGCCAGCTGTATATTTATAAAACCCATTTCCGGATTTAACTCCTAACTGCCCGGCTTTTACCATTTCAGCAAGAAGAGGACAGGGGGTATATTTGTCGGTGTCAAATCCCTCATGCAGAACTTTTATGATGGAAAGACAAACATCCAGCCCAATAAAATCTGCCAGTTGCAGTGGTCCCATTGGATGCGACATCCCCAATTTCATTACAGTATCAATTTCTTCAACGCCTGCCACGCCTTCATGCAAGGTGTAAATAGCTTCGTTGATCATGGGCATTAAAATTCTGTTTGCTACAAAGCCCGGAGCATCATTCACTTCTACAGGAATCTTCTTCAGCTTAACGGAAGTCTCCATCACGATCTTTGTTACGGCATCCGAAGTTTGTTTTCCGCGGATCACCTCCACCAGTTTCATTAATGGAACCGGGTTCATGAAATGCATGCCAATAACTTTATCAGCACGCTTTGTTACTGCAGCAATTTGCGTAATTGAAATAGAAGAAGTATTGCTGGATAGGATTGCTTCAGGCTTACAGATACGGTCAAGGTCGCGAAAGATGTTCAGCTTCAGCTCTACATTTTCTGTGGCGGCTTCAACTACAAGATCCGCGTTCTTTGCTCCCTCTTCCAGCTTGGTATAGGTGGTAATATTTTTTAAGGTGTTCTGCTTGTCGTTTTCTGTGATGCTGCCTTTAGCAACCTGTCTGTCTATGTTTTTGGTGATGGTGGCAACTGCCTTGTCCAGAAATTCCTGCTTGATATCCACTAAAGCAACCTTGTACCCGAATTGAGCAAATGTGTGGGTAATTCCGTTTCCCATTGTTCCCGAACCTATTACTGTGATGTTTTGCATAGAATTGATTAATTGTTTCCAGCAGATTTCGCTGATATTCGCGGATAAAAATTTTATGTTTTTATAATTTATTTACTTTTCTAAAAATACTTCCTGTAATATCAGCTGTGTTAAATCCGAGATCTAATTTTTCTTCTTCATATATTGCTGGTAGTGGTACTTCGGTTTGTGTTGTCAACCCAGACTTTTTCAGTTCAAATACAAGAGCCGCAACATATACGGATTCTAATAATCCTGGTCCAAGAGTATTATATGCTTTAAAGATTGCACCTCTGATTGCATAAGAGATATTGTTTTCTGTCATGACTGTTGTTTCTGCGTTCATCTGCGTAATCTGCGGGAAATTTATTTTTGAAAATCTTCTGGACTTAAAACCCGGAATACGTAAGCAGCTATGATTCCACCCGTTAAAGGCCCAACAAAATATATCCAACCGTATTCAAACGGATTGCAAGAGCAAGTTCCTAAAAGTTTATCGATAATCATAGGGCCTAATCCTACTGCAGGGTTAAATGCGCCTCCTGAAATATTTCCGCCTGCAATAGCTATTCCTACTACCGTGAATCCAATTGCCAATCCATAATAATTATTTCCAGCAGTCCTTTTAGATGCGGCAACGAATAAAATAACCAGCACTAATATAAATGTAAAAAGTGTTTCAATAAACAGTGGTTTTATGATATTGATTTCCATGCTAGGTCTCGGAATTCCGGAATTCCTCCCCCATATCAGAAAATAAACCAAAGCTCCGCAGCATCCTGCAATTAATTGTGCAAGAATGAAAAAGGCAGATTCCTTTACGCTGATTTTTTTGAGAACAAGAAGTGCTAAAGTTACTGCCGGATTATATTGTGCTCCAGAAATAGAATACCCCATGTAAACGAGAGCCGTGAGCAATCCACCTATGGCAATAGGAGCAAGGAAATTCCCATTCGTCAGGCAAATAACCGTTACAAGAAAAAAAGTTCCTATGAACTCAATGAAATATTTTCTCATTTAAGGAATTCTATTTTTTGCCTAGATAGGAAGCAATTCCCTCATGAGTTGCTTTGAGGCCTTCTTTTCCTTTGCTCCAGTCTGCAGGGCAAACTTCTCCGTTCTCTTCGTTGAACTGAAGTGCATCCACCATGCGCAGTGCTTCATCTACATTTCTGCCTAAAGGCATGTCATTCACGATTTGGTGACGAACAATACCTTTTTTGTCGATGAGAAAAAGACCGCGGTACGCAACCATTTCACCGGATGGTTCCAGTGTACCATCAGCAGCGATAGTATATGTGCCATTAAGGACATCAAACTTTGAAGCAATCATTTTACTGGTATCAGCAATAATAGGGTAGGTTACTCCCTGAATGCCGCCCATTTGTTTACTCGTTTGCAGCCATGCCCAGTGTGATTGTTCCGAATCGGTAGAACAAGCAACAATTACTGTATTGCGTTTTTCAAATTCTGCCAGTTTGCTTTGAAAAGCATGAAGCTCAGTAGGGCAAACAAATGTAAAATCTTTCGGATAGAAGAACAGGATCACTTCCTTTTTTCCGATGTACTGGTCAAGAGAAAAGTTTTCTACAATTTCTCCTCCGCTAACTACTGCTTTTGCTTTGAAGGATGGTGCTTTTTTTCCAGTTAAAACTGCCATAAATATTAGTTTTTTAAGAGTTGTTTTATGTTTTGAGAATGAACGCAAATATCTGTTAAAAAATCGTTCATACAAAGAATGTTTATTACTATTTTGGAAGAAAAACAGTTTAACTTTGCCTGCTAAATAATCTAAAATTAACACATAAAAATTCAAATTATGCCAATTACAGTAGGACAAAAAGCACCAAACTTCAATCTTCCTGATCAGGATAAGAACATGGTTAACCTGGAAGGATTAAAAGGTAAGAACGTAGTTCTTCTTTTCTTTCCGGCTGCTTTTACCGGTGTATGCACGAAGGAAATGTGCCAGACACGTGATGAGCTTGCAAGTTTTAACGCTATGAATGCACAGGTATTTGGCATTTCTGTAGATATGTCTTTCTCTTTGGGAAAATTCAAAGAAGTAAATCAGATTAACTTCCCATTGCTTTCTGACTTCAACAAGGAAGCTATTACGGCCTATGATGTGCGCAATGAGAGCTTTGCAGCAGGATTCAAAGGTGTGGCTAAACGTTCCGCTTTTGTAGTTGATAAAGAAGGAACTGTGGTTTATTCGGAAGTGCTTCCTAATCCGGGAGATTACCCGAATTTTGATGGCATTAAAAAGGCGTTGGAAGGCCTCAAATAGAGAATATTGCCAGCCCCATTCCGGCCAGTATTACGGCAAGCTTTATGAAGTGAAAGCGGTGATGTTCGCTGCTTTCAAAGAGGATGGTTGTGGAAATGTGCAGGAAAATTCCAACCACCACACCCATTATATTTTCGCTGAAGCTTTCAATAGAAATGGATTTGCCTATGAAGTTATTTGTAACCGTTCCCAGCGGGGTCATCAATGCAAATACGATGAGCCATACAAACGCCTTCGTATTTGAGATATGAGACTGCATGAGCATGCTCATAAGTGCAATTGCGATTGGAATGTTATGTAATATTATCCCAATAAGAAGAGATTGTTTGGTGTCGCTCCATTCCCCGGCAAGAGGCATGCCCTCCAAAAAAGAGTGAATGGAAAGTGCTATCATCATGGTGAATGGAAATGCTGATTCTGTGTGCTGATGCACATGAATGTGTCCATGCTCAATACCTTCTGAGAAAAATTCAAGAAATATTTGAAACAGGAAGCCGGCTAAAACGTAAATGCCGATAGTGGAGGAGGTGCTTTCGTAGATCTCCGGGATCAGGTGAAGCACGGTGATCGCAAACAAATAAGCTCCGCTGAAGGAGAGTATGAGCTTTAGCGCTTTGGTGTTTACCTTGGCGAAGAATACCACGCTGCCACTGGCAATAACTCCTGCAAAAAGGGCTATGTATAGGATATAATTTGTCATTTCTTTTTTCCAACGAGAATTAAGCGTTCCGAAGTAGTTTCATTGAAAGGGCTTAATTCGTAATCGCCAAACAAATGTACAACCTCCAGGTTGTTTTTGACGAAGAAATTTTCAAGGTCAGCACGTTTGTATGTTTTTACATTTTCATGAAATAAATATTCTTTGTCTTTATCTGTAATAGCGATCTCTTTGGTGATGCAATTATTTCGCGTGGATCGGGTTACTTTAAAATCAATCCCCTCTATTTCTGTCCTTTCCTGAGGGCAGAGCATCTTTGTTTCTTTTTCTACGTTCATAAAATCAAGGATGAATAAACCATTCTTTTTGATAGCTCCCGCTGTGGTTCTTATCACCTTGTTATTCTCCATGTCATTTTCATAGTACCCAAAGCTTGTAAAAAGGCTAAGAGCAACATCGTAATAATTTATTCTGAACAGGTTGCGCATGTCATGCGTAAAAAAGGTGAGATTTTTTTTCTCGCTTGCTTTTGATTCCCGTATGTTTTGCCCGCTGACGTCTATACCCGTAACATCAAACCATTTTTCGCTTAAATAGATCGAATGCCTTCCTTTGCCGCAGCCGCAATCCAGGATTCTGCTATCAGGTTTGATCTTAAGAACCACAACTAGCTTATCAAGAAACAGTTTTGCTTCATTGCAGTCCCTGTGCTTATAGAGAAGCGAATAATACCGGGAGCCAAACCAATCTTCTATCCACTGCGTCATATCTACTAAATTACGAATGATTACTAATGTACGAATCGGAAAAATTGGGTGTACGACAAATTTGACACCTAATACTCCTTCTCTTTTGGAGAAGGCAGGGTTGAGGCGATAGAAAGGCAGATTTGTTGTACACCCGAAAAATTGTATTCAGTTAGATGAGGCTGTTTTTAGCAGATCCGTACAGATTAGTAATTTAGTAGATGATGAGTAACAGGCAATTGTTTTTTAATCATTTGGCTCAAACTTCTCCAGCGCCCCCCGCTCTGGAGATAAAAAGTGCGAAAGGCATTTACCTCTATGGCGCTGATAAGGAAAAGTACATGGATCTTATTTCCGGGATCTCGGTTAGTAATGTGGGGCATGGAAATTCTAAGATAACGTCCGCAATCAAAAAGCAGCTTAGCAAACATAGTTACCTGATGGTGTACGGAGAATATATTGTTGCTCCCCAGGTACAGTATGCAAATCTGCTTGTTAAAAGCCTGCCTGAAAAACTTAATAACGTTTATTTTGTAAGCACAGGCAGTGAAGCAGTGGAAGGTGCCCTTAAGCTTGCTAAACGATATACAGGCAGAACGGAGATAGTTTCTTTTAAAAACGGATATCATGGAAGCACACACGGTGCGTTGAGTGTAATGGGTAATGAAAGCATGAAGCAGGCTTTCCGACCTTTGCTGCCGGATGTAAAATTTATTGAGTTCAATAATGAAAAACACCTGGCGCAGATTACAGAAAAGACAGCTTGTGTAATCGTGGAGCCGATACAGGGCGAAGCGGGAGTTATCCAGCCAATAAGCAGCAGGCAGTTGACAGTTGGCAAAGGAGCAGCCAATTTTTTGCAAATGCTTAGAAAAAGATGTGATGATACCGGTACGCTCCTAATCTTTGATGAGATACAAACAGGAATGGGCCGTACGGGAGAAATGTTTGCGTTTGAAAAATTCAACGTAATTCCGGATATTCTTTGTTTGGGAAAAGCTTTTGGAGGAGGAATGCCCCTTGCTGCCTTTATTTCTTCAAAGAAAATTATGTCCACATTATCCCACAACCCCGTGCTTGGACATATTACCACATTTGGAGGGCATCCGTTAAGCTGCGTGGCAGGTATGGAAGCATTTAAGGAAGTAAAAAGGCAGAAGGCAGAAGGCATAAGGAAAAAAGGCGAACTATTCAAAAAGCTATTGGTTCATCACAAAATCAAAGAGGTGAGGGGAGAGGGTTTGCTTCTCGCGGTTCAGTTTGAAAGTGATGAAGAAAACAAAGCAATAATTTCCAGGTGTGTGGAGATGGGAGTGATAACGGATTGGTTCTTGTTCAATTCTTCTGCAATGCGTATTGCTCCGCCATTAATAATCACTGAAAAAGAGATCAGGAAGGCTTGTGATGTGATTCTGAAATGTATCGGTTGAGTGCTATTTTATTTCCTGCAATATTTTTCCGATTCTTCCAAAGAGTATTTTCTTTCAAGATCCACATCGTTAGAGCTTTTTCTGTTTCCCCAGGAGAATAGCTTTTCAAAGAAGGGTAACAGCTTTTCGTTTTTAATTTGTCCTAAGAAGTAAACCTCGTGTTCTTTTTCCTTGATGCCCATTTCGTAAAGGATTTTATCATGCTCTGTTATTTTCAGCGAATGAAAATAATGCATCATGCGGAAGTATTCGCACACATTTCCGCTTTCCAGCTTGCCGGCAAAAAAATAAGGCATGAACCAGCCAATTACATAGCAGCTAAAAGAAATAATTTTTCCTATCAGGTAAAATCTTAATTCATAATATGTGGAAATAGGAATATTATACTGATTCATTATCACCAAAACTTCCTTCCGGTGGTTCCATTCGTCTACCTCGATCTGGCGTATTGCTTTTTTTGCTTCTGCATCTTTCACGGAGCCCGCATGTCCCTGGTAAGCAAAGGCGGCTTGCTTTTTCTGCCGAATAAGCTTGCTGCAAGAGGTCAACTAGCTTTTTGTGCTGCAGCTTCACCATAGATCAATAATTTCCTACAGAAAGCATAACGAGCGTACAGGCTTCAATTGCTTCTATGCCGGCTTTTTCTATCTTCTCCTGAAACTCATCATTTTCTGTGCCTGGATTAAATACCACCCGTTTTGGTTTTAGGGAAAGGATGTAATCGTAATAAGAAGGCTGGTTCTTCGGCCCAACGTAAAGCGTAACAGTATGTATGTTTTCTATTTTAGGAAAACCAGTTTGAATTTTTACATCTTGAATTTCTCCTGCTTTTAATCCAACGGCTGCAACAGGAATATTATTTTCCCTGAGCATCCGCACCGCCTGGTTCGCATACCGCCCCGGATTTTCCGAAGCCCCAATCACCAGTGTGAGTTTATTCATTGTAGTCCAGGTTTTTGCCGTACGATTCTTCCGTGCCGTAAATGCTAATGAGTGATAAAATGATACAGATGGCTCCTACTATTAACCCGGCTGTCCACAATCCGTGAGTACTCATAAGGGAAGCGATACCCATACTTACAGGCACCGTAATTCCCCGGACAAAATTTGGCGCGGTGGTAGTAACGGTTGAACGGATATTCGTTCCGAATTGTTCCGATGCGTTTAACATAAAGATGGACCAGAGCCCTCCCATGGAAATTCCAAGGGCGCCAATAACACAATAAAAAGCTGCTGCTGAAGTACTGAGAGGGAAAAAATATGCAGCAATAAATACTCCCATGGAGCAGGCAGCAATGTACAGTACTTTTTTACGCGACTTCAGCTTTTCGCTGATGAAACCAAAAAGCAAGCTGCCCACGGAAGCGCCTATGTAATGATACATGACAGCATTTGCCCCTAATACCTTTTCTGTAATTCCAATTTCTTTTGCATACGTAGAAGCGTGTATGGCTAACTGGCTGATGACATACCAAACCGGTACACCTACCAGTATGCTGAATAAGTATTTTTTAAAACGCTTCCCGTTTGTGAACAGGCTGATAAAATCTCCGCGCTTTACATCTTCAAGCTTTGTTTTTTCAAACATGCCCGACTCATACACGCTGATTCGCATGATGAGCAGCAACAGCCCGAGGCCGCCTCCTACCCAATATGCCACTCTCCAGTCGAAGAAATCAGCTACCAGGAAACCCAGCACCGCTCCTGCAATTCCTATGCCTGAAACAATACTGGTTCCAATGCCGCGGGATTCTTTGCTCATTACTTCAGATACCAGCGTGATTCCTACGCCCAACTCACCGGCAAGGCCAAAACCTGCAATGAAGCGGAGCCATTCGTATTGTTCAACGGTTTGTACAAATCCATTTGCAATATTTGCAAGGGAGTAGAGGAGAATAGTGAGAAATAAAGTAGAAAGCCTTCCTTTTTTATCGCCCAGGATGCCCCATGCGATCCCGCCTAAAAGCATACCTATCATTTGCATATTGAGCAGGTGGGTTCCTACGGAGAACAGGTCTTCTTCTTTTACACCAATTGCCCTCAGGCTGGGGTCTTTGACGATTCCGAATAAGATCAAATCGTAAATATCCACGAAATAGCCCAGTGCGGCTACAATCACAATGATGTTGAAAGGATTTTTGGTAGGAGCGTGGTTATTCATAAAAACGAAAATACAAAAAGATTGCATGATGATTTCGTCAGGTACCAGTATAATTCTATTTTTGCAAACTATTTTGGAGACGGGTCCGCCTTTTGGCGGAAAAACAGTAATGGCTTGTACGTATATTTTATATAGTAAAAACAATGACAGGACGTATACAGGATCTAGCCGGGAAGACAGTCCTTCGTCAAGATTGGAATCACACAATCTTGGCAGGACTCGTTCAACAAAAAATGGCAGACCATGGATACTTATACTGAAGCAAGAAAAAGAGAGTTATTTTTGAAGTCAGGGATTGGAAGGAAGTGGGTTAAAGAAAGAAAGAAAGTTAATTCGGAGAGGTGGCAGAGTGGTCTATCGCGGTAGTCTTGAAAACTACTGGGTGTAATAGCCCCGGGGGTTCGAATCCCTCCCTCTCCGCAGATGAATCAAATGAAGTCCCGCCTTTTGGCGGGATTTTTCGTTTTTCGGAGAGGACCGAAAGCCCTGCTTTCGAAGGCCTCGCAGGGAAATGAAAAAAAGCGCAGCGCTTCATTTGATTGTGACAATGGGAGACCAAGGGATCACGCCAGTAATCCCTCTTTTATCATTATTAATTTTGCGTTAATTACAGTGATTGTGTATGCGCTTTAGCATCCTTCCTTAAACAACAATTGCCTGTATACCTCCTTCCTTTTTACATTTCACGGTCAACCCGAAAAGCGTGAATTATGTAACTTATTTCCAAGCCGTGTAATGCCTTTTATATCAAGAAAGCCGATATTTGGCTTTGGCACCAATTATAATTCGCCCCTTTTAACTAAGTAACCTCATGAG
>Ga0163151_10005671_pt1 | contig 15768 bp, 14 predicted proteins | sample OliLakLV19MP5IB2_FD_145596 | JGI IMG/M metagenome (GOLD analysis project Ga0163151, IMG submission 145596) | Freshwater microbial mat bacterial communities from Lake Vanda, McMurdo Dry Valleys, Antarctica - Oligotrophic Lake LV.19.MP5.IB-2 | ecosystem: Environmental > Aquatic > Freshwater >...
GGCTATATTCCACCGGCAGAAGCTGAGGCAAACTACTATCTGCAACTCGCCAAGAAGACCTCTTCTCTGGCATTAACTTAAACCAACCAGCCTCCATGAAACCCGGGGCGATTCACACCGCTTGCCATTTTGATGTGATTGATGTGTTTAATGTTGCGCAGATATCGCTAAAAGGTTGTCTCAAAGGTGGGCAGTAATTTTTAAGGTCGGCGCTCCTGCAAAGCCATAATTATTGGAGAAGTCATGCGATACTATTTCAAGCTATCGGTATTCGTAGCAATGACGGTTGGAATGTGTGTGTCTGGATTTGTTAATTCGACTGAACTAGTTTACCCAGTAAAGCCCATTAGAGTAATTTTGCCTGTATCGCCAGGTGGTGGAGTAGATGCAGTAGGCCGTTTGGTGGGGCAAGAGTTGACTACCGCATTAAAGCAGCAAGTAGTTATTGATCACCGTCCTGGCGGAGGTGGGAATATATCTGCAGAAATTGTTGCGAACGCAACACCTGACGGATATACCTTGCTTCTGAATGCGGCTAATCACGCTATTAACCCGAGTTTATACAAGAATCTCTCATACGACCCGGTAAAAGACTTCTCCTCTGTGTCGAAGTTATCGGTTCAGCCTTATCTATTTGTGGTCGCCTCGAATGTTCCAGCTAAAGATGTGAAAGAGTTCGTCTCATTAGCAAAAAGCAAGCAAGGAGCTATGACCTATGCTTCGGTAGGCGCCGGACTTCTTAGTCATCTGAGTATGGAATTGTTAAAGCATATTGCTAAGTTCGATGCGGTGCATGTTCCCTACAAAGGGGCGGCGCCAGCTTTTGTGGACGTTTTGGCGGGACGCGTAAATGCATTTTTTCCCACGATTACATCAGGACTTCCACATGTTAAGAGTGGCAGAGTTCGGGCTATTGCCGTTACTAGCGCGAAACGTGCCTCTATTCTTCCTGAAATTCCCGCTCTTGCGGAGCAAGGCTATCCTGGATATGAAGTTCTGAGTTGGTATGCTTTATTTGCGCCGGCAAAAACTCCTCAGCATGTTATCAAAATCCTGAATACTGAAGTGGTCAGGCTTCTTAGTTTGCCAGTGGTGGTGGAACGTATGGCGGGCAATGGAGTGGAACCAGTCAGTAGCACCCCGTTAGAACTAACTTCTTATGTAAAGTCTGAAAAAGATAAATGGGCGAGAGTTATTAAACAATCCGGAATTACAGCTAATTAAGTGTTCGTGATTCCAGTAACTTCATTCATAGAAAAATATTTTCTCTTATATATTGAAATTAATGCGCTGATTGCGGCCGTTTGAGGAGAAGTTAATGTCCGAAAAATTTGACCCAAAATTGCACCGTCTTAATGAGTCCAGGTATTTTGAAGATATAGTCGTTGGGGAAAAGTTCTATATTCCAAGCAGAACAATTAGCGACGCGCACTTTGTGGCGTTTCAGGCAGCCAGTGGAGATAATCATCCCATTCATTATGATGTTGAATATTGTCGCGCCAGAAACATGCCCAATTTGCTTGCGCATGGATTCCAAATATTAATTCTTACGTGTGGTGGAGCTTCGCAGTTTCCCCATGTAATGGGTGATTCGCTTATTGCCTTTATCGAGCAGTCGAGTAAATTTCTTAAGCCGCTGTTTTCTGGAGATACCGTCTATCCGATGCTTGAAATCATTGAACTCATTCCGCAGAGGACGACTGGTGTGGTGGTGAAAAGGGCTACAGTTCATAACCAGAGGGGAGAACTGCTTATGGAGGGCATCCAGAAAGTGCTTGTGCGAAAACGAAATCCTGAACCAAAAATCGCATGAGCGCACGAATGCGCGGCGCGACAGCAACAGGCGGCAAAAAAATTGAAATTCATACGCCTCAATAATTGACGTTATTGCTAGTTGAAGTGTTTTCTGTCTTCTTGATGAGTTCAAAGGGGAGGGGTGCAATGTCGAAATGCTTTTGTCGAATGCTCTTGTGCGCTTCTGTACTTGCCGCCATTACCAGTGGTGTGACCTATGCCCAAACTTACCCGACCAAGACAGTGCGCATGCTGGTTGGATTCTCCCCTGGGGGTGGGGTAGACTTCATGGCGCGCTCCGTCTCGCCACGACTTGCTCAAGCATTAGGGCAGCAGTTTATTGTTGAAAATCGAGCAGGTGCGAATGGCATGATTGCGGCGGAAATCGTGGCCAAGTCACTACCAGATGGGCATACGCTTCTCCTTGCGCCTGGCAATTATGCATTTGCATCTGCTATGCAAAAGCTACCAATCGACCTGACAACCGCGTTAGCGGCAGTGGCTAAGATGGTTGATTCACCACTTCTCGTAGTTGTGCATCCTTCCCTGCCTGTAAAGAGCGTTAAAGAACTGATTGCTTTGGCAAAGTCAAAACCGAACAGCCTCACCTACGGTTCTGGGGGTACGGGTGGTGCGGGACACATGGCGACAGAGCTCTTCAAGTCGATGGCGAAGGTTGATCTGTTGCATGTTCCGTTCAAAGGGATCAGTCCCGCCATTACTGATGCGATTGCAGGGAATGTGCCCGTCTGCTTCTGCACGCTTCCTTCGACATTGCCACAAGCGCGTGCCGGACGGTTACGTGCGCTGGCGGTTACGACATCAAATCGGACTTCGGCAGCTCCAGAAATTCCGACAGTTGCTGAGGCAGGGGTGCCGGGCTACGAGATGAGCCAGTGGTATGGAGTTATGGCGCCAGCAGGAACTCCCTCTCAGATACTTGAACGACTGAGCGCAGAGATTAACGTTGCTTTGGCTGCCCCCGACTTGCGCGCGAGCCTCTTGCTTGCGGGGGCGGATCCCGTAAAAAGCTCGCCGCAGGATTTCGCCTTGTATTTCAAGCAGGAGATTGAGAAGTGGACTCGTATCGTAAAGTTGGCAGGTATTCGCCCTGAGTAAATTGCATCCTCGGGGAAGGCATTAACCGTTCCCTTGAAAGCCATGCGCACGCACACTATTTTACATTGGCACTACGAGACAGATGTCTTGGTGGTCGGATTAGGTGCTGCAGGTGTTACAGCTGCGATTACCGCTCACGATCTTGGCGCTGAAGTTCTAGTCATCGATAAAGCCCCCGCGCATTTGCGAGGGGGTAATAGTAGGGTGTCGGGGCAGATCGTATTCTGGCCGAATGATGTGGAGAAGGCGAAGGCCTATTTCCGTGCCATGGCTGGTGCCTATATCGATCGAATTTCTGATTCGCTGGTTCATACCTGGGCGGTAGAGATGCATGCTAACCGTGCTTGGTTGGAGCAACTAGGTTTCGAGGCGGAATTCGTATCATCTGTCGAATTTCCTGATCTACCGGGTGCAGATTGCGTTGAAGTGATGCTCCATGGCAAGGGCCCTTATGGCGAGGCGCGGCTATGGGATCAAGTGATTGAGCCTGCGTACATGGCCCGAAGAATATTGACCATGTATGACACTGCGGCAGTAAAACTGATCAGTCAAGATGGTGAAATCGCTGGTGTCGAGGCTGAGCATGATGGCGGGTTGATCCAGATTAGAGCTCGTCGTGGCGTAATACTGACCTGTGGCGGATTCCAGAACAATCAGACCATGGTGAGGAATTATTTCACCGATCTCCCATGCTGCTATCCGCTTGGTACTCCCTACAACACGGGTGATGGCATCCGTATGGCGATGGCCGTAGGTGCAGATCTTTGGCATATGAACAATTTGGCCGGGCCGTTCCTCGCGTTCAAGTCCCCAGAGCACCCAGTTGGTTGTCGACTTGGAGCTGCCAAGGCGAACAGTTATATCTACGTGGGAGGAGATGGCACGCGCTTTATCGGGGAGGCAGCAAATTTCAGGGTCGAGAATGGTCGACAGTCGTCCCCCATCAAGCATGGGAAGGTGTTACGTAACGGCCGTTTTGTCCAATACCCCTGTCCGATGCCCATCTTCATGGTGTTCGACGAGACTGTGAGGCAGGCAGGAGGAATCTGCGGTAAAGCGGCGGGTTTCAGGTTTGGATGGGACGTAATTCATGGCGACTGTTATCAGTGGAGCGCTGACAACAATAAGGAGATTGAAAAGGGCTGGATCAAGCGAGCGGATAGCATTGAGGGACTCGCAAAGCTGATTGGGCTGCCAGCTACAATGCTGGCCAGCACTGTGCAGCGTTACAACGCTGCGTGCGAGGTGGGCAAGGACGTAGAATGGGATCGAAGCGCCGCAACACTCGCATCACTGCTTACACCACCTTACTATGCGATCTCCTTATTCCCTGCATCCTTAAATACCCAAGGCGGGCCGGTGCGTAATGAGCGTGCAGAGGTAATCAATGTTGAGGGGCGGCCAATTCCTAGGCTCTACTCGGCAGGGGAGTTAGGATCTATTTACGCATACCAATACCAGGCTGGAGGCAATTTGGGTGAGTGCTTTGCGTCTGGACGAATTGCGGGAAGAAGTGCTGCAGGCCAGTCCAATTTCGTTTAAAGGTGAGCGATATGATGTGCTCCCCCCGCTTTCCTGGACACATTCACTTAGCATCCAAACCGCCGCTCAAACTCGGTTTGCATTAGCTATGGACGAAGCTAGGAAATAGGAGGGCTCGGGCCCACGGACTCTCGGTAAAGCGACCCCGGAAACACAAAAGAACCGCCGGGGTGGCAGAGGATCGGGGTGGCCATCACCGTGTCGGAGGGGTGCCGGGGCGGGCTGAAGTCTCCCCGTTAATTTGATCCGGTTGAAGTAGAGTTTTCCCTGAAAGGAGCTCTACGTGAAGAAATCAAATTTCAGCGAGACTCAGATCGTGTCGATCCTGCGCGAGGTGGAGGCTGGGGCGAAGGTGGTCGAGACATGCCGGAAGTACGGCATATCGGACGTTTGCTACTACCAGTAGAAGTCCAAGTATGCCGGCATGGACGTGCCGCAACTGGCCAAGATGCGGGAGTTGGAGAAGGAGAATGCCCGACTCAAGAAGATATATGCTGAGCTGGCGTTGGTGCACAACGCCTTTCAGGATGCTATTGCAAAAAAGCTTTAGCCCCGGCGAAGAGGCTGGCATTGGTGGCGTGGCGCACATGCATGAGGCGCACGGGTGTTGCCGCCGCCCTCAAACTGATCACTTTCCCCACAATGCGCCGGTCCAGACTTGACCAGCATATCGGTTCGCGGAAGGCCGCCAGTCCTGGCTAAGCAGTCCGTTGTTCTTGGTCAGCTTTCAACCGGCACTGGTGGTCAATTCGAGGCCGGCGTCTACAGCCTTTCTTTTTTTTAAATAAAAATGATGATTTATTTTACTGTGATGTGATTCCCGCCTTGCGCAGCGTGTCGGCAAAGATTTTGGTGTCCGCCTTGATCGTGGCGGTGAATTCCGCTGCTGTGCCGCCGTAGACGTCGAATCCCTGGCTGGTGAGTTTCTGCCGAGTGTCGCCGGTATCGAGCACTTTGTTGACATCGATGTTGATTTTCTGGACTACGGTTTTTGGAGTTGCCGCAGGGACCACGAAGCCGAACCAGTTCTTGAAATCATAGCCAGTGACGGTTTCCCCCAGAGCGGGGATGTCTTCTGCTACGGCAGACCGCTTGGCTGATGTGATTCCCAAAATCCGGATGCGACCCGCGCGATGCAGCGGCAGCAGGTTGGGCAGTCCAGTCATCACCAGTGGAATCTGGTTTGATACCACATCCATCATCGCGACATTGCCGCCTTTGTAACTGACGTGGGTTATGTTTACGCCCGCCATTGCTTTGAAAATTTCTCCGGCCAGATGTCCGCCGCTGCCGATGCCGGCAGTGCCATAGGACAGTGCGTCGGGGCGAGCCTTGGCCATGTCCAGCAATTCCTTGACGGTGGTGGCCTTGAATTTCGGGTTGGTGCCCAGCGCCATAGGTTGTGCTGCGATCAGTACAACCGCAGAAAGGTCGCGTGTAGTGTCATAGGGCAGTTTCCTGTGCAGCGCGGGATTGGCCGACAGAGCATTGGGCGACAGGTAGATGGTGTAGCCGTTGGGTGTGGCTTTTGCGGTCATCTCCGTAGCGATAATGGTTGCGCCGCCGGGCCGGTTGTCGACTACGACCTGTTGGCCCCACATCTCGCTCAGTCGCTGTGATACAGCGCGAGCCACGAGATCGAATGTACCGCCTGCCGCAAAAGGCACGATCACGCGCACCGGCCGATTCGGGAAATTTTCTGCTGACGCGGCGATTACGGTATTGCAGAGCAGCAGCGGGGCAAGGATATTGCGATACCAGTGATTCATGAGGACTCCTCCAGAATTTGAAGTTGCGGACGGATTGTTGTAATGTCCTGCAACTCATACGTATGATACGTAAATTTCGGCCGGTTACCAACAATAGGTGAGATTCGATCATGGTTATTCGCGATATCGTCGTCCGTCAACTGAAGTTGCCTCTGGTGAAGCCGTACCGGGTTTCGTTCCGTACCTACACCGAGTTTGAGCCCATTGTCGTTGAAATGGTTGCGGAAGACGGATCGGTCGGGTGGGGAGAGGCTTATGTGCCCGCGGGTTCCACAGCGGAGAGCGCCGAATCCGCATGGCAGTTCTGCTGCGGGCAGGCCGCGCGACTGACCGGGAAATTCGCACTGGAAATTCATGAGCACCTTGACCGGGAAGTGCCGGCGGCACCGTTTGCCTCATGTGCAATGCTTTCCGCGTTGGCCATGGTCACGCGCCATTCCGCGCTGGTGACAAGCGAGGAGTTGCGCATCCCACTGCTGGTGCCGGTTTCCGCTACTACTCGTGAAGCGATTGTGCCGGAGATCGAAGAGCTTCTGGCGCAGGGATACCGCACGTTCAAGGTCAAGGTGGGCTGGGAGGTTGACACCGATCTGCAGCGTGTACGCTGGGTGCAGGAAGCCTTGCGCGGCCGCGCGATGCTGACCATGGACGCCAATCGCGGTTATGACCTGGAGCAGGGCATGCGTTTCGCTTCCAACCTCGACCCGGAGGGTATCGTGCTGTTCGAACAGCCTTGTGAAGCGGACGAGTGGGATGCCAATGCCAAGGTTGCCCGGGTATCTACAGTGCCGTTGATGCTCGACGAATCCATTCGCAACGAACAGGACATCGATCGTGCGGCATCTTTGGAAAACGTGAAATTCGTAAAAATGAAGCTCAAGCGGGTTGGCGGTGTCGAGCGCGCACTGCGATCGATGAAACGCGCCCAAGACTTGGGCCTCGGCATTTGTCTGGGAGACGGCGTGGCTACAGAAATCATGTGCTGGACAGAAGCCTGCGTGTCGCGCGGATTTCTGTCCAAGGCGGGGGACATGAACGGATTCCTGAAACCCAAAGCGCGCCTGTTCGCCAATCCGCTGCCGTTCGAGGGCGGCAATATCGTCCTCAAGCCGGGGTACTGGCCGAAAATCGATCGTGCCGCAATTCGCAGCCATCTGACGCGGGAATCGCGCCACACGGCGACGGCATTGGCCTAGATGCTGCCCTCGACCATACGGTAGTGGTATTTTGTGGCGTCGAACACTCGGGTGCGGAACTCCACCAGCAGGTTGCGGTAAGTGTAGGCGATGCGTTCGACGCGCATCACCGGACTGCCGGTGCGGAGTTTTAATGCCCGTGCTTCGCTGGCTGTGGCGAGCGAGGCGTGGATGTGTTCTTCAATGCGAATCACGTTGACACTGCATTCGTCCTGATAGGCCGCGTAGAGGTTTTCCTGTGCGTTGCGTACGGCGGTTGCGGTCAGCCCATTAAACATTTTCGCCGGCAAAACGATGTCGAGTGTCGCTATTGCCACACCATTGTCGACGCTGAGCATTTTCAGCCGATAGATTGCCGGCTTGCCGTCACGCGGCAGCATGAGCCTGGCGACTTCTTCATCGGTCGCGATGGTTTTGCCGAAGGCGAGCAATTCGCGGCTAGGCAGGATCTGTTTACCGCTCGCGTCGTGGATATGCGAGAACTGGTGGCGCTGGCGCAGCCGCGAATGACGTGCGACGAATGTGCCTTTGCCTTGTTTGCGCACGAGTATGTTGGCGGCAACGAGGTCGCCAATGCCTGCGCGGATGGTAAATACTGCAACGCCGAAGCGTTCACCCAACTGGCTCTCGGTGGGTAACTGTTCGCCGGGCTTCCATTCACCGTCGGCGAGGCATTGCAGGATGCGGTCGCCGACCTGTTTGTACAACGGATCCGGGCCGCTGACGTCAAGGTGGGTGGTCGTTGGTTTGCGTGCCATGAAGTTTGTAATCTCTTGAATTTTATACGATTATAGCCGTCGCTTGTTTGCAAAGCAAAAGATACGTATGATACGGATGTATTATATGGTTCTCTTGGAGGAAACTCACATGCAGTCTTTGCAAAGCGTTGCCCAGCGGCCTTCTGAGCAGGCTCAGAAAGTCATACCGTCCGGCAGGGGTTGCGGTGCCGAGGTGGCAGGTGTTGATCTTGCGGCTCTCGATCCGGTCACCGTTTCCACGCTGCAGCAGGCCTTGCTCGATCACCTTGTGGTGGTGGTTCGTGGTCAGCCGATATCCGATCCGCAGTTGCTGGCTCTGGGTCGTTCGTTCGGCCTACTTGAGCCGCCGGGGATGAGCATCATCGGCAAGCCGTATATCGACGAGTATCCCGACATCCTGGTGATCTCGAATCTGATGGCTAATGGCCAGCCTATGGGCAACCTGGGCGCCGGCGAGGCGATCTGGCATACCGACATGTCATATCGCCCGAAGCCCTGTACCTATGCGATTTTGCATGCACTCGAAGTGCCGCCAGCCGGGGGCAATACTTATTTCGCGAATCAATACATGGCCTACGATACATTGCCGGACGATCTTAAGGCTAAGCTGGATGGCGTGGAATTGATCCACGACGAGACTTACAACAGTGGCGGTCAGCTGCGCAAGGGTTTTAAGGAAGTATCTGATCCCCGCGAAGCTCCTGGTGCCCACCACAAGATCTTCCGCACCCATCCGCTGACGGGGCGCAAGGCGCTGTATCTCGGCCGTCGCCGTAATTCTTACATCATCGGAATGCCGCTGGAAGAGAGCGAACGGCTAATTGACCAGCTTTGGGCGCATGCGTCGAGACCCGAATTCGTCTGGCACAACGAGTGGCGGGTTGGAGATACGCTGATCTGGGATAACCGTTGCTTGATCCATCGCCGTGACTCATTTGATGCCAGCGAGCGGCGGATGATGCATCGCGTGCAAATCCAGGGCGAAGCTACACGCTGAACCCAAGCGGGGATAACCGCGCCTTGTTGCAGTACAGATCTTGGCTCGAACTAAGGCTGCGAATTAAGAGCTCTTACGATAGTCAGAGCCTTGGGTGTAAGGGTATTACGATCACCGGTGGGGAGCCCGAAGGCGAATGCGATCTGTGAGCGCGTGAAAGGGACGATCCGGCGCGAATGCTTGGATTGGATGATCCCGATGTCCGCTGGACGTTTGCGCCCAATTCTGAAATCCTGAGCATTGCATTACAACTGCGGCACACTTCACGGTAGCCTAAGCCCTGGGATCCCCAATCCTCGGTAAGGTCGGGCGGTGATCCCGAAGACGGATTCCTGACATCGATTGCCGGTGGGAACACTCGTGCTTGCTAAATCATTTTTGGTCGGCTTGCCTCACGAGTATTCGTTTGCACCTGCGCCGGCGAGCGTGTTATTGTTTGTCGCGAATCGGTCGAAAAAATACGCGACGCCAATAATTGCGGATCACAATTCCATTCTATGACTTTAGCTGAAGGTGACTAGGTGCTAGCCTTCGCCAGCAGTTCAGTTCAGGCTAGCGGCTCAAAGATCGGAGCATGCCGCCGTCATAACGATGAAGATGCCATGTCGATACGAAGGCTCGGCGCCACGATGGTCGTATTTGCCACGTTGCTGGCCTGCAGTGTGGTTGTTGCGCAGGAATACCCAGCCAAGACGGTGCGCATGATTGTGCCTTTCACGCCGGGCGGAGGGACCGACCTTATGGCGCGCATTACGGCGTCGAAACTGAGCCAGATATTCAACCAGCAATTCGTGGTCGACAATAAGCCAGGCGCAGGCACCGTCGTTGGTTCGGAGATTGCCGCGCGCGCTCCGGGAGATGGCTACACGGTTCTGATGCAGGTTAATTCCTTAGCAGCAAACCATACGCTGTATTCGAAGCTTCCTTACGACACACTCAAGGACTTCATTCCAGTCGTGCTCATCGGAGACACGCCGAACGTGCTCGTCATCCACCCATCGCTACCGGCAAAGACTGTGGGCGCATTCTTGGCGCTTGCACGCAAACGTCCGAATGAGATCGTCTATGCGTCTTCGGGTGTGGGCGGCGCATCGTTTCTCGCCACGGAGTATTTCAAGATGCTCACCGGTGTGCAGATGCTGCATGTGCCTTACAAGGGAACGGCGCCTGCGCTGAGCGCGATCCTCGCGGGCGAAACGCAGGCGATGATTGCAGCCGCTCCGGGCACGATCAGCTTCATCAAAGGGGGAAAGCTGCGCGCGCTTGGTGTCACGGGTGAGAAACGCTGGCCTGTCATGCCCGAGCTACCTACGCTGATGGAGGCGGGAATAAAAAACTTCGAGTTCTCGACCTGGTACGGCCTGTTCGTGCCGCGCGGCACACCGCTTGAGATCGTGGCCAAGCTCAACACCACGGTGAACAAGATCCTCGCAATGCCGGACGTCGAGGAGCAAATGAAGCGGGGCGGCTTTCAGGCCGTGGGTGGAACATCTGAAAGCTTCTCGACTTACTTCCGCAGCGAGGTAGAGAAGCTTGGTGATGTGATTCGCACGACTGGGGCAAAACCGTAGCCCGGTCACGACAAGTGGGGGGGCGTATCTTCAGCGAAACAGGCACACAGTTGGATCGCTGGCGTGTAACGGTTTCGAAGGAGCGGTAAATTTTAAAGTGGGCTTTGCGCAAGTAGATTCACTTCCGCCAAATGGCGGGAAACACAACAATCCTATTTCAGGAGGCCTCACTCATGGAAATCGTGCCATCGCCCGATGTCATCGGCGCCGTAATTGAGGGCGTGGATCTCGCCCAGCCGCTATCGGATGCGGATTTTGCACGGATCGAGACGGCATTCAACAAGCATGCGGTTCTGTGTTTTCCGAAGCAGCAGCTTGAAGAGTCGCAGTTCATTGACTTCGCTCGCCGGTTCGGGCCAGTGGAGCGAATATTCCTCACGCATTATGCCCATCCCAGGCATCCCGAAATCATGTTTGTCTCCAATATCAAGGAAAACGGGCGCGATATCGGCCATGCGGACGCTGGCCGCGTGTGGCACACGGATATGTCTTATACGGCGCGCCCGCCGCGGGCGACCATGCTCTATTCGCTCGAAGTGCCTGTCGAAAACGGCGTGACGCTGGGTGACACCCTGTTTTCGAGCGCGGCTGATGCGCATGACAGCTTGCCGCGGAAGACTCAGGAGCGCATTGCAAACCTGCGCGCGATCCATCAAGTTGCCGGCCGTCGCGCGCGCACCGGTACGGGGCAGGAAGATCAGGCACTTCGTTATCAACAGCCAGCGGTGGTGCATCCGGTGGTTCGCACGCATCCAATTACCGGGCGCAAATGTCTGTACGTGAGCAAGGGTGAATGCGAGGGAATTGAAGGATTGCCGACGGAAGACGCGCTCGCGCTCGTTGATGAACTGGCTGACCACATCGTCGATCCCCGATACCGGCATGTTCACCGGTGGCACGTGCGTGACCTGCTCATGTGGGACAACTGCACGGTCCAGCACCTGGCGTCGCTAGACTATCAGTGGCCCAAGCACAGACGGCTAATGCACCGTATCACGGTTGATGGGAAAATCCCGGTGTAGTGAACGTTGATCGTGCAGCCCTCCAAGAGGTGCGGAACTGTTGCCGCCGCCCTCAAACTGATCACTTTCCCCGCAATGCGCCGATCCAGAATTGACCAGCATATCGGTTCGCGGAAGGCCGCCAGTCCTGGCTAAGCAGTCCGTTGTTCCTGGTCAGCTTTCAACCGGCACTGGTGGTCAATTCGAGGCCGGCGTCAACAGGCCAGCTCTGTTGGCCCTATTCAGTCAGGTAAAACTCGCGCGATCGCTATAAGCTCCAAAGGACGCTCTACAGTGCTTCCTGCAATCCCGACGATGTACGAATCAGGGGTGAAGAATTTTGAGGTTACAAGTATCACGGGGATACTTGCTCCAGTCGGCACGCCGCCAGATGTCATTAAGAAGGTGAACGAGACTGTGCATAAGGTTTTAAGTATGCCCGCAGTAAAAAACCGTTTCTCTAGCATTGCGCTTGAAACCATACCCGGTACCCCGGAACAGTTTGCAAACTATATTAGAGAAGACTACGCACGTTGGACCAAAGTCGTGAAGGATGCCAATATTCCAACAAATTAGCGTCAGAAGAACCTCCAACTCCTTGAGCTGTTGGCGGAGACGGAAATTCATACGCAGAGATTATATATCCGTACGAATTATCTATTTGCATGATTTATTGACAGCCAATTAACAAGCTTTTCAGCTATTCATACGCCAAACTTATCTATGTCAAAACAACTCGACGGATGTATGGGAAAAAATCCGGGACAACTATTAAAAACAATGTGCCCGATGAATTGTCATCCGACCGTATGCGGCATCCATGTGCATACCGAAAAGGGGAAAATATCGAAAATCACCGGCGACGTGGATCACCCCGAGAGCCAGGGTTTTCTGTGCGCCCGAGGAAAGGCTATTGCCGATTTGCCAGATAACTCGCGGCGTCTGACACAACCGTTGCGACGCGCCGGACCCCGGGGCAGCGGTCAATGGGAGCCGATTACGTGGGCCGCCGCTCTCGACCAGATTGCCGAAGCATCTCGACTGGTCGGACGGGAACGCACCGCCATCTGGACTGGTGGTGGTTCCATGTTGAATGTCATCGGTCGTCAATTATCCGCTCGGTTCGGCAACCTGTACGGCTGTCAACACTGGGATCGCTCCGTTGTGTGCTGGGCGCTGGGTGCCTACGGTTTGTCCTTTACCGGCATACTTGAAGTGAATTCGCACGAGGACATGGCAGAACATTCTAAAACAATCTTGCTCTGGGGCAGTGATGTATCCAGCCAGCCCGGCACCGCGGCTTGGCTGTCTCGGGCACGACGCAATGGTAGCAAGATCATCTCCATCGACGTGCGGCGAGGCACTTCCGCTAAGCAGGCAGACGAATCCCATCTGGTGCGTCCGGGTAGCGATTCAGCGCTGGCGTTGGCCATGATGCGCGTGATCGTAGAAGAGAATCTGATTGACCAAGATTTTGTCGCGAGCTATACCATAGGTTACGCGGAGTTGGTTCGTTCATTGGAACAATGGACGCCGGAATATGCGTCCGACATCGTGGGAATGACGCCAGGGACGATCCGGACTCTCGCGCGCGAGTATGCGACTGCTAAGCCAGCAATGATTCTTATCGGTGGTGGCTCGATACACAAATACAAGGGAGGCTGGCTGGCAACGCGTAACATCTCGTGCCTCCCTGCATTGACGGGGAATCTTGGCAAACCGGGTGCGGGAATCGGGCCACGGCATCGAGCCAATTTGCGTGGTGATAGATTCGCCGACATTACCGCGTTGGATCGCAAACCTGCCGGCACTTACATTCCGAATCACATGGAATCGATTGCGCGAGCGGTGGGTGAAGGAAAAGTTGGCGTGCTGTTGATGCTGGGAACCAACATGCTGTCTTCTTTTGCGGATTCCTCGACACTTGAGCAAGGCATGGACAAGGTCAATCTACTCGTGACCATGGATCTGTTCTCGCACGAAACCACGCGGTTGAAGGCTGATCTAGTGTTGCCTGGCACCTGCTGGCTGGAAGAAATTGGCATCAAAGATACCCAGAGCCATATCTATCTTATGGACAAAGTACGCGAGGCCCCTGGCGAATGCCGCGCAGTGAGTTGGGTGCTAGATAAACTCGCGACGAGACTCGGTATTATCGACTACTTTCCTTGGAAGAATCAGGAAGGTGCGGTGGATGCAATGCTTGCGGGGTTTGATCAAGACCGATTGTCGGTGGCACGCCTTCGTTCGGAAGGCGGTCATTACGCACGCGAAGCTTACCCGGTTGCTTACGTAAATCATCGTTATCACACGCCTTCAGGAAAAGTCGAGTTTTTCTCTGAACGCGCATTGTCGTTGGGATTGCCTCCGCTGCCAATTTACCAAGAACCCGAAGAGACACCGCGTGCACAACCCGACAAAGCTCGAAATTATCCATTGATATTCCGGCAAGGGCGCACCATCACATCCTTTAATGCCTGGTTCGACGAAGGGCGAGCGCTGCCCGACTTGGTAAAAGCAGAACCATTCCCTCTGCTCTGGATACATCCTGAAGACGCCTCAGCCAGAGCAATTCAATCGGGGGACACCATTGAGATGTACAATGAACGCGGCACATTTCTGGTGAGATCACGTGTAACAACAGATATTCAGCCGGGCGTCGTGTGGATGCGAGCCGGATGGGCTGGTATCAATCGTTTGACGTCTTGCACAGCGTCGATGTCACCAGAAGCTGCAATGGCAATCCCAGGAATTCCCGGCGGACAAGCGGCTTACGAAGCGATGGTTCAATTGCGTGCTGCGCCCATTGATAAAGGCGAAAAGGCTGAAGTCGCGATTTCGAGATTCTAATTCCATCACTGCCTGCCCAATAACCTGCCAAATATGATTTTTTGATTTGCTAATGTGCCGGAAACTGGAGAATCCATGAATAGAATGACTGTACTAGTCTTTGCCTGCGGAATAAGTTCGGGAGTGTTTGCGCAGGAATATCCCACTAGGCCGGTCAGAATCGTGGTGCCATTTGCAGCAGGCGGCGCGGCAGATATTTCTGCACGTGGCATCTCACCGGGTCTCGCGGAAATCCTACGCCAGAACGTCATCATCGATAATCGACCTGGCGCCGGCGGGACTATCGGCGCGGAATATGTCGCGAAAGCGACACCAGACGGCTATACGCTGCTGCTGGGGTCTAATAGCACGTTAAGTGTCGCACCGAGCCTGTACCCGCGGATTCGCTACAACTCGGTCCGTGATTTCTTTCCTATCACTTTGTTGGCAACAACCCCATTGGTGCTGGCCATTCACCCTTCCGTGCCAGCAAAGAACATCAAAGAGTTCATCGCGATTGGCAAGGCTAAACCCAAGATTTTGACTATGGCATCCGGCGGACTGGGCAGCATGAATCAGATGACCGGAGAACTTTTTCAATCTTTGACTGGAGTCAAATTCATTCATGTTCCGTTCAAGGGCTCTGCGCCTGCGGTAGTCGGCCTGATTTCGGGCGAAGTCGACATGATCTTCGACCAGCTGGCAACTTCTATAACGCACATCAACGCTGGAAAACTCCGTGCTCTTGGCGTAACTTCAAAAACACGAAATTTACTGTTGCCGCAAGTGCCGACAATGGCGGAATCTGGGATTGCAAACTATCTGGTAACAAGCATTACCGGGCTTTTGGTACCTACGGGAACCCCTAGCGGAATCGTTGACAAATTAAATACTGCAACCCTGAATGTGCTGAAGAACGACGATGTAAAGGCACGGTTCTCGACGGCGGGTCTCGAAGTCCATGGAAGCACCCCGCAAGAGTTTAGCGCTTTTATCAAAGACGATCTATCAAGATGGACAAAAGTCGTCAAGGAAACGAATATCTCTGTGGAGTAATTTTTCTGCGTACTCCTGTACTATGCGAATTCGCGTTTACGCCGCTATCGGCGCTTGAAAAATACCCTGGCAATGTTGTTGCCAAGCGTAGCGACCGAGTGAAGCGCAATGCGGCGGTGGCTTACCAGATTTTTCC